>Ga0007854_10002085_pt1 | contig 12527 bp, 28 predicted proteins | sample CryBogCBH12Aug08_FD_60382 | JGI IMG/M metagenome (GOLD analysis project Ga0007854, IMG submission 60382) | Freshwater microbial communities from Crystal Bog, Wisconsin, USA - CBH12Aug08 | ecosystem: Environmental > Aquatic > Freshwater > Lake | place: Crystal Bog, Wisconsin, USA | collected...
GAGGAGGATGATGATGGTGATGTCGTCGGCGGCGTCAGTGGCGGCCATGAGCTATCGGCCTCGAGGGTGATTGGTGCGCGGTGGCTTGTGATTCCCTCGCATCAATGCACCACATACGTTTGCGGGCCGTTGGCCGTGATGATGGTGACGTAGTTTGTCCCGGGCTCGCGCATGTAGGAGGGAACTGGCGGCGCCATCCACGGTGAAGGCGTGCGCGCGATCGTGGACTGAGTAAACGTGGTCTCAGTGTGTGTCATCGGGCGAGAAATGCCTACAGCCATCATGGTCTCCTGATCGCGGTGTCTCGACCACCTTGGCCGCTCGGCTCAAAGTAATCATCTCCATCGGGCTCAAGCATCACAGAGTCACACGTTCCATCGGGATGGCGGCGAACGTGATACATCGGGACGTGAGCTCCAGAGTCCGGATCGGCCTGATAGCGTCCCTCGGCTTGAGCTCGGAAGAACACTTGATCCGGCGTGAACTGGGCCACCGGGACAGCGCCGGCCATCGAGGTGGTGAGGCGCTCCCTCGATCCCATGGCGCCGGCTCGAGCCTTGATGTGATCCCATGCTCTGCTCATGATTGCCTGACGAACGTAGGCACCGAGCCGAGACCCTTACCGGCGGCGGCGTTCCATGGCATAAAGAGACCGGGAGCGGGCTGATAGTAGATCTGTTGGCCGGATTTCTTGAGGTTGATGAGCGCTCGAGGATCACCGATGGCCAGATAGGTGGATCCGTCCGAACCGATCACCGAGGGAGAGCCTCCGGAGTTGAGGCCGCCACCGAGCGGACCATAGCTCTCTCCGGTTGGCGCCACATAGGAGGCGCCGCTCGAGCTCGTCTGGCCTTGCATGTTCTGAAGGTACGGGAGGAGCGCTGAGATGTCGCCGGCGTTGCCGTAGGAGCTGGCGGCCGTTCCCGCATCGGCTCCAACGGCTCCCGGGGTCGGTGAGGCGGCCGAGACGGCGGCGGCCGTGGCGGCGTTCTTGGATTTGTTCCTCTGATAGAGAAAATATCCCACGGCCAGCACACCGGCGCCGATGGCGTAGTAGGCCGGCGGTACGGGCTTGCGAGCCTTGCGGGGTCCGCCGGCGGCGGGCGTCATGGTGTCAGTCATGAGCTAGGACCTCCACCATAGACGGGCCAACGAACGAACGGCCGAAGATTGGGAGTGGCCGTCCGGCCTCCCACTCGAACACGGTGTTGCCACTGAGAGGCGGTCCGCTTGGGATTGGGCGTGGGAGTCGGGAGCGGGTGATCGTTACTCCCGGGGAGCCGGCCTCGGAACTTGTTAAAGGCCGAGGGGATGAAGGTGTAGAGGCTTGGGAGGATCCAATCCGGCGCCACGTTGCTCGGCTGATTGTACGGTCCACCGAGATCTCCGTCATTCATGGCGGCGGGCCGAGGAGAGGAGACCGGGACCGTACCGGGAGCACCGATCACGATGTTAACGCCATTGGTGGCCGGAGCTCCTCCAAACGTGAACGTTGGAAGAAAGGCGCCGGCTCCCTTGCGAGGTACTTGGAGAGTTCGGATCCGGTACTGCATCGGCCTAGCTCGTGTGACCGAGGAGAGCGTTGAGCGCCGGCTTGGAGATGCTCGTGGCACCACTCGAGGCGGCGGCCACTCCCTGCGGATGCGTGAGAATGTCGGCAACGATCACACCGACGATCACGAGAGAGACGATTGAGGCAATGCGGGCCATGGTGTGTCCTTTCCTATGCGGCCTTGGCCGTCTGAGAGTTGATGGGAGGAGCTGGCTTGAGCGTGCCGGCGGGCTTTGATGGATCCCAAAGGTTGAGGAAGGTGGCCACCACCAATCCCCATCCGGCGGCGCTGGCGATCCTCTGACCCTCTCCCGGAATCAGTGAGAGCGCGCCATAGATGATGAAGGAACCCACATACTGACTCGGGAGGGGAAGGTGAGGGATCGGATTGTCCTTGGTCCCTCCATTGGCGGCTCCTCGATAGGTGATGAGTGCCATCTCGGCAAGCCATGCGGCGAGGAGTGAGCTCATCAGTGGATCGGGAAGGTCACGTTCACTTGTGGCCTTCCCTTCCCCTTCCTCTGAGCGACGACTCCACCGAGCCCACCACCGGAGAGCGGTTGAGCGCTCTGAGCTGGAGCCTTGGCTCCGGCCTTGCCGGTGTCTCGGATGGTGCCAGCTACCGCCGGCGTCCACCTCGAGGGGAGGCAGAGATCCAAGAATCCCCAATTCCCTCCCTGTATCTGAGTGATGCCGTAGTAGAGCGCCGCATAGCCGAGCCATGTGACGCCAATTCCGACACCAATCATGAGAGGGCTAGCCGGCGGTCTTGGTGGTCGGCATCGGCTTGATGAAGCGGTGGTAGGCAACCACCGAGAGAGCACCGAGGACGAAATAGGTGGCGGGGTGTCGCATCATGAGATGGATCCTTTCTTAGGCGGGGAGTGAGTGACGGATGAGGACAAGAGCGGCAACGGCGGCCACTCCTCCCCACAATGCCGCACCGGTTGCGGTGGCAGGGTGGAGAGCGGAGCCATTGGAGGCCATGGGCGCTGAGTAGCCCGGACCAAAGGCGGCCGAGGTGATGGAGTCGTAGCTCTGAGGAGTCCCGTAGTCACCGTTTCCGGTGCTGGAGACTCCACCGAACCCTCCAACCTTGAGGTTGAGGCCGGCCATGATCTACAGCTCCGGGAGGCCTTGGATCATCGCACCGGTTGGCACGACCTGACCCACGAGGCACGAGAGCGTCGCCGGGGAGTTGGTGATCGTTCCCCATGGCGCACCGTTGATTTCCACGAGAGTCCCGGGGTTGGTCGAGAGTGCCGTCTCGTAGGTGTCCAAGAGACCGAGGCTCTGCTGATTGAGCGAGGTCTTGCGGGAGAATGCGATCACACCACTTGGGCGAGCGACTCCACCAAACTGGATCCACATGTCGTCGTAGATCTCGGCCATGGTCGAATCGATCAGAGGCACGCCATCGACGTAGAGCTGGAGACGGCTTGGCCATGCCGTATCGATGCGGGCTCCGGTCGAGTCTCGAACCTCAAAGATGAGGGAGTCGAGGTATCCACCAAGGCGGGGGAGCTGGAGCCTTGCCGAGGCCGTCGAGGAGATCGACGGGTTGGCCTGCTGGAGGATCCATTGCCGAGTGCTCCCCAAGCCCGGAGGCTCGATCTGAGAGGTTCCCTCGGGGAGCCAGTAGAAATCGGTGTCCACCTGAGTCTGGATCACCGGAGTACCACCGGGCGCCACGCTGTAGAACGATGCCGAGGCGGCATAGTTAAACTGGAGCGTGGGCAGGAGCGAGGCGTTGGCGCCGGAGAGCGTGCCAAATCCCTTTGCGTACTCGAGCGGCAAGGCGTAGGAGAACGTCCCGTTGCCGGCCGTGGTGAAGGCGCTCCAGCTCGGAAGGTTGGAGGCGAGGTTGGAACCATTGTTCACACCGAATCCGCCGGAGTAGAGGCCGATGAGGTTGGCCACCTCGTAGCCCGGGCCGACGATGAGCGGCGTCCCGAACGCATCCTTGAGAGTGATGAGGGAGTTGAGGTTGTAGGGCGAGTCCGCCGGGTAGGTGGCGGAGGTTCCGGTGCCACCGGAGACCGTGTGAGTCACTCGGAAATTCCGGAAATAACCGGGGCGAGCAACGAGAGGCTGAGTGGTGATGCCACCAAAGGCCAGTGAGCTGAGGTTGTAGATGGGCGCTCGGCCGGGCTGGGAATGCCGGATGAACGGACCACCGGAGCTCTCCACCGTGGTCTGAGGCTGAGGCCGGCCGGCCTCTTGAGCCGGAGAGATCTGATTGGTCTGAGACGTTGCCATTACAGTGACACCTCCACGGCTGAGCCGATCGTTGAGAGAGGACCGGTGAGCTCACTCGACCAACGGCGAGATGCCATCTTGACGAGACCAATGGCGGGATGCGTGAGCGCCGCCACGATGAAGATGAGATCGAACGTCTTGCGGTTCACCGTATCCTCCTAGTTTCTAGGTCGGACTTGCGCCGCTCTCGTGGGAGTCTTGCATCCTCTCACTCAAGCGGATGCAAGCCACTAGGAGGGGACACTACAACATCATCCGATGAGATGCAATCACCGAGCCGGTGAGATGTAATCGGGGAGCGTCACTCGGATCGGCTCTCGAGGGTTGCGGCCAACGATGAGCCATGTGAACGGCTCGAGGCCGGCTACTGCTCCTCTTATTTCCGGCTTGGGCCGGCCAAGGATCTCGGCCAGACGATTGACCACATCGGAATCCCGGGTGTAAGAGACGGCCACCCATGTGGACATCTTCCCGGCGTGAGGAGTGACCCATGAGGGAGCCTGATAGGAGCTCACAAACGAGAGCCCTTTATCTCGAGCGGCAATGAGGATCTTGTCGGCCTCTTTCCTCAGACCCATCATCCGAGGATCGGTGAGGATCTGGAGCTCATCGGCGTAAAGTGTCCATCCTCCCATATCAAAGGCGCCATCCATGGCCTCTTTGGTCACGCTCCGGAGGCGCTCATGATCCTCAGTCTTAGAGACCTTGGGGCCGACGATGTAGCGCGAGGAGAGGCCATCCTCATCATTCTTGGCCACCATCTCGGACATCTTCCTCTCACCGGGCCAGCTCGAGAGTCGAGGGAGCTGGAGTCCGGAGAGCGTTGAGTCTCCTCCCTTGGGATCAAGAGCCAAGACATAGCGGCGCTGAGACAAGAGCCCACCGACGAACGTAGTCTTGCCGGCGCCGGTGGGAGCAATGACGGACATATGTTGGCCGGGCTCCCACACTGAGCCAAACCACTCAAGGAACCCTCCCGGGGCGCTCCAGATGAGCGGCTCTATCTCAAGGCGTCGAGACATCGGCCACCGGAGCCGGAGCGGCGGCGGGCGTCACCGGAGCGGCAACATCGGCGCCGGCCACATCGGGAACCGGTGCCGGGGTCGGTGCGAGAACGGCGACCGGATCCACAACCGGAGCCGGAGCCTCTGGAGCGGGAGCCGGCGTGGCCGGAGCGTTGATCGGAGCGCCACCGGTGGCCTCGGGAGTCACCGGAGCGGCAACCTCGGCCGGAGCCGGTGTCACTGGCTCAACCGGAGCGACCGGAGCGGGAGTGGCCACGATCGGTCCCGGCGTCGAGCTCGAGCCCGGGAGGTTGGCGCCGGCGATGGCGGCGTGAGCCTTGAGGATCTCCTCCTCAGTGAACCATCGGAGCTTGTCCACAATCCGATGGAGCACATCGGAAAGGGTCCAAGAGTCGGCCACAAGGGCATCAACCCACTCGGCAGGATTGGTGGATGGTGTCGAGCTCGTGTCACTCATTGGAATGTTCCTTCCGGTTGAGGAGTCGGCTCATCCGCCGGCTCCGGTTCTGGCGGACGGGGGGACCAATCCGCGAAGATCTCTGCAATGATACTATCCACCGGATCCTCTCCCTCGGGGAGACCGGGGAAGAGCTCTCGGGCGGCCTCAGCGGCCTTGGCCTCACGCTCTCGGACTTTCTTGATGGCCGGGACCATGTGCGGCAGGCTCGAGCGGATCGAGGATTTGAGAACCGGGATCAAGACATCCGCTCTCGATGGATCACGCTCGATGGCCAAGACGATCAACGGCGGACCGAATACGGCTCCGAGGAGATCGAACCTCCCTCGAGTTTTCACAACCGGTTGGATCACCGTTTTATCGATGAACGATCCCTTAGCGGCCTCATCGAGCATCTCACCGGCGACCGGAGCCTGAAACATCATGACTCGGCCAAGGGGAGCATGCTGTCCGGTGCGGACGGCCAAGGAACCTATCCCGCTCCACATATCGGAGAGCGTCTCGGCTCCGGAGACTCGACGGCCAGCGGCTCGGGAGACCTTGGGAGCCTTCTCTTTGGTCTTGGGCTGAGCTGGCGCCGGCGCCGGCCGTTCTCTCTTGGAGAACAAACGACGGAACCCTCGAGGGGTCGGCTCCTCGTGCGAACCTTGCGCCGGCCCGGTGGGAGACGACCCAACACCGGGCCGGCGCTCGGCCGTGTTGCGTGGGCTCGGCTCGTGCTGACCGGCCGCCGGCGGGTCTAGCGGGTCTTGACCCACAATCCCGCCATCCACAACACGAGACTCACTGTCAGTCGTGTGGAGATCCATGAGATCCTCGAGCTCATCTTGATGATCCGCCATGCCATCCCTCGTCTCCTCTTGATTTGTCCATCTCTCTCGGATCTCGTCGCGCTGATAGCACCTCGAGCACAATCCACGGCCGTAGTGGCGCCGCTCCACCGATCCACACTCTCGGCATCCATCCGGATACTTGGCCACCGGCCACGAGGAGGCCACTAGGAGGCCTTGAGGATCACGATGGCGGCGGCCATGCCAACCACCACACCGACAATGGCCGAGATCATCCCGATCCGGCCGATCATCTCTTGGCAATCCTCGCAAGGCTTAGCGCTCGAGTCGTCTGGAGTGATCTCTTCCTCAATCATTGACGACTCCTCCGATGATCTCTCCAGCAATCTCATCCTCGAGCGGGAGGCCGAGCTCATGAGCACACGAGGAACAGATGATCACAGCCATCACATCCTCGGTGCCGTTGCATCCTCCACATACAAGCTCTCCCGGCGTGATCATCTCCATCAGTCATCCTCCCCAAAGAGCGCTCGATAGAGCTTGGATTTGGTGACTGATGCCGGCGATGGCTCCGGAGCCTTCTTGGCCACCTTCTTAACGGGGGCCTTCTTGGTCTTGCCGGCGGCCTCGAGGAGAGGAGCCATGGACTCCTCTACTGCTCGACGTGCGGCATCCTCGATCTGGCGGACGGTGAGCCCGGCGGCCATCTCTGACTCCTCGGCCGTCTCAACCGATCCCTCACCGGGGATCTCTTGGAGGATCTCCTCGAGCGTCTCTCGGACCCATCCTTGGATAGTGGCCTTATTGATGGCCTCCTCAGAGGTCTCCTCGGTCGTCTCATCGTCAGTCGTCATAATCCGGACCATAGCATCTCTCGATGCGATACGCTCGCACCATGACGACTCAAGACGACTCCGGAGAGATCATCTATCGATGGACGATCCGAGGCCTCTACGTCATCGCCATCGGCCTCAACGTGTGGATGCTCTGGGATCAAGTGCGGGAGACTCCAGAGGGAGCCGAGCTCCAAGCTCGAGCCTCTCGACTGGCCGATCTCGTGACTCGACCAATCCGAGAGCGAACACATTTTCGCCGGGCCGCTAATCGAGTGATCTATGAGGCCATGGAGGTCGTGGCCTCGGATGAGGGAGACGACTGATGGATGATCTCACTGACATCGCGCGCCGGATCGAGGGGAACAATGCCAAGAACGGCCTCATTCTCCCGGCTGATTATGTGGATGAGACGATCCCTCCACCTCCGAGGTGGAGGATCTCAGCTCGGTGGATCGAGTTTGAGTGTGGATGCTACGGGGAGCGATGTCGAGACCTGATCGATGCTCGAGCATGGGATCCGATCATCTTTCACGACACAGCACAACAAGCCGTCTACGATCATGTATGCCACTTTCACGCTCCCTCGATGAACAAGAGGATCGGGCTCTCCGGAGAGTGGCGGGATTTTGAGACGTGGCACAAGTACCGGAGACCGGTCTTGATGGGAAGGTTGAGCACATGAGCACGATCCATGAGAACGGGAACGTGGCCGACGATGATATGGCGGCCAGCACCTCACGAGATGGCGGCGTCGAGAGCGGCCTCAAGGTGTGGGCCGATGTCGGCCTCACCATCGGCCGACACGTTGAGGAGCTCGGATCCAAGATCGATCGGCTCAATCGGCTCTGGGCCAACCTCGAGGCCAACACTCCGGTGGACTATCAGAGCGTGGCGTCTGGAGTGTTCGTCACCGGGACACCTCTCATCCTCAACCTCGGCTCGCCGGACATCGGCACCTATTGGGAGGTCACTGGCGTGGCCGTGGGAGGCCTCGAGATCAACGTCACGGCCGCTGGCGCCCCGGGCCTCTATGTGTCGGCTGTTCCCACACTGGCCGGCGCCGGCTTGGCCAATGTCTCCGATTTCTGGGCATCGATGCCGGCGATGGCGAACTACGGGACTCGACAGCTTGTAGTGAAGGATCAAGAGTCACTCTTCTTTGTGATCTTTGGTGGCACCAACGGCCAGACCTATGTGGCCAATGCATCCGTTACCGTGTTCCCGGTTGGATCGGCCAAGGGCGGTGTGGAGATCACGGCCTAGAAGATTTCTTAAGAAATCTTGCCAATGGGCTTGACACGGTGACGGCGTAAGCGTAACTTACAATCACGGCAGGATGGACCGGCCGAGAATGTAGGAGACGACACATGAGCATCACCACCTCAAGCGAGATTGCAAAGCTCCGAGTAAAGGCCAGTAGCGCCCACGTTGAGTCCATTGTGGCTCAAGCTCTGCTCATCTCAAGCCTCGTCTCAACCATCGAGGATCTTGAGTCTGAGCTCAAGGACTACAAGAACACCGAGAGCATGCTCCGGCGTGAGATCCTCTCCCTTGAGGGACAGCTTGACAGCATCGAGGAGGAGGCGTGAGCACAACTCCAGATGCCAAGATCATCAATGCTCTCCGGCAATCTCGAGCATCGGCCAAGGCCAAAGCGCTTGAGAATCCGGAGATGGCAGGATTTGCGGCCGGCATGGCGGCGGCCTACTCCATCGCTCTCATCATGCTCGAGACCGATGGCCGAGATCGGTGTGATGAGTGCGCTCATGATCTCGAGGATCATGACGATGGCGTGTGTGAGATGGCCATGTGCATGTGCGGCATCGATCACGAGGAAGAAGAGCCGATCGAATGGGTCTCAGTGAAGATCCAAGACTCCTTGGCTGTCAAGGTGGCCGACATCATCGAGACCATCCAAGAGGAGAGGATCATCACTGAGACTGATGTGGTACTCCTCTCTGTCATGAGGAATGCTCTGAGGAGCTCGATCTCATGAATGAGCTCATCGGGATCCTGCTCATTGTGTCGGCGCTCCCCATTGGCCTCATGGGATGGCGTGAATGGATCGGAGAACGACAGCACCATGAGGCTCGATCGATCGAGCCGAGCCACCATCTCCGGATCATGAGAGACTCGGAGCCTTACGACTGGCAGAGGGAAGGACTGTAGGTGTCAGAGTGAGGAGGGATCACGGCTCCCTCCTCACTCTGATGCCGGCAATCCCGCCGACATCACACACACACATGAAAGGCTAGGCCATGACTGACATCAGCACGACCACCGGCGGATCCATCACTCCCTCGAGCATCGATGGATCGATCACGGCTCAAGATGTGCTCCGGTACATCGAGAGCGGCGGAGAGTTCGAGATCGAGCGCATCGAGGAAGATCCCGAGATCGTGGCGGCTCGGATCAACGCTCGGATCATGAGCGCATCCTCTGCCGATGAGCTCTTTGGGGCCGAGGCCGAGACCATCTCCGGCAAGGACTACCTCAACAAGCCATTCTCCCTCGTGGACATCGAGTGGAGGATCTCGACCGAGAAGGACGGACTCCCGTTCTTTGCCGTGTTCCACATCGCGGACATCGATGGCGAGGCGCACGTTCTCACCGTTGGCGCTCGAACCGTCTGCCTCAAGGCCGCCAAGGCTCAGTTCGAGGGATGGCTCCCGGTGTGGGTCCAGCTCGACAAGAGCGACAAGCCAACGGCATCGGGCTACTACCCTCTCGACCTCATCAGCGCTCCGGCGCCATTCTGATGGCACGAGACAAGGCGGCCGATGCCATGCACGCTCTCTTCGTGGCCAAGGCGAACGATGATATGGCCGAGGCTCAGAAGGCCAAGACGCGCCAGCTCCTCAACAAAGCCATCATCAAGGCGGCTCAAGAGGGAATCACCAAAGCGGAGATCGGCCGTGTGATCGAGACAAGCGGCCAACGCGTGTCTCAGATCCTCAGCTCGAGCGACTGATGGCCGGCGGCCTCAAGGGATGGGAGAACCTCTCCCCGGGCTATCGTGCTCGTCTCCTTGGTGCCGCAAAGAGTGGCCGGCTTACCGGAACACCGATCACCGGCAAGCCGGCCACCATCGAGAAGAGAGCTCGAGCAGCCTATGAGGGCGGCCGAGCCAACATCTCGACGGCCACCGGACATCAGAAGAGAGCGGCGGCGGCCGTCGAGCGGGGGACATCTCGATCCCTGCCGGCGGCCGTTGCACGTTCTCGACCGGGCCAGCGCCGCACCGGATGGAGCCGGCTCTCCAAGGCCTCGAGGGACCGGATCATCTCGGCCGGTCGAGGTGGCCGGCTCACTGGCGCTCCTCTCACCGATCAAGAGTCTCAGCGCTATTGGGAGTCGGGAGGAGATGTCCGAGCGGCCTATGGCCACAAACCAAAGCGGCGTCGAGGTGCGGCTCCTCTCAATGCAACGCTCCAAGCCTCCTTGGCCAATGAGAGCTCGGCCGAGGTTGCCGAGCTCAGACGATGGCGCGACACATCAGCGCCCAAGTGGCTCCCCGATCGTGAATCGATGGGAGACAATACGGCCGCCATCATCTCGAATCTGCCGAACCCTAAGACGTGGCAGAGGGTCGAGCTCCAGTTCACCGGCGGGCCATCGGATCCGGTGGTGATGATCGTGACACCCAAGAACGGATATCCGATCACAGTGATCCTTCCCGATACTGACTCGGCCTCCGAGGTTGGCAGGATGATCCGAGAGATGAACCATCCCGGGATTGTTGTGGATGCCAAGGGACAGCGCTACCGGGCTCCGAACATCTCCAAGGCCGAGGCCGACGATGAGCAAGCCTCATTCCGAGCGGCCGCCGATGCGGCGCTCGAGCTCATGGAACAAGGACTAGGAGACGACACATGAAGATCAAGCCACTCAAGAATCCTCGATGGAGGCCGCCGGCGCTCCTCGAGGCCGGCCGGCGAACCTTGACAGTGAGAACGGCAGAGGGAGAGCACACCTACCATGGCCGGCGATCGGTGGAGACGGCGCTTGAGGGTCTCTCCGGCCATGTGTGCTACTCATTGGCGCACATCTCGGAGCTCCGACACTCCACCGGCGCTCTCTCGTGGACGTGCGGCCTCTGGAGAGGGAGGGAGACTCGGATGGTGCATGGTCCGTCTGGAGTCGTCGTGACCTCTCTCCAACACACTCTCGATGCATCCGAAGATCCATTCTCCGATCTCTGCCGAGTCTTGGAGTGGCTCCGAGGCTATGGCGTGCCACCGGGATCAGTGGCCTCGATGGCGTGGAATCTCTGGAGATCCACACTCGATCGAGAGATGGTGATTGGATTTGATCCCGAGGTGGGCCAAGAATCTCTCTATGGCGGGAGACAGGAGATCCAAGCTCCCGGCGTGTATCGAGATATGCTCTCATTTGACATCAAGGCGGCCTATCCGGTGGCCATGGCATCTCGACCCTACGCTCTCTCTCTCCGGCCGGTGTCTCTCTCGACCATGATTGATCCGGAGGCCTCCGGCCTCTGCCATGCTCTCGTGATGATCCCCGAGGATCTCCCTTATTCCCCTCTGCCGGTTCGAGTGATGGATGGAGTTATCTCATTCCAGAAAGGGAAGATCTCCGGAATCTGGCCATGGGCCGAGCTGGCGGCCGCCATCGAGCTCGGTGCAGAGGTGCGGCCTATCCGGATGTGGGCTCCCAAGAGAGAAGCGGATCTCTTTGGTCGATGGTGGCCAGTGGTGGCAGAGGGTAGAGCGCTCGGTGGATCGGCCGCCACCTTGGCAAAGGGAATCGCCAATGCAACATGGGGCCAATTCTCGATGGTGGGAGACTCCAAGGCCACTCGATCATGGATCGATGATGCCGGCGTAAGATCCTATGAGACTCCAGAGGAGCCACGAGGACTCCCACACCATTGGACAGCACACATCGCCGGCGAGACCACCTCGAGAGTGAGGGTCCGAGTCTTGACCGAGGGACTCTATGGGGGATCGGTGGCGCCGGTCCATGTTGATACTGATGGGATCATTGTGTCCGGTGACTATGTGCCACCGGCCGGGATCTCTGGAGATGAGCCGGGACAGTGGCGGATCAAAGCCTCAATGGCAGAGGTGGACATCAGAGCGGCTCAGCTCTATCGGTGGCGATACTCCGAGGGGAGCGACTACTCACCGGAGGAGTTCCACTACTGCGCCGCCGGCATTCCTGCCGAGGATGCGCCGGCATTCTTTGCCAAGAGGAGCGGCCCGATCATCGATCTTGATATGAGGAGAGCCGAGATGTCACCTCATGAGGCTCGAGAGCTCGTTAGGCTCCAGATGGTAGGAGAGAAGATCAGACGACTGGAGACGATGTGAACGATGAGATCCCGGTAATGAGAGTTGCATCGTGAGTCCGTCTCAATCGGACCTCGAGCACATGGACCCATGCAGAAAGTGTGGAGCTCCCACCGTTCGAGCTCACATGATCCACGCCACCAAAGTCCTAAAGAGAGGGAACGCTCGAGGCCGGTACTGCCGGCCATGTGCGGACTACCTCATGGGACTGGAGGCCCGAGTGAGACAGCTCCCCACGGCGCCGGGACTCAAGCGAGCACCGAGGCCTAATCCCTCCTAACCCCCCCACCCTCCC
>Ga0007854_10002086_pt1 | contig 12524 bp, 7 predicted proteins | sample CryBogCBH12Aug08_FD_60382 | JGI IMG/M metagenome (GOLD analysis project Ga0007854, IMG submission 60382) | Freshwater microbial communities from Crystal Bog, Wisconsin, USA - CBH12Aug08 | ecosystem: Environmental > Aquatic > Freshwater > Lake | place: Crystal Bog, Wisconsin, USA | collected...
GTTCAGGATTACGGCCAATCCCAAACTCTTTCCATCCTCCATCGGATGTGAACATTAGACTCGGTTTTATCGCCAGGACAATACCGATTCCAATTAAATATAGGAGTCCACTGAACAACAGGATCCTCATTCTATCCTAGATAGGCTATTTTAATAATCATCCGCTGCCTCTTGTGGGGCGCCATAGTCACCCGCAGCATCATCTAACTGCTCTCCTTGAGGATTCCATTCGTCACCTTCAGGAGCAGCTCCAAACCTCTCATCTTCAGTATTACGCCAATTATCAATTCCAGCAGCTTCATCCTTTTCGCGTTCAAGATCGTAGAAATTCTTGTCATATTTGTAAATTAATTTTGTTCCACCGACAGCCCACTCTCCGAGGCCAAGACGCTTCTTCATCATCTCAACGCGCTTTTCATCCGGATTCAGTTTTGAAAGTTTATTCACATAGGACTTTCTCTCGATTTCATCGCGTGCCGCAATCCCGTCACGAATCTGTTCATCTGAGTACTTTATCGCCTCCTGACTATATCTCCGTATACAGGTTTGTAGAGCAACAATAGACTCGGTCACATTGCCTTGTGCAGGGCCACCCTGGAGACTGACATAGTTTCCAATGGCGGAGATGACCATAATACGATTAAGCGCAATTCTGAAATACTCATTCGTAAGGCCAAGTCCAGAGAGATGAAAATCTGAAAGCAGTGATGAAATGGCCTCAAGTTGCTTGATAAAGAGTGTAGCACGAGTCACTAGGTCCGTATTCTCCTTTTTGAAGAGTTCTTCAAACTTCATCTCCTTTGGCCGACTGATTGAATAATCGAAGTGGGGGGTTAGAATTTCAGTCATTACTTGTTCCATGTGTTGTTTACTCATGGGCTCATAATCATTTAGAATAAAAGAGAGTTGGTGCGATTTTGTATCTTTTAGTCCGCGATTGATAGGTACGATAAAATAAGTATATAATTGTGTCTTGAGTTCCACGGATGATAATTTACACATCTCATCGACAGCCTTACGATACTCCTCACCAATACGTTTTGTCACAGCACCGCGATAGATTTCATGCGTTTTTTCGAGAGGGTCCAGTGTTGCTCTCTGCGCATCTGATGTAGGGTTCGGTGTGAGTTTTCCAAAGTTTGCAATTACTTCAGAAATCTCCTTAACCCATGTTGTATAGAGATTTAATCCTGCCAGCTTTCGGAAAAAACGAGTGCGGGTCTGTTCAAGAGACGGTTTTACAGGAGCTTCAAACTCAACTTCATAGTGCTTGTGTGTAGAATCAAGAAGACCCTGAAAGAGTTCCTTACTTATATCACCATTAATTCGTAGGGTTGTTTTCACCGCCTTTTCAAGTGTTGAATTAATCGCCTCGTCGCGTTTTGTTATCCAATCCGAATAGTCCTTTGCCTTAATTGGTAGGTCAGGAAGCGGCTGGTCATCGGGTAAAGTAGGAAATGTAAATTCACAGTGAGGACATTTACCAGTCAAACCAGGCTCATGAGGAAGACCCGTGCGTTCTCCACGGAAACAGACTTTCAAGAAGACTCGAGGATAGAGAGTTGGCGGTACTTCAGGGTTAATAGACTGGGACGGCCGCGGAACATAGGGAAAGGCAAAGCGAGACCCACGCGGTCCAATCGGTTGCTTGGTGCCTGTGCCAACTATCTTCTTCGCCTGCCAATATGTCTCTTCACGAATATTTGCCAGGCAGCAGGTCGTTTCACTAAATGGTGATTTTTTGAATATATTATGTGTGGCTGCCTCTTGGTGAATCTGGCGAATGAGTGCTTGAGCACTGCCAGTAGTTGCTGCGCCAGACGCTGCTTTGACTTTGTCACCGCCGCCAATCTGCTCAGGTAGGAAATACGAAGGAAGTGTCTCCTCAACATCGCCAATTCTGCGACCACCATTTGACTCAAGAAAGGCCTCTTTATCCTGTATCATTGTCTTTATAAGCGCAGTGTCACGCATCTCTTCAAAGAGTGACATGAGACAGCGCTCAATGTATTCACGGCGCTTAGGCAAGTACTCAATAAAATGCCATTGTGTTAGACTCCACGGCTCTTCATCGGTGATAATTCCACCAAGTACATAGGCTAGATACTTGACGCCATCAAGATTAGACTCATCTTTACTTTCTAGAAGAGGATATCCTACAAAGGAGGTCTTTTCAGTATACTGAATGATATAACTGGGGCGATGAGTTTGTATATCAATAAAGATAAAGGCCGCTGTGTAGAGAATGATACGACGATTCAAATATACATAATAATCAACTTTAGCAACACCAACTGTTCTATCTTTTGCAAGGCCTCCAGCACACGGGTCATCTTCGCCCTTTTCTTCACGAGCTAAGCGGCCTCGTGTATAGGCCTCGCGATTTGGCATCTGTAGAATAAAGCCATTGACCGTTTTTACAACGGTTTCATATGTGGCTCTAGGTGGATTTACACCCAGGGCAGAATAAATTCTGCGCGCGCATTCATAGATTTTCTTACCCACTGCTGCCGCTGTCAGATTATCTTCAAGGCCAATCAGTTGACCTGTCTTAAACTTTTTGTAAGCACTATCATCTGTCTCCAATTCAAACTCTTCCGTTTCATTTGAAGTACCTAGAGCAAGATCTACAGTTTTATCAAAAAGTGCTGTGACAGGGTCCTGATCATTTTTAAGAATGGCACGCCCCATCATAGGACGACCGTTGTCATCAAACTCCATGCTCGTATCATATTCAATTGACTGGATTGACTGGCCACAATAGCGGCAGATAAACTGTCCGTGAAACTGGCCGCCCATAAAATTCAGGAGAATCTCCTTATGTAAGAGACGAGAATCTTGGGGGTGGAGGAATTCATAAAGAAGTTTATATTCGTGGTCGCAGATGAGACTCTTCTTACAGCGGCGGCAGCGGTGCTGCTTTGTTTTAGGAAAATCCCGTTGCTCCTGTCCCTTGTTTTTAAGAACAAATCCATAAAGGAGTTTCATGCGCTCAGATTTATCGCGAACACGGCGAATCTTTTCTAGATCTTTTACGTGAGGACAGGGATTAGGTTGCGGCGGCCTACCCTTTGTTTGCTCTCTAAGCGTCTCAAGAATAAATTCATTCTGGTAGATCTGGAATTCATTCCGAACATAGCGATTGGATTCTCGCGTAATGGACATATCATTTCCACCGAGAATTGCGTCAATTAAATCTTGGTGATTATTTACAAGATAATTGAGTCGTACAAAATCGACTTGGCGGTACTTTGCAGGTAAGCGAGCAAAATTATTTATTGATGAACCTTGTATTACAGTCTTAAAGAGGTCCATGAGTTTTGTTACTGACTCCTGGTCAGTTTCAAAAGAGCGATTGACGATAGGAGGTCTATCCTGAATACGCGCCTCTGTGGCCAGTGTACGCACTTGTTCATTATGAAGCGCAATTGATTCTCTAAGAATTGTATTCAGTGTTTGTAGTTGGTCTTCATTTAATTCGTATTTGTCGAGGCCAAGGGAGACCATTGCATCTGCAAAATCGGCAAATTCCCTTACATTCCAGACAGGAAGGCTCTTCAGATACGCATCAATTTGAATATTTTCGCATGTATCTTTCTTTGCAATTGCAATAATTGTATCCGCTGTCGGCACAACTTGGACGCCATCTTTTTCAATGAGAACATCTCGAATTGATTTGGCGACCATTTGAGAGCGGAGTGAATCTGTTAAGACTCGCCCAGAGCGTATAGGACCGAGGGAATCCGCAACACTGTAGGGAAAGAGTATGTAGTGGTGTATTCCTGCAGTTTCAGCATTTAGAACCGGCTCAAGTTCGCCCGTTGTAGGACGACCCATAAGTACAGCGAGACCGCGACCAATACTCATTGAAAGTACACCAAGTCTTTCAATTGAGAGCGGTATATTTTTATCATCTGCGCCTTTCTTGAAACGCGGCAAGCCGCGCTCAAATCCAGGAATATCAACTTCACATTGACCACATCCCGTCACTTCATCGACTTCAAAATCAACTTCAGGTGAGCAGAGACGAAAAAACTCAGAGTCACGTTTGAAGGAGACCTGATTCTTGGCCGTGGAATACCATGAGCGCATAAAACGATTTACATAGTCTTGCCATTCAGTGATATAGTTATAGTCGCTCGTAGGGAACTTAAATTTCTGAACGTCGGAAAGTGACCCGAATTTTGGCTCAACAACTGTAGAGAGTTTTCTATAGTCTATGAGTTCATCGCGACCTGACTCATCAAGATCTACATAAAAATTCTTAACGGCATCAATGACCGGCTTTACAAGTGGAGACTGTAGAAGGTCTGATAAAAAGGTCGCAGAGGTCTCCTTTGGCTCTTTAGAGGGTTTGCCAAGGCTGTCATATTGGACAATTTCATCGCGCATATTGAGAAGGAGTTCCACAAACCGATGAAGGTCGACGAGCACGGCATCACGTTTCTGACGCTCGGGCGTTTCAAGGCTGAGAAGGTCGCGCATCATCTCCTGGCGCTGGTCATCGCTCTCATAGATAATTTCACGCTCTTCAAGCTCTACAAGAACTTTATTGATTTTGGGAGGAGGAATTTCACCAAGATGTTTAATGAGTGGTTCGGCAACCTCTTCAAAATTTTCCGCGGAGGCTTCCAAAGAGGCTTTTGCGGGCGCGGGCTCACCTTCTACTTCAGGGTGCTCCAGTTGTACCTTCTTAATTACATCATAGTCGAACCCTCCCGCAATTGGAATGCCAGTGAAATTGAAGTTCACTTCAATCGCCTGTTCAAGTGGTTGTCCGTAAGAATCCACCTGCTCAAGTATACCAATATCATCACCATAGTTTACAGACGTAAAACGATAGGTGGGACCGGCAGTTCCATCTTTGAAAGCCTGAATTAAATCCCCATCTTTGAAATCGAAGATTTTGAGAAAACTGTCTTCCTCTGTTAATTCAAAATCGTCCTCCTTGGCTCGCCAATCGGCCTTTTTAAATTGAATGCGTTGAACACCAAGTTCCTCCTTGATGCTCCCAGATTCATCGAGCGGAAGTGTTACCACTGTATCGCCTTTAAGATATTTTATGAAATTGGCATCTCTGTAATAGACATAGCCTTCACCTGCGACGGCGGTTTCACCCTGCTGAACAACATTTGTATACACTTTCAGATAATCTCCAAGTTCAATGAGAGCGCTGCGCTTTAGAACTTCTTCTTCGGGGGCTTGAGGTAATATTTGAACACTATCATCTTGAACAGGAGCTTCTTCATCTGGTTTGAGTGGTTCTGCCATGCCACCGCTCTACTGAAGTCAAGGTGGAAAAAATTTGATTTGCTGGCGCTGCGACTTTGAAGGTAAAATATATACAATTTCATAATGGTTTATACTCATAGTATCTTCGCAAATCTCGTATCGAAGTGCAGTGATTGGAGTTCTCTCTCGGCCTTTCTTCAGAGTGAGGCTGGGGGTGCACTTCGTGTAGTTCACAAGGAGGGTGAGCGCTATGCAATTCTGCGGTATGTTAAGGGCACGTCGGATATCTTGAATAAGGAATGGGTTCCTTGGATGCGTTCAGTTGTATGGGATACCCAGGCAAATCGCCCTGTCTCTGTTGCACCATGCAAGGCGATGTCGGGTGATATCCCTCATGAGCGCGTTGTTAGCGTTGAGGAGTTTGCGGAGGGTGTCATGGTAAACTGTTTCTGGGATGAGGGAACTGGCGCAGTACGGTGGACAACGCGTACATCTCTTGATGCAAGCAGTGGATTCTATGGCGGAAAGACCTTTGCGGAGATGATTCAGGATGCTCTGACTGCTAAGGGCATGCTCCCCACGAGTATTATTGGCAAGGGATTTGCGTCCTTTGTTCTTCAGCATCCTGCGCACCGCATTGTTCAGTGGCACGAGGCACCGAATCTACTCCTCATTCACACGGGCCTAGTAAATGATGATGGTACGGTCAAGATTCTCGATGAGGCTGCGGACTGGGATCCAGAAATGCGCCCACTAGCTGTAAAGCGCTATGAGTCTCTGGGTCCTGCGGAGTTGCCGATGGACCGTATGAATAAGATGACGCAGACTCAGGACTCAAAGTGGCAGGGTATCGTATTCCGGGGACATAATGGTCAGCGATGGCGTCTTCGCTCAGTGTCGTACAAGATTCTACGCAACCTCCGTGGCCCTGAGGCGCGTATTGAGGACCGCTTTGCCAGGCTGCGTCGTGAGAACATGATTAACACGTATCTCACTACATGGTCTGAGGAGCGCACGCGGTTTTGGGAACTGGAGAAGCGCCTTCGTGACCTGACGGCAATGATTTATGCTGAATATTGTGCGGTTCACAAGGAGCATAGTAAGGTGTTTATGGATGTACCGGTTTCTCTGCGGACACCTGTCTATCATCTTCATGGACTCTATCTGAAGGACCTGCGCGCAAACAAGCAGACGCTGAAGATGCCTGTGGTGATTCAGTATGTGAACAACCTGGCACCTGAGCATGTGAGTTCGATGCTGCGCTCGCAGGTAGTTGTACCAGTTGCTGCCGCAGATGCCACTGCGTAGTGGAAACTCATTTAAGCAAATTCTACAAATTTTTTTGTAAAGGTCTAAAACCTATTCACTACAGTACTTTAGAAATGAGCACTACTTCTAAGCCCACCGGTCCTGCTATTGGAATTGACCTCGGAACCACGTATTCATGCGTTGGTATCTGGCAAAATGACCGCGTTGAGATTATCGCAAATGACCAGGGAAATCGGACGACTCCGTCCTATGTTGCTTTCACTGATGATGAGCGTCTCGTAGGTGATGCAGCAAAGGGCCAGGCGGCGGCGAATCCGATGAATACGGTATTTGACGCAAAGCGTCTGATTGGCCGTAAGTTTACAGACCCCACCGTTCAGTCGGACAAGAAGCACTGGCCATTTGCTGTGAAGGAGGGCAAGGGTGGTAAGCCGACCATTGAAGTTGCCTGGAAGGGTGAGACCAAGGAGTTTCTTCCTGAGGAGATTAGTGCGGCTGTTCTTACGAAGATGAAGCTCACGGCCGAGGCGTATCTCGGTCAGGAGATTAAGCATGCGGTCATCACGGTACCGGCGTATTTCAATGATTCCCAGCGCCAGGCTACGAAGGATGCTGGTGCAATTGCGGGTCTGAATGTTCTACGCATCATCAATGAGCCTACGGCGGCCGCACTCGCCTACGGACTTGATAAGATGGGCAAGAAGGGTGAGCAGAATGTGCTCATCTTCGATTGTGGCGGGGGTACACACGACCTAAGTATCCTGACTCTTGATGACGGTGTATTCGAGGTGAAGTCAACGGCTGGCGATACGCATCTGGGCGGCGAGGACTTTGATAATATCCTCGTTGACTTCTGTGTACAGGAGTTCAAGAAGAAGACCCGCATTGATGTGAGTGGGAATGCGAAGGCTCTTCGCCGTCTTCGCACGGCTTGCGAGCGTGCGAAGCGTACTCTCTCCGCTGCAACCCAGTCTACAGTAGAGGTGGACAGCCTTGCCGATGGTAATGACTTTAGTGTTGCACTCACTCGCGCGAAGTTCGAGAGCCTGTGCGAACCTGTATTTCGTAGGACAGTGGCTCCTCTGGATGGACTCCTGCGCGATGCCAAGCTTTCTAAGGAGGATATTCATGAAATTGTCATGGTGGGCGGCAGCACGCGCATTCCCCGTATCCGCCAGCTGCTTCAGGAGTATTTTGGAGGCAAGAAGCTCAATGATAGCGTTAATCCCGACGAGGCTGTTGCCTATGGTGCCGCAGTTCAGGCTCACATCCTGACGGGTGGCAGTGAGAAGACGAATGATATTATCCTCCTCGATGTGGCTCCGCTGAGCCTTGGACTGGAGACGGCGGGTGGTGTAATGACTCCGCTCATTAAGCGCAACACGACCATTCCTACAAAGAAGTCGCAGACGTTCAGTACCTATGCGGACAATCAGCCTGGTGTGAGCATCCAGGTGTTTGAGGGTGAGCGTCCTCTGACCCGTGACAATAACTGTCTGGGTAAGTTTCAGCTGGATGGCATCCCGCCGATGCCGCGTGGTGTCCCGCAGATTGAGGTGACCTTTGACATTGATGCGAACGGCATCCTGAATGTGAGCGCGGCGGAGAAGTCAACGGGTAAGTCGCAGAAGATCACGATTACAAATGACAAGGGTCGTCTGAGTAAGGATGAGGTGGAGCGTCTAGTGGCTGAGTCTGAGAAGTATGCGGAGGAGGACAAGGCGACGATGGCGAAGGTGGAGGCTCGTAATGAACTGGAGTCGTATCTCTACAATGCGCGTAACTCTCTACAGGATGAGAAGGTGAAGGAGAAGCTGGGAGATGACGCGGCTGCGGCACTGAAGAATGTGGATGAGGGTCTCGCCTGGCTTGCGGACAACCAGGATGCGAGTACGGAGGAGTTCAAGGATGCGATGAAGAAGTATGAGGGCCTCATTCGACCGGTACTGACGAAGATGTATGCGGATGGGGCGGCGGGCTCACCTGAGGGAAATATGCCTGGAATGCATGGGATGCCTTCTGATATGCCGAAGCCTGATAGCCACTATGTGAACCCTGATGCGAAGGGGCCGAAGGTTGAGGAAGTTGACTGAGGTCAACTAACCTCTTCGAGGGAAGTTGACTGAGGTCAACTAACCTCTTCGAGGAAAGTCGACTAACCTCTTCAAGGGAAGTGGACTGAGGTCTACCAAGTAAATAAATAAATCTGTGACATTTCAAATGTCTATAATTTATTTTATTGTCCACGACGTCCTAATACAACATCACGGAGATCGCGTAACATCCTTGCATACTCTCCAATGTAACGCGCCCATGCCCATACCTCTGGACTAGGGTGCACTACCGCAGGGGGTCCAACGGGTGCTGGAGCAGGAGCTGGCGGAGGTCTTGGAATACCTCTTAATTCATATAGAGAATCCATAATAGCTGCGGCAGCTCCTTGAAAGAATAAGGCTGCGCGATCACGGAATTCAGCAACTCCAGGAAATCGAGCGTCAAATATTTCCCGATTAATTCGTATTTCACGAGCTAAATCTTCAGTTGAATTGATATTTGTCCAAGCAGCTATAAAAAGACCTAGAATACCTAATCCCGCAGCAAGAAGTGTGTAAAATCCTCGAGCGGCAAACCACCCCATGCCCTTAGCAAAAGTCAAGGCCTGTATTTGTCCAGCTTCTAGAGCAGCACCTTGTATAGCAGAGGAGGCTCTTACAAGTTCAGCGAGTGCTCGCTCTGGTTGTGCTGCTAAGTTTGTTATTAGATTATCAAGGATTGCACCATTATATTTTGCACGAGGAAGAATGGAAAAAAGTTCATCAAGGATTAAGCGAGCATCAAGTGGATTTCGTAAAAAGTACGCACCAAGTGATGCCTTTAATCTTGTAAGGCGCTGCGGTGTAAATACTTCTGTAAATTGTCTTACTTGAGCTCCAGGTGTATGCACTAAAACCACAGATACAAGTTCTCGTATTTGCCTATTATAGGCATTCACATTTTGTTGGGGCATGACTCCTCGTTGAACACCGCGTTGACGTGCAAGATTTTGGGGACCTAATTCTAATTCGCGTCCTAATACACGAGCAGGGAATATGCTATCTAAAATAGCCTCTATTTCAGCTGCAGTAGGTCCTTCTCCCGCAGGTAGTTCAGGAAGTAGGCGTGCTGCCTCAGCTGCTGTTTGACCACCATGCTCTTCAATGGGGCCTAATAGATTTCTTCCATTCAACGGAATTACTTCATCAACTAAAGCCTGAGCATCTTGTGTTGCTTCTGCAAAAAGACGACCTGATTCACCTGCTTCTATTCCTCCTTCTGATGCAAATCGACCTACTTCATCAGTGATTGGAGTGCGTGCAATTGCTTCTCTAGGACCAGCAAATTCGGGGGCAGTACGTGGAATTGTTTGATTTAATAATGCACGCTGTGCATTACGAGTTGCTGCAGCAACAACATGCATTCTTCCAGCCGCAATTAATGCTTCTCTTAATACTGGAAGCATTGTTGTTGCTCGTGTTCCAGGAAGGAATTGTCTTGTAACACCAACTTCTTCAAGTAAAGCACGTATTTCTTTTGGAGTAAGATCTTTAATTTCATCTTCTGTATATCTATTTCCAGGACGAGCAGGTGCTCGCGGCCCTTGTGCTGGAAGAGGAACTCTTGATAAGTACTCAACTCGTGTTCCTGGCCCCGCTACTCTGGCCCCTTGAATAATTCCAGATATACTAGGAGGCGCTGCAGAAGAAGGCAAAAAGGCAATACCACGAGTAGCAGGAACAATAGGCGGATTACCAAAAGCACCTACAGGAGCAGAAGCTAAAGAAGGACCTGCCGCAGCACCAGAAGCTGCCGCGGGACCAGGAGCTGGCGCGGGACCAGGAGCTGGCGCGGGATCAGGACGTACAGGCACAGTTGAAAAAGCTCTACCAAATATGGAACCTAATGCAGTTCCGACTGCAGTTCCTACTTTTGATACTACTGCCACGCCCTGCCGAGCAGCAGGTACCATTCCTCCCTTATGAGTTCTCCTCCTTCGATGTAACTTCTGTTTTTTATTTTTGCTTTTAGTGCGTTTCATTGTTCTAGAACGCTTCATTCTGATATAACTAAGTATTTTAAACCGGAACCAGATATAGATAAAATGCCATGTCCCTAAGCAAATCTATTTGGAGTTCCTGGACAAGGTGTTCATGCAACACGTATTTTTGGATTTGCATTAGTTGATACACTTTTAACAATTCTACTTGCCATTTCTACAGCCTGGGTCACAAATACATCAATCATAGGTAATTTTGTTTTTTGGTTTGTGGTGGGTGAAGTTCTTCATTATGCTGCTGGTACACAGACCGCATTTTTAACAATGATTGGAATACATACCAATTGTAATAATTGATTTACCGACGTCGAGTTATTCTCCGTTTCTTTGTCATCCGTCGGGTACTCTTTCTACGAACGCGACGTCCACCTCGCCCAGGGTGTGTTTTAATCTCTTTAGCTAAAGGATCTGCTGCTTCTTTGCGCTTGTATCCTGCTAAAACTAGATAGACATACATACTATCAACTAAAGGATTGTGTGCGGCAAGATCACCTAAGGCACGAGCATATTTTCCAGTCATATATGCAGAAATTTCAGAAAGAATTTCAGCTTCTGTGGCTACTAGAGATGTCTCATTCACAATATAGTTCTTAACAGTTACAAGTTTGGCATTCTCAAGTGGAACGGTTTTTTTATAATACTTACAAATGGGTGTTATATCTTTGTGAGGAAAAGGCCTAATTTTTTTCAGTTTGTATTTAAAATAAGTATTTTTTAAGGCGTTCATATCTGAAATTCCTTGGGTAACTATAGTTATATTACCTTTATTATTCTCTAATGCTAATTGTGTCAAAAAAGGAAATGCTTCCCTTTTTTCATTATAGCTAAGATTATCACTATAGATTTGAAACATATGACGTGCTGTTGCCTGTTGCTCTACGGTGAGTCTATCTAATGATGGAAAATCTCCAAATGCTAGCTGTTCAAAGGGAGGAAGTTGTAGGCTTTCAAATGTTGCTCTTAGCTCTGCTTGACCTTCTCCAGCAAATGTATAATTTGGCACTAAAATTCTAGGATTACTAAATGCCCCATCATCAATAAAGAGAGGGAATCGAGTAAATCTGTACGAACGTTCATTTGTAGGACTGATAATAAGAATACCGATACTTAATATAAATTGGTAGAGATATTGATTGAAAGATTTCACGACTCCATCTACATCAACATTTATACGCGTAATAGTACTTTCTGGTGTAAATCCCTCTCGTAATAATGGGTCTGAGTTTTCTTCTTCTAATCCAGCTTCATTTATAGGACGATTAATAAGATAACTCTGAAATTCGGCGTCTAAAAAATAATGATACCGTTCCATTCCTTCCTATTTTATAGAAAGAAATGGCCGCAATACCAAATGTAAATATTGAGATTCAGGCGATTTTTGAAACAAATAAATTAACTGATCTGAAGGCCTTTATGAATAAGCGCAAATGTCTAAATGAATGGAATATGGTGCTGATTTATCTTTTTCATGTTGTCCAGTCCGCCGGTATCTTGACTACGACAATTGCCGCTGGTTATGATATGAAAGTACTGGTCTGGGTCGGAGTTGGATTTAATATACTCGCGAGCCTGATTAATGTCTTTGAAAAAACGAATAACGGCATTTCAAAGCACTTACTGAAGGATATTAATGCGATTAAAGATGGAACCTATGTGGACGAAGGGACCATGGTTGAGATGGCTCCGACTAAGGGGGGCGAAGGTGGTCAGGCAAAAGAACCACTGCTGTCTGAGAATGAAAAATAAGTCCACTTATAAGAATGTCAAGAGAGATACTTATTGCTGAATATAAAAGACTTCTAGGTTTGGCTACACTTGATGCTATAAAAAGTTCTCTTAATGAGCTAATTGCAAAGCTTGAAGCTGCTCCAAATGCTGAGGCTGCTGCTCCTGCCCCTGTGGTCCCTGCTTCTCTTCCTGCACCTGCCGC
>Ga0007854_10002093_pt1 | contig 12506 bp, 8 predicted proteins | sample CryBogCBH12Aug08_FD_60382 | JGI IMG/M metagenome (GOLD analysis project Ga0007854, IMG submission 60382) | Freshwater microbial communities from Crystal Bog, Wisconsin, USA - CBH12Aug08 | ecosystem: Environmental > Aquatic > Freshwater > Lake | place: Crystal Bog, Wisconsin, USA | collected...
CGGCCAGGTTGCAGAAGTCCCCGCCCTGGATCATCACGTCCGACAGCAAAATGGCATTGGGGCCGGTTTCGCAGGCGACGCCATTGACGCTTATGGGACGGATCAGGCCGCGGCGCATCAGATGTTTCACGGCATCCGCTGGGCATCCGCATAAAATCCGCAAATCCACTTCCGGAATAGCCACCCATGCCACGCCGGGCGTGACGTCCACCATATACATTGCTATTCCTCCCACACTCGTTGGATGAGATCATCTCTTGTGCCTAGGATGCGGTCAAGGCAACCTATCAGTTTCTTTTAATTCTACCGAAACGCGACACGGGTTTCTTTTCATGCAGTTCTTTTATTGGAATAAGAGTTTCGAAATCGGCATCGAAGCCATAGACCATCAGCATCACCGCTTGGTAGACCTGATCAATGGACTTGCCATGGCTCTTACCGAAGGGCGGAAATTGCCGCAGGTCCAGGTCCTTTTCGGTCAATTGATGGAATATGCGGCCGAGCATTTCCGGGATGAAGAACGGATCATCGATACCGCGCCTTTGCCGAAAGCCGAGAAGACCCGCCATAAAAAAGCCCATCAAGGTTTTGTGGAAAAAGCGCAGGAGGTGACGCGCAGATCAGATTTGCTGGATGCTGAGGTTGCCGAGCAGACCCTTGATTTTCTTACCACCTGGCTCATTTCGCATATCTTGGGTTCGGACAAGAAATATGCCGATGTCCTGCGCCCGGATGGCAAAAACCCACCCCAAGCTAAAGGCCCCTTTGCGATATCGCCGGTCGAGCGGGTGCTGGTGGGCGCCCTCTCTGAAACCGAACGGCGCTTTCGACTGATATCCGACCATACGCCGGCACTGATCTGGGTTTCGGACACGAAAGGGGACAGGGGCTATTTTAACCGGGCCTGGTCTGACTTTGTTGGCATTGATGAAGACCGGGCGCTGTCGGTGGACTGGACCCAATTTATTCACCCGGAGGATCTCCTCGGCTATCAAATGGTGAACCGGCAAATAGTGGAGCATCCGCAACCCACGGAAACCGAATATCGCTTACGACGCCATGACGGCGAATATCGCTGGCATTTGGAACGAATTCTGCCACGCATGGAGAGCAATGATCTGTTGATGGGTTTTATTGCCTCGGCCACCGACATTTCGGTGATCAAGCAGGCCGAATCTTTGCTCGATCAGGCTAAAACCGACATGGAGCAAGAGATTTCCCGGCGAACGGCTCATCTGGAAAAATTGATCATCACGGACCCTTTGACCGGTGTCGGAAATCGTCGCTTTCTGGAATCGCGCCTTCACGAGGAAGCCGTGCGGGCGCGGCGCTATCAGCACCCCCTGTCGGCGGTTTTTTTTGACGTGGATTTCTTCAAGCGCATCAATGACGCTTATGGCCATGCCATGGGCGACAGGGTGATTGCCGGGGTGGCCGCCGGCCTCAAATCCTGCCTCAGGGAGTGCGACCTGATCGCGCGCTATGGTGGCGAGGAGTTCGTGGTCCTATTGGTGGAAACCAGCCTTGAAACCGCCATTCCTTTGGTTGAGCGGATGCGTTCGGCCGTCGGGCAGATCCCGTTCGATGGGATGCAGGACCCTATATCGATCAGCGCCGGCATCGCCGAGTTGAAGCCCGATGAAAATGGCAATGGTTTGTTAGAGCGGTGCGATAGGGCGCTCTATCAGGCCAAACATTCGGGGCGCAATTGCTACAAAGTGGACCCAGGCTGAGCCTGCCCTGTCAGGCTTTTCCATGCGAATTCGGCGAAAGCGTCCGGAGGCAAGGGGCGACTGAAGAAATAGCCCTGATAGGCATGGCAGCCGGCCTTGTCCAAAAAGTCGCGCTGTTCCAAAGTCTCAACACCCTCGGCGATAACACCAAGCCCAAGACTGTCGGCAAGGCCGACGATGGTGCGCGCAATTGCAGCATCATTGGGATCGTTAAGAATATCACGAACAAAAGACTGATCGATTTTTAACTGGCTCAGCGGCAAACGCTTTAAATAGGAAAGCGAAGAATAACCAGTACCAAAATCATCAAGTGAGAAGCTGAACCCCACTTCTTTCAAGCGGGCCATTTTGGCAATAATTTCGTCAATGTTTTCGAGCAGCATGCTCTCGGTCAACTCCAGCTTGAGTCTTCTCGGGTTGGCCCCAGTTTTTGTCACCACTTCTAAAAGCTGCTCAACAAAATCAGCTTGATGGAACTGCTTGGCGCTGACATTCAAAGCCAAACTCAGCTGCGCCATTTCTGGCTGGTTCGCCCAGGCGACGACTTGGGCACAGCCCATCTCCAAGACACGCAGACCCAGGCTGAGGATCAACCCTGACTCCTCGGCCAAAGGAATGAACTCAGCAGGAGAGACCAGGCCACGCACTGGATGTTTCCAGCGGACCAGGGCTTCGGCACCGGTTAATCGCCCCGGACCATCAACTTGCGGCTGGTAATATAAAAGAACCTGATCGTCCTGGATGCCCCGGCGCAGGTCGGTTTCCAGCGATGCACGCGCCTTAATCGCGGCCTGCAAATCCGGGTCAAAAAATCTGAGCGTATTGCGGCCCGCGGCTTTGGCCTGATACATGGCAATATCAGCCTGCTTCATCAATTCATCGATGCTGTCTTGCAGCTTGCCGAAAAGCGTAATGCCGATGCTGGGGGTAATACGAAACAGGTTGCCGGATATGAGGTAAGGCTCGCCCAAAACCATCAAAACCTTTTCGCCAACCAATTTGGCTTGGGCTGCGGCATCCCCTGGATTTCCACAGAGATCGGCCAGGACCACAACGAACTCATCGCCGCCGATCCGGGCCACGGTGTCCGCCTCGCGGAAACTGTTGGTCAGTCGCCGTGCGACTTCCTGCAGCATGATATCGCCCTGATCATGCCCTTGCGTGTCATTGATGGTTTTAAAATTGTCCAGATCGATAAAGAAAAGAGCGCCTTCACGCTCATGGCGGCTGCTGGCGGCCAGCGCCTGATGCAAACGGTCACGCAGCAGGCGACGGTTGGGAAGATGCGTCAAGGGATCGAAAAAGGCCAATTCTTTGACCTGTTCTTCTACCGCCTTGCGCTGCGTAATATCACGAAAAGTGCCAACATAATGGCTTGTCTGGCCAGAGGCGTCCTTGACTGCGGTAATGGTCAGCGACTCGGGATAAATCTCGCCATTCTTGCGGCGGTTCCAAATTTCGCCTTTCCAGCTTCCCTCGCGGTTGATGGCGTTCCACATGGCCGCATAAAAGGCGTCATCATGACAGCCAGACTTGAGTAAATTCGTGGATTTTCCCACGGATTCTGCCACCGAATAGCCGGTGATGGTGGTAAAGGCCTGATTGACTCTTAGGATGGTTCTGTTGGCATCGCTGATCACCATGCCATCGGAGGATTCAAAAGACGCGGCCGCCAGCCGTTGCTCGGACTCGGCATGCTTTCGGTCTGAAATATCGCGGGACGAGGCATAGAGATATCCCTTGCCCTCGATCTCGATGCCCGACGCACTGATTTCGACACAGACCAGGCTGCCGTCGCGCCGACGATGCAGAGTTTCAAAGATGGCCCTGCCGCGCGTGGCGATCAATTCATCATTGCGCTGTTTTATCACCGGCCATTGGTCCTGCGCATCCCAGTCGGCGACACGCAATTTTCCGATCACGGAGTCGTCATAGCCAAGGATATTCAAAAAGGCTTCACTGGCCTCAACCAGCAGTCCGTCATGATCCAGGATATGAATGCCGTCGCTTGCCGTTTTTAGAATGGTGGACAGTCGGATACGCTCGCGTTCGGCGTTGCGCTCGGCCTGTTTGCGTTCCGAGATGTCATGAATAAACGCCGTGTAGCAGCCGACGCCAGGCAGATAAGTGATAATAATTTCGACTGGAAATTCGCTGCCGTTGGCGTGCAATGCCGAAACTTCGAGGCGTTTCCCCAGGACTCTTGGCTGTTCGCTCCGCAGAAGCCGGGCCAGACCCTCGTTATGGGCAGCTCGGTAGCGGGGTGGGATAATGACTTCGGCAAGGTCTTTTCCAATGATCGTGGCTTGTTGGAAACCAAAGGTGTTTTCAAAGGCCGGATTGCAGCTTTCAATAAGCCCGCCTTCGGTCACGGTTACGATGGCGTCAATGGCGCTGTTCAAGATGGCCGACTGGAACTCTTCGCTCTTTTTCAGTTTGATGATGGCCGCTTCCAATTTGGCATCGGCTTCGCGGCGCGACCGAACTTCACTGGTTTCCTGCAGCGTTTTGGTGATCACCGGGACCAGGCGATTGAGATTGTCCTTTAAAAGAAAATCGCGGACACCCAGTTTCATCAATTGAACCGCGGTTTCTTCGCCGACATGTCCGGAGACCAAAATAACCGGTAAATCTGGGTCAAGCCTGCGGATCACCTTATAGCTTTCGATAAACTCCATCCCCGGCACATGAAAATCGGATATCACCAGATCCCATTTGCGCTGGCGCATCGCGTCCTGCAATTGGTCGAGTTGTTCAACCCGATGCCAATCGGGCTCCAGGCCATCGCGTTTGCAATGGCGTTGCAGCAGCAGAAAATCAGCCAGATTGTCTTCGATAGCCAGAACGGCAAGCATCCCGCAAACGCTTTCGCTTTAGTTCTGTGGGGGCAGGTTTGTCGCGCACCAATAGACCCCAAGCTGGGCGATGGTGGCGGCGAACTCGCCAAAATCCAAGGGCTTGCGAATAAAGCTATTGCAGCCATTACGGTAACTTTGCAGACGGTCACGCTCCTCGTCTGACGAGGTCAAAATAACCACTGGCAGCAATTGTGTTTTGGGATTGGCCCGCACGCGCGCCAAAACATCCAGCCCGCTAATGCGGGGCAAACTAATATCCAAAAGCACAACCACGGGAATGTCGTCTATACTTCTATTCGAATAATCACCAGTAGCAAAAAGATAATCCAATGCCTGCTGACCATCACGAACTATAACTATATTATTAACTATATTTATTTTTTTTAGGCTACGAATAACCAGGGCTTCATCCTGTTCATTGTCTTCAACCAACAGAATTGATTTATTGACGATTGGCATTGTTTTTTTCTCCATCAACCGCGCATATTCAATAAAACAGAAGTTAGGCGATTGACCAACTAAGTCATTAGCCTAAGCTAACTCAATTTGGATTTTGTCAAAAGTGTCATTCCATCCCGAAACCGCCGGAATTTTATTTCTATCTAAGCGAGGAAAATTGTTGGTTCATAATGGGATAGAAGCCTTAACTTCAGTAATCAAACAATTTAGTTTGTCTTGCAATCGGTTAAGATATTCTTTGCCGACAAATATATCTCCAGCGATAACGGCGGATTCCAGGTCTGCAGCAAGGTCTTTGATGGCGTTTGCCTCAATAATTCCTGCCGCTCCTTTTAAAGTGTGTGCCTGTCTTGCTGCATGTTCCAATTCATTATTTTCCAAGTAAGCTGCAATTCTGTTCGGGGCATCGCTTTGATGTTCGACAAAACTTTGCAGCGTCTTAAGGTAAAGTGATTTGATCCCAGCAACCCGGCGCAATCCGGCGCGCAGGTCCAGACCATCAATCTGGCCGGGAAGGGTGATCTCGATGTCTTGATCCTTTAGAGCCACAGGAAAAAGATGTTGGTCTCCGGCACCGGTGACCCATTTATGAATGACCGCATAAAGCTGATCCGGCTGAAATGGTTTGGCGACGAAGTCATTCATGCCGGCGGCCAGACAGTCCTCCTCTTGGCTGTCAAAGGCGTTGGCTGTGACTGCGATCACGGGAAGATCTGCATGACGGCTCGTTTGGCGGATCAATCTTGTCGCGGCCAGCCCGTCCAGATTTGGCATTCTGATATCCATCAAGACGATCTCGTAGTCTTTCATGCCAACCATTTCTACCGCTATGGCGCCATCTTCTGCGATGTCGGGGGTAATGCCGACAGCAGCCAAGAGCCCGACCACCACGATCTGATTGGTGGGGTCATCTTCGGCGAGCAGCAAACGGGTCCCGCGTAACAGCGAATAATCAGCCAGATCTTTGGGGTCTGGCTCGGCCGGTTCAGCCGGTTGACTATTTTCGGCAATTCCAACGCGCACCGTAAACCAGAAGCGACTGCCCTGCCCCGGGCGGCTGCTCACGCCAACCTCGCCACCCATTAAACTGGCCAGCTGTTTGGCTATGGCCAAGCCCAGCCCGGTCCCGCCATATTTGATTGCGGTAGCATTGTCAGCCTGTTGAAAGGATTGGAACAAGGTCGCCTGTTGCTGCGCCGTCAGGCCGATCCCGGTATCGGTAACCGAGACCTGAAGCATCATTTCAAATTCTTCATTTTCAATTGCCAACTGCGAAACGGCGACGGTGATTGTCCCTTTATCGGTAAATTTCACAGCATTGTTAAGGTAGTTGAGCAGTATTTGGCCAATCCGCAAAGGATCACCGATCAAATTTTGGCACAGTCCCGGGTCAATTTTGGTGACAACTTGCAGTTGTTTGGCAAGCGCGGCTTGGGCAATGCCGGCCAAATTATCAGCAAGCAAGCGCTCGAGATTAAACGTCGTAGGTTCAATGACCAGTTTGCCGGCTTCGATCTTTGAAAAGTCGAGAATATCATTGATAATTCTTAATAGGCGTCGCGACGAGAGTTGAATGCCATCGATATAGGACCTTTGCTTGTCCGAGAGCCCGCTGGATAGGGCCAAATGGGTTAGCCCGATGATACCATTCATCGGCGTCCTGATTTCATGGCTGACGGTTGCCAGAAAGTCTGATTTGGCTTTGCTTGAGGCCAAAGCATCCCGTTCCGCCTGTTTAATCCGGGTCAGGTCCGTCATTGCGCCGACAAAGCCAACCTGATTTCCCCGATCATCAAGGATCGGCGCCGTTTTCAGCAGCACAGGAATGGTTCGCCCATTTTTGGCCCGGCGCAGACTTTCACCCTCAAACGCGTTGGTTACCAAAACATTGCTGGCTCGCGCGGATGGATCATCGGGGAGCATCATGCCAATATGTTGGTCGCGCAGTTCCTCCATGGAATAGCCAAAAAGCTTCAGATAAGCGGGGTTGGCATAGGTAATTTTCATCGCCTTGTCGAGCAGAACGATGGCTTCGCCGCATTGACGCAGCGCTTCGCTAAGACGCAATATTTCCTTATGGGCGCGTTTGCTGTCGCTGATGTCGCGGCCAATTTTTGACGCGCCAACAACTTTTCCACCGAGATCCAGGATTGGCGAGATGGTGGCCGAGATATCAATCAATCGACCGCTTTTACATCGTCGCATCGTTTCAAAATGTTCGATGCTTTCGCCGCGGCTGATCCGCCACAGAATGTCCATTTCGTCATCGACCCGATCCTCTGGGATCAGCATCTGAATTGACTGGCCAAGGGCCTCCTGGGCGGAATAGCCAAAAATTCTTTCGGCTCCCCGGTTCCAACTGGTAATGAGGCCATCCAGGGTTTTGGCGATGATGGCGTCGTCACTGGAATTGACGATGGCCTTGAACTGATGCAATTCCTCGTAAGCCGCCTTACGCTGGGTAATATCGCGCGAGGCGGCATAGATGAAGCCCTGCCCGTCAATTTCGATTCCGGCCGTGCTGATTTCGACATCCAGAATCTTGCCGTCGCGACGGCGATGTCGTGTTTCGAAAAGAGTCTGGCCATGCCTGGCAATCAAATCATCATTGCGAAGTTTGATAACCGTCCAGGTGGTGGTTGTTTCCCAGGCGCTGACATGTAATTTACCAACGGCGGCCCGGTCGAGGCCGAGCATGCTGAGAAAAGCCTCATTGGCTTCAACCAGCACACCGTCGCGATCGAGTATATGAATGCCATCGCCGGCGGTCTGCAATATCGTCCGAAGCCGCAAACGCTCTTGTTCCAATGCGGCGTTGGCGCGATAAGCGGCCTGAATTTCCTGACTTTCCCTTAAGGTATTGCGAATAACCGGGATCAACCGTGCGAGATTGTCCTTTAAAATAAAATCTCTGACTCCAAGCCGCATCAGCTCGACGGCCCGCTCGGTTTCCACCTGACCGGAAATCAAAATGACCGGCAGACCGGCTTGCTCGGTTTGCAGCAATGAAAAAGATTGAATGAAATCAAGATTGGGCACCTGATAATCGGACAATACCAGATCCCATTTCTGCTGACGCAGGGCCGCTTGCAGCGCTTCTCGGCAATCAACCCGGTGCCAGACGGCCTCGAGACCCTGTCGCTTACAATGACGCTGGATCAGCAGAAAATCGGCTGGATTGTCTTCGATGGCTAAAAATGCGAGGGCTTGATTCATTGCCCGTCACGGCTCAAGGAACGGCGGACGAAGCGCTGATTCATCGATGCCGGGTGCGTCAGAAAAGGCCATTCTACCCCCTCAAGCGGACGGCCCAACAGGCAGAAAAACCGCAGCCACCCAAGCTTAAGAGCAGGATATCTTGATTCTATTTATTTAAGAAGAAAGATAAAAACAAACTAAAGAACGATGATGTTATAAATGTAACATCATCGCTGATGTTCGGCACAATAGACTAAAATCTAAGCGGCAACTTGGGCTGTTTGGCCATGCCGGGCAATGATCCGTTGCAACGTTCCGCCCATCTCGGGATAACGTTGAAACAGCACAAAGGCCAAACGACAGATTTGCTCAGCGTCATAGGGCTGGCCCGCGGCTTCGGCCTCTAAAAGCGCGATCATTTGTTCCAAGGCGGGATCAACGCAGTCCATTACCGTGTTTCCTATATATTTCTAAAAACAAAGCCGGACGATAGACCAAAAATCTCAGTCTATCGCATTGCAGCATACTACAAAATGAGCGCGAGGAAAGCGTTTTATATTTGTAAATAGATTGCAACAGAACGGGTGTGCGCGTTAATAAATTTTTAACTAATAAAAATATTAGGGCTTTTCCTGTCTTGTGGCTGTTTCTTAATTAAAAATTCAAAACTGTCCGCAGCCCAAACACCGTGGCATCGGGAATGGTCGAATTGGCGATGGCGGTGGGCAGTGGGTTAGCGCCGCCAAATCCAGGATGAAGGACATATTGAAAATCGGGCTGCAAAAGCCACCAGGGTGCCAGAACAAGGCTGTAATTAAGCTCAATATAGGCTTCTTGACTGCGTACCGGCTGTCTGGCGTCGCGGTCCGCTGCGCGGGCGGCGTTGCTGACGGCCGCAAAGCCAAAACCAACAGAAAGGATATCGGCATCCCGACCAGGATAGGCCCCCTTGATTCCTAATCCGCCATCGGCATACCAGGTTACCAGATTGACGGATTGATCCGGTGCTGTGCCGGCACGCAGGAACAGGCTCAGGGCTTGACTGGCATCCTCGCTGCGCCAGACGGTCTGGTCAAAAACACCATAGAGTGCCTGTTCACCGGAATGCTGCAAAGGCGTCCCGCCAAAACGCTGAAGAGATCGGCCAGCATTGTTAAGATGCAAATCGCTGAAGTCGGCGGTGTCGTACCAAGCCCCCAGTTTCAGCATCAAAGGCAGACCTTCGGCATCCTTGGCCTGATTTTTCAAATATTGCAGCTCGGTGACGATCAGCTTGTCGCCACTTACTTTAAACTGAATTCCCGTGCGATCGACACTGGCTGGCTGGTGACTGAATACAGCGGTCAGCCAGGCAAAGTCTTCAGACGGCGTGACAGCCAAGCGGACGCCCGGAGCCCCAAGCGGATAGCCCGGTCCAAGGGTCAGGTTCTGGTCATTTGGCCGCCCGGCCGGCAAATTGGCAAAGCCCAAACCTGGCCAGCCGAAGCTGCTGTTAATAAAATTTGCAGCGGTCGGGCTGACCAGGAACTCGTCATCGACGGACAATTGGCCGGCCCGCACCGACAAAACCCCATCGAAACCGGTCTGCTGCCCCCACAGGGTCCATAAACGGGTATAGCGCTGGTTCCGACCGGGTAACTCGATATTCGTGACGTCGAGCGCATTGCCAAGGTTATTGAACCCAGGACCACGCCCCTCGACCGAAATGGCGCCGGCATGAAAAGTCAGACCGGCCGGCCCCCCCATTTTTTCGCTGTCCAGATCGGTGGTTAGCAGAAACTGATTTTCAGCGACGGTGCCCCGGCGGATGCCGCCGCTCGCTGTTGCGAAGACCTCAGTTATGCTGCGCAACCCAAAAGCCATGCCTTTGTCAGCTAATTCGGTGCGCAGGCCACCCCAGTCTCCGGTCAGGAGATCCTGGTCCCAAAGGCCGACCGGTTGTTGGGGTTCAGGGTCCTCTGCCAAGGCCGGCGAAGCAGTCAAGAGCAGCAAAAAGGCCGCTCCTAGCAAGAGCGCGTTGCGTTTGGGTCGGTCGCCGCAGTCGCTTAAGGCCACATCAACGCTGCGCTGATAAAAAGAGCGACGGCCGATAAAGTTTAACATAAAAACATCCCTTGTTTTTTTGACCAAAAGCTTCTTTGAAGTCAGTTCGATTTTGATCTTTTTAAGTTGCCATAATGAATATTTTGATAACTTTCCGGGCGACGCTTTGATCTGTCAACCCTCAATAAAATAAGGCTTTTAAGCTCAGACAAGGGTAACCGACCAGCCAATCGAAAGGGCCTCGCCATTTCTGACGAAGCCCTTGATTGAGTTGGTGGAGCCAAACGGGATCGAACCGATGACCTCTACAATGCCATTGTAGCGCTCTCCCAGCTGAGCTATGGCCCCGAAACGCTGGACGGCGGACATCCTATTAGGACGGCCCCCGTAGAGGGCGGAACATAGGAATTCAGAGGCCGCTGTGCAAGCAAAAAATCGGCAATCGCCAAGTCTGTCGGTTTGGCTACTTAGAGCTAAGAAATATTATGGATCAATAGAAACATATTTAAAATATTCTTTAACGTCGAATGTATATCCGTCCAAAAAATGCAGTATTCCTGCATATAAATTTTGCTCAGAAATCATATTATCGATAGCTTTACTTAGATAATCTCGCCTTGCGATTGCTACTTCCTTCAAACGGTTGTCCCCGGCAACGGCATGAATTTGGCTTATCGCCAGGTCAATCTTATCAACAACCTCACGCAAGACACTTATCTGACCCGAAAAATAGCGAATTCTATCATTGGCGGCCGCCCGCATGAGCAAAACCACATCCTCATTTTGCGGATTTTTTACTTTTAACATAACGCCGAAAAAAAGATCGCTGACCGCCTGATTAAGCCGGTGATCCTCGTCGGGCGTATTGACCGGTTCGGGTGCCTGCCCGGTTTCGTCATAAAGAGCCCGGCGCGCCGGGTCGCTCAGAATATCGTGGGCCAGTTTCAACAGGCGAAAAGCCTCGGGATCACCGCCCGCATCGGGATGCCGGATCTTAGCCAATTTGCGATAGGCCGCCTTGATGCTGGCGGTATCGGCGTTGCGGGCGATGCCAAGAATTTCGTAAAGGTCCGGCTTTGCCATGCGGGGTCGGCTTTTTTAAAGAATGAATTTGGACAGATCAGCGTTTTTGGCCAAGGCGCCGACCTTTTCATAGACCAAGGCAGAGTCAATAACCACGGTACTGCCGGCCTGTTCCGTGGCGTTAAAACTGATTTCTTCCAAGAGGCGCTCTAAAACCGTATGGAGCCGTCTCGCACCGATATTTTCCACGCCGTGATTAATCTCGGCGGCCAGATCAGCAATGGCCTGAATGGCGTCATCGCCAAATTCCAACGTCACCTCTTCCGTCGCCATCAGCGCTTTATATTGCTTGATCAAGCTGGCTTCGGGTTCGGTCAAGATGCGCACGAAGTCGTCGCGGGTCAGGGCCTTCAGCTCAACCCGAATCGGCAATCTGCCTTGCAGTTCCGGCAGCAGATCCGATGGCTTGGACAGGTGAAAGGCCCCCGATGCGACAAACAAGATATGGTCCGTTTTAACCTGACCATGTTTGGTCGAAACGGTGGTTCCTTCGATCAAAGGCAATAGGTCGCGCTGGACGCCTTCGCGGCTGACATCGCCACCTTTCCATTCCCCGGAACGCCCACAAATTTTGTCAATTTCGTCCAGAAAGACGATGCCATTATTTTCAACCGCGGCGATGGCGTCCTTGACGACTGTTTCCTGATCCAAAAGCTTGTCGCTTTCCTCAGCCACCAGGACTTCGTACGACTCTTTGACCAGCAATTTGCGCGATTTGGTCCTTTGCCCAAAGGCTTTGCCAAAAATATCACCCAGATTGATCATGCCCATCTGCGCACCTGGCATGCCGGGAATGTCAAAGCTGGGCAGAGCGGCGGCGCCTTCCGCCACTTCCACTTCAATTTCCCGTTCGTTCAGACTGCCTTCGCGTAACATTTTACGAAACTTCTGTCGCGTTTCCGCGCTCGCCGTTTCGCCGACCAGGGCATCCAGCACGCGCTCTTCGGCCGCCATTTCGGCCTTGGGGATAACCTGCTTGCGCAGCCGTTCGCGCACCATAACGATAGAGGTCTCAACCAGGTCGCGAATAATCTGTTCGACATCTCTGCCGACATAGCCGACTTCGGTAAATTTAGTGGCCTCGACCTTAAGAAAGGGGGCTTGGGCCAGTCGGGCCAACCGCCGGGCGATC
>Ga0007854_10002094_pt1 | contig 12503 bp, 17 predicted proteins | sample CryBogCBH12Aug08_FD_60382 | JGI IMG/M metagenome (GOLD analysis project Ga0007854, IMG submission 60382) | Freshwater microbial communities from Crystal Bog, Wisconsin, USA - CBH12Aug08 | ecosystem: Environmental > Aquatic > Freshwater > Lake | place: Crystal Bog, Wisconsin, USA | collected...
CAAAAAAAAAAAAAGCCATATAAAGTACAAAAAGTAATTGCGGGAACAACATTATTGGTGTTAACAACGATTGTGATTCTAAATATTGAATAGCGGACATATTTATGTCAGTTACATATGAAAAAAAAAAATTATTAAAAATCTGTTCCTTAAAAATAATAATTTCTGGGTGTTGAATAACAAATAAAGCTGTATCTTTACTACCAATAAAACTCCTTACCCACTCATCTGTTCAATCAAGTTGAAGTAACATAGATGTAACATAATTATCCAACATAATTGATCAGAAAAGTTGTAACCCACTACTCTGGAGTTGACCATACCAAACAAATAGACAAAACATATCAATAGAATCGTCATATATGCTATTCAAAAACCAAAAAAACAAAACCTTATAATCATATGCGTAAAGTGCTTCTACAGAAGTATAAACCCAATCTATACCGCTGTATAAGGTATGTACACATATATCGTATCCAGATATGTTGGTAACCGACATCTTACCTAACAAAACATACTCCAAAAAAGATCCCAATATGCACAGCACCTAGTGCCTAATAAAATTAACCTACAACAAAAATATAAAATATAAACTAATTTAACGCCTTATAGTTATAAAGTGAAAATAACCGTAATGAGAAAAATTTATACAAATAAAACGATTTTTGCAAAAAGTTAGTTTTTTCTATTTTAAAAAAAAAAACAGATAAAGTTAAATAATCAATTTCTAAATTTTTCGGTATACCCAACCTAAATAAAAAAAATAAATATAAGTATTTTGGTGTTTTACGTCTTTTTGTTTTAGGGAAAAGATTTATACCACGTCTTTTATGGAAAAAAAATTTTCAAGTATGAAATCTTATTGCTTTAGCATTTTTTCTAAAAAATTTACGACACTTTTTAATATAAAAATAATACTCACTAAAAATAGGCAATTGAATACAACTGTATGGTGTAACTGCATAAAACTCATCTGTTGTGGATCTTCCATTAACAAAAACAAAACCTTTTTTTAAAAAAAAAACAGCATCTTTGTTAAAAAAAAATAATTGACTACGTAATAATATATTAATTATACCATATTCGAGCGACGTATTACAAAAGTCCCCGCGGCCAACAGCACAAATCATTTTTGTGATTTTTTTTTGCCTTGTTTTAGTTTTAAAATAAAAAAAACCCTTTAAATTCTTTCGTGCTTTTAGTAATGTTTTAAAAAAAAATTTTTTAAAAAAAAAATTACCCTTATTTTGTTTTTTTATAAATTTACGGTTGCTGTTTTTTTTTCTAAAAATAGTTGAAATTCTTCTTGAGAATAGGGTTTTTTTTTTTAATTTTTTTTTAAAAAATAAACTTTTTTTTAAAAATAAACTTTTTTTAAAACCCTTTTTAATTAATAAACACTTATTTATAGTTTTTTTAAAAACTTTAAAAAAAAAAAGTAACCACAAGTTATACAAATAGTCAATAATTAACAATTTAATATTTATAATTTTTTTAGTTTTGTTGCTTGTTTTAAAACGTGTCTTGTAAAACCAGACTCAAACCCAAGTAAATAAGCACCACCTTTTTTGGCCTTTGTAACAACATTAGCCGAAGCCATCAAACTTAAATCTACATTATATTGACCGTGAGATTTTTTTGCAATTAACTGTCTTTGTCTTTTTGCCTTTTTTCATTCTCCCTCCCATTGAATTTTTCATAAATTATTCATCTGTTCTGCTAAATACGCAATGTTTAAATCACTTAAAGTGACACTTGTGTATAGACGTTTAGATAATTTTATTTTAAATTGTCTTAATGTTAAGTTGGATCTATAACTAGATCAAGCATTAGATCATGTTCGTTGTCCACGAACAGGAAACCCAAACGAATGTCGCACACCTCTATACGAGTTTATAAAGTCTAGTATAAATATATTAAAAATCATTTTTTTTTTTAATTCTTTATTTTCTGGAACAACACACAACAAAGTGCTATACAGCATTAGTTGTTTTGAGGTTGGGAGTTCTTTGTTTTTTTTCACAACCCTAGACTCCAGTCTATTTATTAATAAAAAAAAAAGTTTTTTTGAAAACCCATAACATGGTTGTTTAAAAAAAAAATCAAACAAAGAGATACTGGAATGGAATATAGCACCATTAATTTTTTTTCCTTCACGCAAAAACAACAAAATATTAAAATATACAACACTTATAGAGGAAAAATTTTTTTTTTTTTATATTAAAACCCCTTCTTTTTTTAAAAAAAACTGTTTGGGGTCTGGAGTTTTTAAAGTCCACTCTTCTTTTTGTTTTTCTTTGAAGTTTTTCAAAAAAATAAAAAAAAATAGAAATAAGAACATATTCATTATATCTAACAAATCATATACGAGATCTGTGGTAGTTTTTTTTTTCTATTTGTTGTTTTACAGGATCGGCTCAAGAATTTGAATATAACTTAGTAAAATACTTTATCACCTCTTCATCCTTTCTTTTTTTTTTACCTTTCTTAAAAGAAGCACCTCTTTTAAAAAAAAATGAAAAACATTTCTCTAAGAAAAAAAAATTTAATAAGTCTTCTATAAAAAGAAGCTTTTTAAAAAAAAAATTTTTATAAAAAAAATTAACCCAACAAGAGTCCCAATACATATATATACCATTTCTACTTAAAATCGGTAAACTAGATTGACCTATTAATATTAATATATTAAACAAATAATGTATTATTATTTATTTCTTTTTGCTATTCAACCTCAGATTGAGACTTCTGGTTTATTTGTTTTTGTTCTTCCGCCGTGAGGGTGATCTACTGGATTTCTAGCAACACCCCTTGATTTTGGTTTTTTACCACTAAATAGTCTATAGCCGGCTTTACCAAAAACATTGTACTTATGATCTAGCTGAGAGTTTCTACCTAAAATAACAAAACACCACCCAGAAACTATTTTAATATTTTTTGAAGGCAAACACAGTTTAATTAAATTAAATTCAAAAAATAAATCTAAAACCTGACAAAACGTCCCATTAGATGTAGCATACTTTCTAACATCACGTACAAAAATATTAGAAATTATACTGTGTAATGAAACAAACCGCAATAAAACAAAATTACCTGGTGTGTTATTTCTTCAATATTTTTGTGAAAGGTTTGACATAAAGTTATAGTGCCCTGGTATAACTCCCAGTATAAATGGTGATACACTTAATGATCCAGTTGGATATTTACACAAACTGTATAACTTTTTTTTACTTCTAAAAATAGATGTTGTAATAAATGCCCGGGTGGTTCATTTATTTAGGAAAATTGGTACAGTTAAAACGCTACGTCGTTGTCCTTTCGAAGGTACTGTCAACCTACCACAATTATTTCGTCCTGCATTATTTTTAAAAAAAAATCTAAAAAACCCCTTTAGATTAAAAAACTTCAACAAAAATGTTGATTTTTTAAATCTTTTTGTACTTGTTGTCGGCCTACACTTTTGTATAAAAATATTACACAATAAACATTACAACTGTTTTAAAAAAATTAGTCGGTTGTGGTGTTATCAAAAAAAAATACTTACTTTGTTGTACATACTGTTGTGTAAACACACACCTATTTAAAAAAAAAATATTCTTAAAAAAGGACCTGTATTTTAATGTATAGAAGTAACCCCTTTTTAAGAAAAATTTATTTAAATAAAGTTTCGTTTTTAATTTTTTAGAGATATTTATCAAACCCCTCTTTTTTATTAAGTTTTCTACAATCCTCATTTATTTGTCTAAAAACAATTTTTTGTAAATGTATAACACCAAACATTAATGCTTCTGCTGTTGGTGGACAACCAGGTATATAAATATCCACAGGTATTATTTTATTACATCCACGAACAACACTATAGGAGTAGTGGTAATACCCACCACCATTTGCACAACTACCCATAGAAATAACTCATTTAGGATCCATTGTTTGTTCATATATTCTACGAAGTGCAGGTGCCATTTTGTTTGTTACAGTACCGGCCACAATAATAAAATCAGCTTGTCTTGGTGTGGGTCTAAAAATAACACCAAACCTATCAAAATCATACCGACTAACGGTGGCGTGCATCATTTCAACAGCACAACAAGCTAAGCCAAAAGTTAATGGTCAAAAAGAACCTTGCCTTGCCCAGGAAATAACAGCTTTAGCTGGTGCAATTACATAATCAACTCTCATAAACATTTAAAAATAAACTATGCAACCCTAAATTTTTTACGTAATTTTTTTTTTAAACTACTTAATTTCTTTACACCATATATAGATCGTCTTCTAATTTTTCCATACACAGGTGCTAGGTCGTAAACCCCACGAATACATGTAAAATGAACACCTGGTAAATCCCTCGCACCAACACCACCAATCAAAACTTCGGAATGTTTCCTTAAGTTGTGTCCTTTTCCTGGTATATGCGCAACTCTTTGTTTTTTGTTTGATAACAAAACCTTTACGACAGGCCGTCTAGCAGAATTTGGTTTTCTTGGTGTTGTTATACGAACCCTAATAACCACCCCTTTTATTTGTGGTTGCTTACTTAAAATCGGATTTTTTTTATAAAAAAATGCCTTTTTAAAAATTTGTTGTCTTGTTGTTAACAAAAAAAATAAAATAAATCAACAAATTGAAGATAATTCTATAAAATTTTTTAAAAAATATAATAAAGCACACTATTGTAAAAAAAATAAAAAAAATCTTCCACCCAAAAAATACCAAAAAAATTTATTAAATTAAATAAAACAATACTATTTAGTAAACTTTTATTAAAAAAAACAAAATAACCGCCAACTAAAAAAAAGTTTAATTGGGTTTTACCAACCAAAAATCTCAAATTCTGTAAATAAAAGTACATTGAAAAAAAATTTAAAAATAAAAAAAAGAATATATATATATATTTTTGTGAAAAAAATAAAAATAAAAAAAGTAAAAATTTTCCAACAAATCCAAGAAGTGGTGGTATTCCTGATAACGACAATAACGTAATAACTATAGTCATACCAACAAAATTGGGTTTATTAAAAATTTTTAAATTATTGAGTGTTTTTATTTTTTTCACATCGTATAAAAAAAATAAACAAAAAATAGCAAACAATAAATAAATATAAATATAAATATTCATACATATTATACCAGTACCAACATTCTGATTAGTGGTACAAAAAACAAACATTTTATTAAACAACAAATAAGATTCATGAATAGAAGTATATTCCAAATATGGAAACCAAATGTACCACGCGACATAACAAATACAAAAAACATAAAAACAATGAACATTAATTTTGGACCACAACACCCAGCAGCTCATGGTGTTTTGCGTTTGATACTACAACTCAATGGTGAGGTTGTAGAAAGAGCAGACCCACATATAGGTTTGTTACACAGAGGTTCGGAAAAACTAATAGAAGATAGGTTTTACCTACAAGGTCTACCTTATTTTGATAGATTTGATTATTGTTCAATGTTAGTACAAGAACATGCTTATTGTTTGGCGATAGAATCTCTTTTAGGAACTACAAACTACTCCTCGACTTGTTCTCAAATACGAACATTATTTGATGAGTTAACAAGAATACTTAACCATATGCTTGCTATTGCTTGTCATGCATTAGATGTTGGAAGTATGTCATCTGTTTTTTGAGCATTCGAAGAGAGGGAGAAGATTATGGAATTTTACGAAAGAGTTTCGGGTGCACGAATGCACGCCGCATTCTATAGACCAAACGAAATCAATACTGCGGCAACATCTCAGCTTTTGGTGGAAGATATTTTAGATTTTACTAGAAATTGTTATACAACATTGAATGAAATGCACAACATACTAACATACAATAAAATATGAAAACATAGACTTGTAAATATAGGTATAATAAATCATCAAACTTGTTTAGACTACGGTTTAAGTGGTGTAATGACAAGATCGGTTGGTATAAAAAGAGATCTGAGGGTAAGTAAAATAGAAACATATGCAAATTATTATTTTATAAATTTTAGGGGGTTTGTTGGTCAACACGGAGATTCTTATGACAGGTTTTTAATAAGAATGAACGAAATGTCAGAAAGTTTAAATATTATAAATCAGGTGATTTATAATATGGTAAATCAAAGTAAAACTAATTTAAGTATAAACTCAAATATAAATACACACAACATAATAAAATACATAAACCAAGAAGTCTTTAATAAAAAAAACATCAAAAACAATTATAACAATATGGAAGATTTAATAAAACATTTTAAACATTGAGGTGGTGTAAGTATAAAACCAAGTTGAACATATCAGGCGGTAGAATCCCCCAAAGGGGAGTTTGGTGTAACACTTATTTCTGACAATACAAGTAACCCATACAGGTGCAAGGTTAGATCTCCAGCATACCACAACATGCATGTATTACCTCAAATGGCAAAGGGTCATTTCTTAGCAGATTTGGTGGCATTAATTGGGACAATTGACGTTGTTTTTGGTGAAGTTGATCGTTAAGTAAAAATAATGAGTAAAAATTTAAAAAATATAATTAGAGAAAAGCTAATAAGAAAAATAATAAAACAAAAGGAACTTTTTTCAAAAATATTAAAAAGTATAAGACAAAATAATAATATTTGTAATAATATAAAAAACTACAGTACCATTCAAATAAAAAAACTAAATAATAAAAGAGGTGTTTTAACAAAACAAAATAAAATATGTTTTTACACCGGTAAAAGGGGTGGTGTTTTAAGGGGATTAAATTTTTCAAGATACACAGCAAAAACATTTATAATAGAAAACAAGTTAACAAATATAAAAAAAAACAACTGATAAATGAAAATAAAAAATCTTTTTAAAAAAATATACCCATATGTATATAAAATTAGTTGTATAAAAAACAATAACACAGAATACTATTATTACGCAACTGTAAAAAATTATTTTTTTTTATTAAAAGTACACAAAAACAATAAAATACTCAACCAGACAAATACACATTTTAATTTTTTTATAAAACAATTTTGTTTATGCCTTTTTACTAAAATTAAATTCACTGGAAAGGGGTATAAAATAAAAAAAAATAACAAACACAACATGATGTTGTTGTTTAATAGAGCACACATTACAAATGTTTTTTTTAAAAATATGTTTTTAAAAAAACTTAAAAAATATAAAATATACATACAATATACCAACGGTTGTACAAAAATAATAAACACAATACTAAACATAAGAAATATAAATATATTTACAAAAAAGGGTTTAAGAAAATCCAGACAGATACTACTTAAAAAAAAAGGTAAGAAGTAAATTAAAAAAAAATTAAAAAACTAAAACCTAAAACTCCAGTTGGAGTTCAAATAAATGATTTTTTTTTATGAAGTCGCATCTCCCTGTTTGTTATGCTATGTTTTCCAAAAAAAAAAAAATATCTTCTTTTTTTGGCGTTACCACTTACACCAATCTTACCAACCACATTAAAAAAAACTCCAACCACAAGGAGACGTTGAAATATTGGTTGAAAAAAATCTTTAATTAATTTACGTAAACCCAAAAACAATTTTTTATGTAACTTTAAATTTACATTATCCACCACCTTTTTAAAAAAATTTACAAAAATTGTAGCGTCTTTTAGTAAAAATGTGTAGTACAAAACACCAAGTATTTGTTTATCAATACCCATACGTTTTTTAAAATACTTCATTGTAAAAACGCGAGAACTAATTCGTTTTAATTTTAATTCCTTTGAACATTTTTTTAAATTTAAAAAAATTTTTGTATTAAGTAACCTCTCTAAAAAATATACAAGAAACCTATTTAAAAAGAAGTAACTAATGTTACCACTACGATATACTATATTTAAAAATTTTTTAGTGGTAATAACTCTTTTTAAAAAAAACCGTTTAGGTTTATATTTTAATGTGTTGGCTGAGGGTTTTATGTGTTGATTAATACCTGTAAATAATTGCAACTCCTTACAAAAATTGATGTTTAAAAGTAATATTGTAGATACTTTAAAAAACAATGTTATTTTTTTTATACAATTAAATAATTATTTATTATTTTCGTTGTTAAGTCATTTGTTTCTACTAATCCTGTATAACCCAAAGTATGAATTTTTTCTGAAAAGTGGTTTTCATCTTAAAAAGATGGGTGATAAAACAGCACAAAAATAAACAACTACAGGGGATGTAAAAAAAAAAAAATTATTTTTATAATTAAAATTTAGAAATACACTACGTACTACAACCATTGATGGTATAACAAAATTAATACCACAATCAAAATATACAAAAATATAGTTAATATATGCAATCACAACAGGTATTACAAAACAATATAAAAACACAGCATCAATATTAACACCAACACCAATAAAAACCAAAACAAATATAGTAAAAAAAAAATACAACATATGTCCGAAGTTGGACTTGAACCAACGACCTTTAGTTTTTCAGACTAACGCTCTACCAACTGAGCTATTCGAACTTAAAAGTAATTTTAAAAAAAAAACAAAAAATAACTAAAATTACAAACCAAATAACCCAACCATAAAAATATAAAATGTTTTCAATTCAACTGTGTAATTTGATCAAATCTATATCTAGGTAAAGTACCTCTTATTGCAATTGCAATAAGACAAATAACCAAGGTTTTAATAACTACAACTATAACATACAAAGTTAAAAAAAATTATAAAGAATAAATTAAATAACCAACAATTAAAGATGTAAAGACAAAAGTTTCCATCAATGCAAATCCCATTAATGTAGCATTAAATAGGTTTTCATTCTCCTCTGGATTTCTTGCAACTGCTAAATTATAACAACCAAACAAAATTCCAGTTCCTAATACACCAAAAGCAATAGGTGTCATACAACCACCAAGAACATAAGTTTTAACAGCTAAAACTAATAACACAAAAAACTATAATTTATAAAATTTTTTAAAAACCATAAGTTTTGTTTTATATATATTTGAGTTTTTTCATTCCAATGTGGTATATAACAAAACTTTGAATAATCTAGTAGAAAACTTGCTTTCAAACAAGCTATCAGTAGAACATTGTAGTTGTTTATATGAATTACGCAACCTCTTAAACTCATTCTTATACATAATTTTTAAAACATATCTTTGTTTTGTTTTACTTCTTATTTTTTTTGGTAAAGTTATTGATTTAACAACAAACGGTGTTTTTATTAAATTAATAATAACATCAAATAAACATATATAATTATTTTTTTTTTTAAAAAAACTTTCAAGAAGAAAATAAGTATCCTTAAAGTTTTGAAAAATAAATCCCCTCTTAAAATTTAAAAAAAAATTCAAATTATTGAAAACACAACCAAAAACCTCTTTGTACTTTAACAAAGAACCATCTTTAACAAAAAATTTTATAAAATTATACACATGTGCATCAGAATTACTACAAACAGGTATGTGCATATGTTGTACATTTATTAAATTTTTTTTTTTTTGTTTAAAATAAACCACGTTCAAAATAAAAAACTTCAAAATCTACAAATACTACACCAAATAGATGTTTTTATAGTTTAGACAAAAGGGCTACTAAAAAACCAATAGTATTAATAACGGTACTATATGTAAAAAACACCTTTATCGCATCAACATCGAACAATAACACCAACACTAACAACAAACCAAACATTAAAAGAAAAAACAACACCATATAATATTGCTGTCTAAAAAAAATAAAAAAATCAGATAAAAAAAATAAAAAAAATAAAAAAAAAACCACAAAGTAATACGTTGTATAAAAAAAAATTGATAATATTGGTAACCCACGATAAACCTCAACTTTAAATAAATGAAATGGGGTGATTCCCAATTTAAATAAAACACTTAAAATAAACATCACAACCAAAACCCTAATGCTTAGATCAGATATATTATATGAAAAACCAACCTCATTAAAAATTTGTACTAAAAATCAATCGCTAGTACCATAAATACAAAAAATATTTATATAAAAATAAACACAAAAGATGGTTGATAAAAATGTAACCCAATACTGAAAAAAAACCATATTTATATAGTTTTGTGGTATATTATTGGATAAACTGTACGAATTTTTTACGCCACGAAACCAAACTTTCGAGGAAACTAATTTATAAAAAATTACAGTAGATATAAGCTCTAACATAAACAAAAAGGTAAAAACAGTATGTACAAAAAATAGATACGGTAAAATCACAATTAAGTTACATATAGAAAATACATAATCCACACCACGACCAGATCCATTTTTTTTAAAAAAACCACACAAGATATAAAAACTTATAAAACTAATAATAATAAACAAGTACAACATAGATATAACACCGTTGTTGAAACTAATATGGTTGTATAGTATGAATGAATTTTTTCCCTTTATTAAAAAAATAAAAAAAAAATTCAAAAAGTTCAAAAAAAAACAAAAATCTATAAAAACTATATTTAGATTTGTTTTAATAACCTCCACGTGTTTTGTATTTTTAACAAAATTTTTATTAACACCTACGTTGATATTTAAAAAAAAAAACCACAAAAAAAAAATAGATAAAATAAAATATAATAGTGGTGAAAAATTTCCAAAACATAATGCAGCCAAAAATAATAAAATAATTCTAATTAAATATACTAAAAACTAAAATAGTCCACAACACACACCCATATAATGTTTAAAAAAAAAAAAACGATATTTCATACAATTGATATCTATATCTAACATAGGGTTTACTAGTATACCTGTGTACTCGTAGAAAATAACGGAATCAACACCACAAATAAAAATAAATAAAAACATGGCCAGTGGGTTTGTTTGTGTTATAATTTTTCTAGGAAAAAATTTTTTAATAATACCTACATGGGTGGCTTTCTGAAAATTTATAAAATATGCCTTTGTCTGGTACATTACATGTAACGATGTATTATAACGTTCTATAAACAAAAGAAGTAAAATAAATCAATAATATAACTACCTATACGATAAAAAAACAATGTGTAATTGGAAATGATATTTTTATTTTTGCTTTCGATAATACATTACTCCCAAATTTTTGAAAAAAACCAAAATCCAATTGCACAAAAGATAAACAACAAGATAATAAACATGCGTTATGCAACACATCTTTATATTTAAAAAAAATTTTAATAAAAAAATACTCATAAAAAACTTGGTGAAAAAACTTCTTGTGTCGATTAGGTGCTTTTAATAAACTAGTGCTGCAACTTCGAACCGTCAAAAACCTTGTTGTCATTTTACATTTTTTAAAAAAAATTTTTGAAAAAAGTAAAAGTAATACAACATTTTTCAAAAAAATTACTTTTTTTTTAGAAAAAATTGTTGATTTTTTTGCCTTAAAATGGCTTTTATATGTAACCCCAACAACCAAAATCTACCAATATATTTATATCAACCCAAATAACTAACCATTAAATTTTCTAAAAAAAAACCACAACTCTGTCTTAGAGTTAAACACATAATGTGTATTTAAAAAAAAATAACTTAAAATTTTAGTTGGTATATTTACTTTTTTTTTAAAAATATGTTGTAGTCTTTGTACATCATAAATATTAAAACCACGAAACTCAAATAGATTGTGATTTTGTAAAACCCTTGAACAAAATCTAATAAAGGTACCCTTTCCTTTCCCCATTCTTGAGTTTTTTGATTTTTTAGTTAATGGGTAGTTTTTGTGTAAAGTTAACCAAACCTTACGTGGTCCTTTTTTAAAGGAATAATATTTTTTCAACCCCTTTTTAAAATTATATATGTATATATATTCTATATTATAACTTTTACACAAAGTTATAGAAAAATCACCAAAAGCTAAATTTAATTTTTTATAACCCAAATAAAACCTCTTTTTAAAGGATGTAGTTTCTTGGTTTTTTACATTAAATTGCATACTAAAAGAGCATTACAAGTAAACACCACACGTTTGTTTTTATTTTTATTTTGCTGTAATAACAACCGTTATTAATAATAATTACTACACCAACTAAAAGATCAAATAAAAAGAATAAGTATATAGATAAAATAGACAAAACAAACAAAATAGACAAAATAGACCTGTAAAACCACATAATTGATAAAACAACTGTACGTCTTCTGGATGTTTTTCAAAAAGTATATCACCACCATAAATAAATTTTTCAAAAACGCAACCAAATATACCGGCAGTAATGTCTATAAAATCTACACTAATATTATCAAAATTAATAAAAATATTCAAGGTTGGAAATCCCATGCCATGAACATATGAGAAAGAACCTAAAAAACTATGTTTAATAATATTAAAATTATCATATGTGCAGTCACATCACACAACAAAAACACTTACATAAAATACCACGCAAAAAAATAAAAACAACAATATCTTGTGTATAAAAAAATACATACCACGATGCTTTACAAATGGAACAAAAAGTAAACCAATAAAAATAAAAATAAAAAAATAATTAATCAAAATATATGAATTTTGAAAAAAAAAATAGAAAAAAAAAATAAAAAAAAAAAATAAAAAAAAAAAAAAAA
>Ga0007854_10002095_pt1 | contig 12501 bp, 19 predicted proteins | sample CryBogCBH12Aug08_FD_60382 | JGI IMG/M metagenome (GOLD analysis project Ga0007854, IMG submission 60382) | Freshwater microbial communities from Crystal Bog, Wisconsin, USA - CBH12Aug08 | ecosystem: Environmental > Aquatic > Freshwater > Lake | place: Crystal Bog, Wisconsin, USA | collected...
TATTACAGGGGCTAAATACCACCTTGTAGGCACAGATGGCGATCTATCAGTAGAAACTGAGGGCAATTATTACTTTAATGAGCCAAGCGAAAAAGTGCCTTTTGCTGATGTAACCGAACAAATGATAGCTGATTGGTTAGAGAAGGAAGCTATTTTTGATGGCAAAAATCATATAAAATTAGGTGTAGAAACGCAAATTAATGCTTTAAAAACGCATAAACCAATTGTAGCGCCTTGGTTATCAGATACTTTTACGGTGGAATAATATGGCCCAGCCAATTGACATTATTAGCGGTGCATTAAAAGATATTGGCGCTTTAGCGGCGGGTGAAACGCCTACTTCTGATGCAACGCAAGATGCGTTTTATATGTTAAACGATATGCTTGACCAATGGTCCAATGAATCCATGATGGTCAGCTACAAGACTGAAATCATATTCCCCATTACACCAGGTCAAATTCAATACACAATCGGTCCTGGTGGCACTATTGGGGCTAACTTTACCGGTTCTATTACTGGAAACGTTTTAACTGTAACGGGTATTACCCAAGGTGCGTTGGCATTAGGGCAAACCCTAAGTGGAACAGGAATTGCAAATGGAACGACTATTACAGCATTTGGTACGGGCGCCGGTGGGAATGTTAACGACAATGGCACATATACTGTTAGCATCAGCCAAACAGTTGCTTCAACAGCCATTAATGCTTATTATCAGCGCCCTCTTGCTATTCAGTCTAGCTTTGTGCGAATTAATACTAATAGTAACGGTACTCCTATTGTCAACGGGGGTTTGGATTATCCCGTTGCAGTCCTCAATCTTGAAAATTATGAAATGATTGGTTTAAAGACCTTATCAGGTCCTTGGCCAAAAGCAATGTATTACCAGCCATCAGACCCATTGGGTAACATTTTTGTATGGCCAAACCCATCCCAAGGCGAAATGCACATTTTTGCTGACACATTGTTTACACGTTATGGAACGGTATATGACAACGTTGTATTGCCACAAGGCTACGTATTAGCCCTAAGATGGTGTCTTGCAGAACGTTTGGCACCTATGTATGGAAAAAATGACCCAACGGCTATGGCCATGATTAGCAAGTTTGCGGCACAAGCAAAAGCAACCTTGAAACGTACTAATATGCGCCCAATCCAAGCTTCAACATTTAGTGATGCTTTGTTGGTTGGACGTCAAAAAGATGCTGGATGGATATTAACTGGCGGTTTCTTAAGATAAAAGGGGCTATATGCCGGATTTTGGATTTATTGGCCCATCATACGAAGCCCCGTCCATCTATCAAGATGCACAGGAATGTATTAACTTTCGCCCTGAAATTGACCCATTAAAACAACCAGGTCAAAACGGGGTAGTAGCTTTGTACCCTACGCCTGGACTAACGGTTGCCGCCCAATTATTTAATCAAGCAGAAGTACGTGGTATGCGTACCGTTTCTGGCGGTCAATATTGCGTTGCAGTATGCGGTCAATATGTATATGTTTTAACGTCTAGTTTAACGCCTACTTTAGTAGGTACTTTAAATAGTAGTTCTGGTCATGTAGGCATAACAGACAATGGACAATCTGTTTACATTACAGACGGTACTTATCGTTACACATGGCGTATTTCTAACCCAGCTTCAGCACAATTTGTTGGTTCAGTTACGGGTACAACGCTAACTGTCACATTAATGAAATCTGGCACGATTGCTGTAGGGCAACAATTATTTGGTATTGGCGTTACCCCAGAAACCATTATTACTGCACTTGGCACCGGTACTGGCGGGATAGGCACATACACAATCAACCTTAGCCAAACTGAAGCATCAGAAGTGTTTAATTCTTCTGCTGTTGCCGCTAAGGTAACTGGTTCTATTTCTGGAAATATCTTGACAGTAACAGCCGTAGCAAACGGAACGCTTTACCCAGGTCAAACTATTCAAGGTGCTGGCGTAACTGCTGGGACCATTATTACAGCTTTAGGCGGTTCTGCGGCTATTAGCTATAGCATTACGTCCGGTGGTTCAGGATATGCCGTAGGTGACACTATAACGGTTGTAGGCGGTATTTATAGCCAGCAAGCAACTTATACAGTTGCAAGCATTGGCGGTGGTGGTTCGGTTGCAACTTTAACAACGGTAAATTACGGCGTTTATACAGTTAATCCTGGAACTCCAGCCAGCACTACAACTAGCGGCAATGGTTCAGGGTTAACCCTTACATTAACGTTTGGTACTGGTACTGGTGGTACAGGTAGCTATGTAGTTAACGGTTCGCAAACCGTTGGTTCTGAAACCATGTACGCCCTTAACTTTAGCGTTTTGCCTGGTTCTGATGGCGCATTTAGCGGCGGTACAGTCGTTGATATTGTTGATAACTATTTTGTTTACAACCGACCAAACACGCAACAATACGGTTGTTCTAACATCCTATCCCCCATTTCCAGTCAATTAAACTTTAGTTCAAAAGACGGCGCACCGGATAATTTAGTATCTATCGTTGTATCAAATCGTGAAGTGTTTTTGTTAGGCGAAACTTCTTCTGAAGTTTGGATTGATGCTGGATTGTTCCCATTCCCATTTCAACGGATTCCGGGAACAAACACCCAGCATGGCATTGCCGCCCCATTTAGCGCCGCCAGAATAGGTAATTCATTTGCTTATGTAAGCCGCAACATTCGTGGCCAAGCCCAAATAATGATGATGAATGGTTATGTTCCAACACGCATTTCTACCCATGCTGTAGAAAATACGCTAGTGGACCAATACATTGAAGATGCTATTGCCTATACATACCAATTAGAAGGCCATGAAGTATATGTAGTAACGTTCCCAACAATTGATATAACTTGGGCATACGATATATCTACTGGAATGTGGCATAAATGGCTATCTGTTGATAACCAAAACGTATTCCATCGGCATCGTTCTAATTGCCAAGCTAACTTCCAAAACATGAATTTAGTTGGTGATTACCAAAACGGTCTAATTTATATGTTGGACCAAAATAATTACACCGACAATGGCAATGAAATACGCCGGGTTCGCAGATGCCCACATTTGGTTAGTGATTACCAACGTGAATATTTCCACGAATTACAGATTTATTTTCAGCCAGGCGTAGGTTTGTCTAATGGCCTTGCGGCTAATGAAGTGCCACAAGCTATGTTGCGCTGGTCAGATGACGGTGGTTCAACTTGGTCTAATGAACATTGGACTTCTATTGGTGTTCAGGGTGCCTATAAAAACCGTGCCATTTGGCGCAGATTAGGGTTCGCACGTGACAGAGTATTCGAAGTTGTTGTAACCGACCCAGTTAAGGCAGTCATTATTGCGGCCAACCTCAAAGCAGATGCGGGGTCTAACTAATGGCTACACAAAACAATGGAGTATGGACTAATACTCAAAGCAACCCTTATCCCCAGTCGCCCATAGTTGATGAACAAACCAAGCGCCCAACACGTGCTTGGCAACAGTATTTCTTGAATTTGCTAAACTTTTCTTCAGCTACAACTGCAACAAAAGGGTCAGCAACATTACCTTCTAATCCGGCTGGATTTATTAACATTACTGTTAATGGTCAACCAATGAAAGTGCCTTACTACAATCCATGAAACCAAGTGAAGAATTTCAACAAAATAAAGGCACTTTTCAAATTGATTTGGGTACCCAACATCATTTTTCAGATGGTCTTTATGCAAAAGAAATGCACATACCTAAAGGGTATGCCGCTGGTATGCACAAACACGAATACTCCCATTTAAGTATTTTGTCAAAAGGGCGTGTAATTGTACGTACTGACGAATATAATAAGGAATATGTTGCACCAGCTTGTATAAATTTACAGGCTGGGATTAATCACACCATTGAAGCATTGGAAGATGCTACATGGTTTTGTATTCATGCAACCGAAGAAACTGATATTAACAAAATTGACGAAGTTTTGATAGAAAAATGAATAATTTCATGCAAATTGGTTCCAACGTAAATGTAATGCCATTACTTATGGACTTACAACGTCAGCCTTTTTTGTGGAATAAAAATCCATGCCGATTATCAAAGCGTGGCCCTCATTATGAAACATCCGACATTTTCCTTAGATACAAAGACGAAACAGAAAATTTTGAATCAGGCGACTTTAGTAATTTTAGTGACAAACATATTCCTGTTTGGTACAAGGCTATAGACCATCTTCCATATGTCAAAAAGCTATGTTTTGACCTTATGTCCGTTGTAAACGGTGAAATGTTAGGCGGTGTATTGCTTTATAGAGTTCGTCCTGGCGAAAAGATTCACAAACATACGGACCAAGGCTGGCACGCAGAATCTTTTGAAAAATACAATATTTGCCTTAAAAGCAATCCCAAAGCAAAATTTTGCTATGAAAATGAAGAAATGGTTCAAAAACCTGGTGATGTGCATTGGTTTTGCAATACGGTACCACATTGGGTAGTCAATGAAGGTGATACAGACCACATTATTTTGACTATTTGCATTTTGTTGGATAACGGTTACAGAACACCATGGGCGCCAGAAGGTTGGACTATGGACAAACATTTAGAAAAAAGGAATTAATATGCCAATGGGATGGGTAGCGGCCGCAGTCGCCGCATCAAGCGTAGCGGGAAGCGTAATTCAAGGAAATGCCGCCCAAAATGCGGCTGGTCAATATGCCAATGCCGCTAATCAAGGTATTCAATACAACCAACAAATGTATGGTCAAGTTCTTGGACAAAATCAACCTTATATGAACGCTGGGCAAACAGGATTAAATCTTTATAACAATTTGGCTAATAGCGGATATTTAACTGCTAATCCCACAATGAACGATTTAACTGCTTTAATGCCTAATTATCAATTTGGTTTAACACAAGGAATGGGTCAAGTTAACGCTGGAATTAATGCTGGCGGTGGTTATTTAAGCGGCAATGAAATTCAAGGCGCTAATACTTTTGCCCAAAACTATGCTGGAAATGCCTTACAAAACGCATTTAACAATTATCAAGTTAACCGTTCAAATGTAGTTAGCAACGTAAATGCTTTGACTGGTGTTGGACAACAAGCTAATCAAACTGTAGCTAACGCCGCCGCTGGTACATCCGCCAATGTTTCTAATACCCTTGGTAGCATAGGTAATGCACAAGCGGCCGGAACAATGGGCCAAGCTAATGCTTATGCTGGCGGATTAAATAACATCAGTAACTACGCTATGCTTTATGGCATGAATAAGATGGGGCAATAATATGGCTGAATTTACTGCAGACTTAAATCCAAAACAAAACACTATGTCCCTTGGGGATATGATGAAGATGGGTCTTTATTCGGCCGAAGCTTCTATTGCACGTGTTCAAGCTTCACAAGCACAACAAGAACTTAAAGAATTAGCGCCTGTTCGTGCTTTTATGGCTAATCCAGAAAATTATTCTACTGATGGAAAATTGGACCCAGATAAGGCCGCACCAGCATTGATGGCTATTGCCCCTTTAACTGGACCAAAACATCTTGAAAAGTTACAAACTTTAGCAACAAACCAAACAACAATTGCTGATGCTAAATTAAATTTAACAACTAAAGAACGTCAAGTATTTGCCCAAGTAGATGGGGCATTAGGTCAAGCAAAAGAAACAGACCCAAATGCTTACATTCAAGCTTACAAAACCCTTGCGGCTCAATATCCACATAATCCTGATATTAAAAAATTAGCCGAAGCAAAGATTAGCAACGTTATGTTAGCTGGTCCTGGCAGTCATCAATGGGAACAAGCACAGCGTTCTGCAAACACAATGATGACTGTGCCAGAACAACAAACTGCTTTTGCACCTAAAGCTACAACTGCAAAAATTGGTGGTGCAGACGTTCCAGTTGTTAGCCAACCTTCCGTTGAAGGCCGTACACCTACTATTACACCTACTCAATTTGGAAGCGGAACAGGTGGATATACTGCTGGTGGTACAACGGGCGCTACAGCTTCTAAACCAACAACGGAAGAAACTGGCAAACGTATGCCAGCTATTGTTAACTATGGTGCTGGTCTTAAATATACTGGCGACCCTTCATTGTTTAACCTTAATGATGCCCAAAAAGCCGCCTATGAAAAAGGCGATGAAATGGTTAATTCTATCGGTGCCGGTCTTAAAGCGGCTAAAGATATTCAACAACCAATTCGCAAAGTTGAAGAATTTATTAATAGCGCAAGTGGTTCTAAACTTTACCAAACATTACAGGCTGGTGGTAAATATGCCTGGGGTAATGCAGATTTAGATTCATTGGTTAAAAACGTAGCCCAAATTCAAGCTAGAAACGCTGAAACCATGGGCTTGTCTAAAACCGACCATATGCAAGATTTGAACGCTAAATTAAGTGGTAGTGAAAAAATTGACCCCAAAGCTTTGGCTGGCGTAATGCAACAAGTTAAAGCGGATTCCGTTGCGGCTGAAAAATATAATCTTGGATTAAAGAAATTTGTTGAAAAACATGGTGATATTAATTCACGCATATTGGCAACTAAATTCCAACAAGCTTGGGCAGAAAATTATGACCCACGCATTTTTCAACAGCAAAACATTGAAAATTCCAATTTGCCAGAAATTGATAAGCAAAGACGTATTGCTGAACTTCATTCAACAATGACAAAAGATGAATATAAAGAACTCGACAATAAAGCTAAAGTTCTTTACCGTTTAGAAAAAGGTCTATATCAATAATGGCTGACCCAACATTAGATGACGACATTCCGGGGTTTAAAACACCCTATTCTGGTACTGATAAAGTTGGCGTTACCGTAGGGCCAGCGCCGGCTTCTTATGCCAACGCTAAACCTATTACGTCAAGTGCGGGTCAAGGTCCAAACATTGTTGACCTTCAGCCTGACCTTAAAGAACGTGTTGATGCGTTGCGTGAACTTTGGAAAACCAATAAAGAATTAAACCCTAAAGGCGAAGATTTGCCTATTACTAGCGGTTATAGAACTAAAGAACAGCAACGCCAGTTTTATTTAGACCGTCTTAAAAATCCTAATTTAGTAGCGGAACCTGGTAAAAGCCGTCATGAAAAGGGTGATGCAATTGACATTCACCCACGGGTTCCAGACTTATTATTAAATCAAGTAGGTTTGCACCGTCCATATGGTGCTAAAGACCCAGTTCATGTTCAAATCAATCCAGATTTGCCTTATGAACCAACCCCATATGACATAGAAGCAGACACGGATGTACCTGGCTTTAAATCTACATACAATCCCAAAGGTCCTACTGCCGCACAAGAAATGGGTGCAATGTATGAAGAAGCCAAAAAAGCCCCTGGCAACCTAGCTAAAACATTTGCTTCTGCCGCAGACGTAGCATTAAATACTATTCCAGCTACAGCCCAGTTTGTAGCTGAACCAGTAGCTAAATTAATTGACCGTATTGGTGATACCAAAGTTGCAGAAGAAGCATTACAAAAAGCAACCAGTTATTTCCAAAGCCCATTTGGTAAAACATTTGGTCTTACACAAGACCCAGTTTATAACGCTGAAGCAACCCATAGAATTATGGATTACGTTGGCGAACACGCTGACCGTGGCGCCCAATGGATTGCTGATAAAACTGGTATGGATAAGTCAGATGCCGCATGGTTTATTAATGCCGCCGCACTAAAAGCCGCACCATATGTAGCACGTGGCGCTAAAGCTACTGCCGCCAAGATTGGTGAAGTTGCAACTGCTGAAAACGCCGGTAACTTACTTTCTGAAATAAGTGGCAAATTAACTTCTGCAAGTCCATACAATACTAAACGTGCCTATGCCGCTGGATTTGAAAAGAACCCAGCAATTTTACGTTATTCAAAAGAAGGTGAAGTTTCAGCACCGGATGTTGTAAGTAATGTACGCCAAGCATTACAAAATGTTAAAGAAAATAGAAAACAAGCGTATCAACAAGGTATTCAAACAACCAAAGGCAATCAAGTCTTTTTAGACTTTAAACCTATTCGTGAAGCATTTAATGAAACTTTGGAATCGCTTAAATCTAAAGGTGTTGGTGGCGTAGAAGCTTCCAAGGCTGGTCCTGAAACAATGGGTAAAGTAAAAGAAATTGAAGCTATTTTGAACGAATGGGAATCAAAGCCTGAACTTCATACTGCGGGTGGTTTAGATGACCTTAAACAAAGATTGGATGATGTTTATTCCCAAAGCATGACTGACCAAGCCAAACGCATATTAAGCACAACACGTAACAAAGTTAAAGAAACCATTGTTAAGCAAGACAAGAATTATGAAAAAACAATGGCTGATTATGAAAAAGGCCTTGAATTAGAACGTGAAATTGAAAAAGCTTTAAGTCTTGGCGACAAAACTGGTGTTGATACCACAATTCGTAAACTTGCCCAAGTATTTTCAAACAAAAGCACGTTAAGCAAACAATACCGTTTAGAACTATTGCAAGAACTTGAAAAAGTTGGTGGCAAAGACGTTATTGATAAGCTTGTTGGCTATGCTATGGGTCAAACCACTCCAGGTGGTTTACAAATGATAGCTGACGTATTAGTTGGAACTGGCGCACATTTTCTTGGAAGTCCAGAAGCGGCGGCAACAACTATAGCAACTTTAGCGGCCGCACAAAGTCCTAAAGCGGCGTTGTATAGTGCTTATGGTGCTGGACGTACTGCACGTGCATTAAGTGATGTTGGGGCCAATGTAAAATCCCAAGTTGCTAAGGGTAAAACAAAATTAAGTGAATTAACTTCTAGGAAATAATTATGGCAAGCGTACTTTTATCCCCAGTTGGTAATGGCCAACAATTTTTTGATAACAACGGTGTGCCATTAAACGGTGGACTAATTTATCAATATCAGGCTGGTTCTAGCACTTTATTGACAACTTACACTACCAACAACGGTACAGTTGCTAATCCCAATCCTATTGTTTTGGATTCTAGCGGTCGCACCCCAAATGAAATTTGGATGCAAACAGGCTATAGCTACAAATTTATTATTCAAACTTCTACTGGAACTACGCTACAAACTTTAGATAATCTGTATCCAATTTTGCAAAATGCGCCAGCAAGCGCACCAGCATTACCAACTGGCGCTATTATTCTTTGGTCAGGAAGTATTGGTTCTATTCCTTCAGGTTATGTGCTTTGTGATGGTACAAATTCAACGCCTGACTTACGTGACCGATTTGTAATTGCCGCTGGTAATAATTATGCAGTTGGCGCTACAGGTGGTTCTGCTGATGCAATTGTTGTAAGTCATACCCATACCGCTTCTGTTTCAGACCCAAGCCACTCACATGGTATTAATGTTAATAACTCTAGTACATCTTATGGTGGTGGCCCTTCAATTTTTGGTTCAGGTTCAACTACCAGCACTAATGCAGCAACAACTGGTATTTCTGTTTCCAACAGCACAACTGGTGTCAGCGGAACTAATGCTAATCTTCCACCCTACTACGCTTTAGCGTACATCATGAAAACGTAACAGGTGACGTATGGTAGATATTGACCCAGTTAAAGTCGGTGTAATGTGGCAAAAAGTTGAAGCAATGGAACGTGAAATGAACGAAATGCGCCATGATATCAAAACCCTTTTAGCTATGGCAGAACGTTCTAAAGGTTCTTTATGGGCTTTGATGGGGGTCGCTTCAGTTGTAGGTGGTTTTATTACTATTATTGTTGATGTATTTTTAAATAAAAAATGAACGAACAACTTGAATCCGCAAAAGAAGTAGCTGGCAAATCTATTGGTCAACATGGATTAGCTTACATTACAGCAATTATTGTCATCAGCGTTGCCGCAAGCATATTTTTAGATTCTTCTAAAATTGCCGCAGTTATCGGTATGGCTGGCGGTGCGATTATGGCTATTATCAATATGATGAACGCAGTATCAGGGACTACTGAAAAAGAAGAAAGACCTGAATTTGCTGTTATTCAAAATTTGATTGAAAAATTAGACCATTTAGCTGACAAAGAACCCCCAATGTCTGTAACTGTTGATGGCGATAAAGTTACTGTTACCAAAGGTTCAGATACTATTACTACAAAAAAATGAACGAAATCTTTACCCATATTCTTACAGGCAAAGATAATCAAACCCACGACATTGCACGTTGGGCATGGATGCTTGGTTTTTTGGTGGTTTCGGGTGCCGCAATTTATTTAATTTATTCTGGCAAAGAAATTAGTCTTACAGAACTAGCTGGCGCACTTGGCATTGTTTCAGGTTCCGGTGCCGCCGCCGTAGCTGGTAAACACATGGCTGGTGCTGAACCAGAACAACAATGATACCTTATGCAAATTACATCAAAATTGGTTTATATCTTGTATTTATATGCGGTGTGTTTTTCGCTGGCTGGCATACTAGGGATAGGGATTTTACTATTTACAAAGACCAGGTCCGTATTGCGGCAGAAAAGCAAATTGCGGAAAATGAATCAATCAAGAAGCAACAGGAAATAACTAATAAAGGAATCAAAGATGAATATGATGCGAAATTGGCTTTGTTACGCCAGTATTATGCTAACGGGGTGCGCCAGCCAACCAGTACCGGTGCCATGTCCGGCATTTCCTCAACCGCCAAGTTATCTGATGCAATCGCCGCCTACAATCAACTTGCTTCCGACTGTGCAATCACAACCTTACAAACCGTGACAGTTCAGAAGTGGCTGACTGAACAAATGAGTATTAAATGAATAATGACCAATTAGTTGCTTTAGGGATTGACCAAAAGTGGTTAGAACCGTTACAGAACACGTTTGATAAGTACGACATTAATACCCCAGAAAGACAAGCGGCTTTTATAGGGCAATGCCAACATGAATCTAATAATTTTAGAGTTTTGGAAGAAAACCTTCATTACACCGCTGATGGACTTATGCGTGTTTGGCCCAGTAGATTTCCTGATAGAAACATGGCTGAACAATATGCAAACAACCCCGAAAAAATAGCCAATAAGGTATATGCTGGGCGCATGGGCAATACAGAATACGAAGATGGATGGAAATACCATGGTAGGGGCATAATACAGCTTACTGGCAAGGATAACTATGCGTTCTGCGGTTCAGCTATTAAACAAGACTTGTTATCGAATCCTGAACTCTTGGTACAGCCAGAATGGGCTGTTATGTCGGCTGGCTGGTTTTGGAACAAAAAAGGGCTAAATGCCCTGGCTGATTCTAAAGATTACACCGAAATGACTAAAAGAATTAACGGCGGTACCTTGGGTTTAGATGACAGAATTGGTAAAATTAATAACGCATTGAAAATATTAGGGGCATAACATGGCTACAAATTTTAAAGTTGAAGGCAAGCTTGGCAATTCGCCAAAGTCACATTACATCGTTTTGCGTGAACATGAAAAGCATACAGAACATGAATTGACCAGATTAAAAGAAAAACTAGACAAGCATATTAATTTACCTATGGAAAAGGCCCACAAGCCTGAAGGTAAGGGTTCCAGCCAAAAAGCGGCACCCCTACCTAATATGCGTAAATATTAACGAATACGGGCTACTTTAGCCTTACGTAGTACGTGTTCGTATTGTTCTTTAGCGTGGTCATCTAAACTACGAAGTGGAAGGTTTTGATAATACTTCCACTTATCCCTATATTCTTGAAGTTCTGATGGCGGAACCCAGCCAGATAAACGCCAGCGAATAGTAATGTCGGTTCCGGCGGCGGTCCAAATGTGGTCATTCATTATCAAATCCTTTATAGTCAGCAGTCATTTTTTCTGCAAATGTTGAAGTATTGGTTTCTATAAAATAAATACCGGAAACCATGCCAGCTTCAAAAGCTTCACGAAACAAAGCTTTTATATCTTCATCCCCTTTTTCGTGTGTAAAGTTTGAGCAATACCAATTTTCAAATACGTCTTTGGCGGCTTTCATGAATGGAACACTCCTATTCTATATCCGTAAGTAAATACAACAACAGCGGCAATTACAAAACCCAAAAGCCCGCTAAGTAAAATTTCTTTTAGTTCTTTCATTTGTTTTTCCTTTCTTACCTTGTTTTCATGCGCTAATAATTCGTCATAAGACTTGCGGTCGCCCCAGCCCTTATCAATCATGCGCTGGCGTTGTTCAAACTTGGCTTGCGCCTGGTAATAACGTTCTGCATCTTTTTCTGATTGCAACATTCCATGCCCCTTATTTAGAAGTAACTTTAAGTGTGATTACTGCGGTGGTTTTGGTGTGTTTAGCAATAAGTTCTGCTGGAACGTTTGCTTCTGCAAATACGGCTTTGTTGTCAACGGTCGCACGTTGTGAAAGGGTAACGCAAGCTTTAAACAGATTGCCTTCTACATGGCCTTCTTGTTGCTTAAGTTCGTTCTTAATAATTTCTGCCTGTTTTTCTAGGTCAGCGATTTGGGCTAACAACATACCCAATTGGTCAACTTTATTTAACTGAATGTCAATTGCTTTCATGATTTTTTCCTTTGTCTAATCACGGCACCGTTGCCGTATTAGTAATTTACTAAAGAAAACTTCACTACGCAACAACTATTTTATTAGGACATACC
>Ga0007854_10002098_pt1 | contig 12484 bp, 8 predicted proteins | sample CryBogCBH12Aug08_FD_60382 | JGI IMG/M metagenome (GOLD analysis project Ga0007854, IMG submission 60382) | Freshwater microbial communities from Crystal Bog, Wisconsin, USA - CBH12Aug08 | ecosystem: Environmental > Aquatic > Freshwater > Lake | place: Crystal Bog, Wisconsin, USA | collected...
TGCTGGGCTCGAGCATCAACCTGAATCGTCGCTGGGCCTTCAATTCGACCACCCAGTACAACCCGATCAAGGATCAGTCGGAGCGTTCTACGGTGGGCGTGCGTTACAACCCGGGCGATTTCCGGGTGGTTAATCTGAATTACCGGTTTCAACGCGACTTCAGCGAGCAGATTGACCTGAGCTGGCAGTGGCCGCTGAATGATTTGTGGGGCGACAAGGGCCAGTCGCAGGGTTATGGCAAGGGCGAAGGCGCCGGGCGCTATTACGCCGTGGGCCGGATGAACTACAGTATCGATCAGGCCAGTATGGTCGACACCGTGCTGGGCCTGGAGTACGATGCGGGCTGCTGGCTCGGTCGCGTGGTGATATCGCGCTCCCAGACCAGTACCACCACGGCGATAGAGCGCATCATGTTCCAGCTGGAACTGGTTGGCTTTTCTCGCGTGGGCATCGACCCGCTGGGCACGCTCAAGCAGAATATCTCGCACTATCAATATTTACGGGACAACGGTAGCTCCGATTCGGATCGCTACAGCAACTATTGAATCGCCATGAAATTTTTGAGTATCTGCACGTTTGCGGTGTCACTTGGATGTGCTGCCATTATTGGATCAACTTCTGCGCTGGCCCAGACACAAGCCGCGACACGCCCGGACGCAACGGCCGATTACATCGTGGCACTGGTCAATTCCGAGCCCGTAACAGACACCGAATTGCGTGCCGCCATTCGTCGTGTGACTGATCAGCTTCGCCAGCAAGGCCAGCCTCTGCCCCCAGCACAGACGTTGCGCCAAGGTGTTCTGGAGCGCCTGATCAACGACCGGGCGCAGCTTCAGTTCGCTGCAGAGACGGGTCTGAAAATCGATGACGCTGCAGTCGACATGGCCGAGCAGAATCTGGCGCGGCAGTATCAGGTGAGCGTGGAAGGTTTACATCAGCAGATGGCCATGGAAGGCTTAACACCGTCAGCTTTGCGCTCTGAGTTGCGCGATCAGCTGACCCTCGGGCGCCTGCGCGAGCGTGAAGTTGATGCCCGGGTGCAGATCTCGGATCAGGACGTTGACCGGTCAATTGCACAGCAGCAAGCCGCGAGCAACAACCCGATGTCGCAGGAAATAAATCTGGCGCAATTGCTGATAGCCGTTCCTGAAAAGGCCGATGCTGCCGAAGTGGCCGCTTTGCAGGCCAAGGCGCAATCTTTGCTGGAACGTCTGCGTGCCGGAGAAAATTTTGCCGAACTGGTGCAACAGTTCTCCGCAGCAGACCGGAGCAATGGTGGTGCCATGGGTTTGCGACGGGCCGACCGTTATCCGGTTTTGTTTGTTCAGGCAACCCGGGATCTGGCGGCTGGTGCCTATTCTGATCTGGTGCGTTCGGGCGCCGGATTTCACATTTTGCGCTTGATCGACCGACGCCAGTCGACGGCTCTGGCAGTCACTGCGGTGCAGTCACATGCACGCCACATCCTGCTGCGTACCGGAGAAAAAGACCTAACCCAGAAAGAGGCGCTGGCCCGAATGGCCGATTATCGTCAACGCATTCTTGCCGGTACCGATACCTTTCAGGATCTGGCCCGCAAGGTTTCCCAGGATGGCAGCGCCGACCATGGTGGCGATCTCGGCTGGAGCACGCCGGGTATGTTTGTGCCGGAATTTGAAGAGGTGCTGGGGCGTTTGCGCGAGGGTGAAATCAGTCAGCCGCTGGTGTCGCGTTTTGGCGTTCACCTGATTCAGCTTCTGGAGCGCCGCACGGTCGAACTCAACCCACGCGAAATCCGCGAGATGGTACGCAAGCAGTTGCGCGACAGCAAAGCCGAAGAGGCGTACGCAAACTGGGCGCGTGAAATACGGGCCCGTGCCTACGTCGAACTGCGCGACAACGTTTCCAGATAACGACCCGGCAATGAAGCACGTCGCGCGCAAGCGCTTTGGTCAGCACTTTTTGTCGGACGCCGGAATCGTTGACGCCATTGTCCGCGCCATCAATCCGGCGCCGGGCCAGCACATGCTGGAAATTGGCCCTGGGCTGGCCGCTCTGACGCAGCCACTGGTCGAGCGATTGGGACGACTCACGGTGGTCGAACTCGACCGCGACCTGGCGCAACACTTGCGGGCCCATGTGCAGCTGACGGTCATTGAATCGGACGTCCTGAAAGTGGATTTCCGGCAACTGGCTGCCACCGCGCAGGTTGACCGCTGGCGTGTGGTGGGCAATCTTCCCTACAACATTTCGACGCCGATACTTTTTCATCTGCTCGACTATGTCGACTGCATTGAAGACCAGCATTTCATGCTTCAGAAGGAAGTGGTTGACCGCATGGTGGCGGCACCTGCCACCGCTGCCTATGGCCGTCTGAGCGTCATGTTGCAGTGGCGCTATGCGATGGAAAACGTGTTGTTTGTGCCGCCCGAGAGCTTTGATCCGCCGCCTCGTGTCGACAGTGCGGTGGTGCGCATGGTGCCACATCCGCAGCCTTGTGAGCTGGACGCGTCTTTGCTGTCAGAAGTTGTGCGGGTGGCTTTCAGTCAGCGCAGAAAGCTGGTCCGGCATACGCTGGGCCGATGGCTGGAGGCTCGGGCAAGCAGCGTTGACTTTGATGTGCAGCGTCGCGCCGAAGAAATTCCGGTCAGCGACTACATCGCACTGACACAGAAATTAAAACCGGTTTGAGGCGGGCTTGAATTATGATAGTGGGGGCTGTCTGGAGCCCCGGCTCAATCTGAATGCAGGGAAAAAAGATGAAGCAGAGCATGCTGCGTAAACTGAAATGTCTGGCAAGGCCGACATCCCTGTTCCGATCGGCGGGGTCGCCAAACTATGCATTTTTACTTGCGGTTATATTTGTATTCGCATCTTTATTGCAGGGGCCGGTATCAGCACAACCGGTGACCTATAACTTTTCACCGGTCAATCAGTACGACATCAACCTCACGGCAGCGTACTGGAACCCGATCATCACTTATGTATCCGAGAAAAGCGGCGTCCAGCTCAACCTGAAAATAGGTCGCACTTCGGCAGATACCACCAGCTATGTGCTGGCCAAGGAAGTCGAGTTTGTATTCAGCAATCACCTCTTCAGCCCCGCTCGCGAGCAACTGGGATGGAAAGTATTCGGACGACGCAATACGCCGGCGTTGCAGGGGCAATTGGTGGTGCCCGCAGATTCGGCAATTACCGATGTGTCGCAGCTCCAGGGCCAGTCGGTTGCTTTCGCCGGGCCGGAGGCATTGATTGTTTACAAGGTGCCCTATGCCTACCTGCTCTCCAGAAAAATTGACGTCAAGCCAGTCTTTGCGGGCAACCAGAGTGCGGCATTTGCGCAGTTGATGGCCGGGCGTGTGGCTGCGGCGGGTGGCAACTCGCAACTGGTTGCGGGATACACGGCGCGCGAGGGAAAGAAGCTGCGTGTCTTGTGGAGTTCGGAGCCCTATCTGGATTTGGCGCTGATGGCCTCGAGCAAGGTCCCGGAGTCGGATGTGCGCAAAGTAGCCGCGGCATTTATCGGCATGGACAAGGATCCCGCCGGGCGTGAAATACTGGCCCGTGCATCGCAGGTTGTAGGTTTGCCTGCAGACGCCGGATTTGTAGCGGCCAGCGCCGCCGACTACGCGGCCTACAGGCGCTTCTATCAGAATGCGCCGGCCTCATTGCATTGAGTAATCGCCCCATGAATGTGTTGCAGCGCTGGTTGCCGCAGTCGCTTGTGGGGCGTATATATTGGCTATATGTCACCACGCTGATGCTATTTCTGGTCGCGGCGCTGGGTTTGTTTTACCGCTATCAGTTTCAGCAGGAAATAGTCGACCAGCAGATGGCCGGTGACATGGTCATGAACGTTATAGCGCCCGCCGTGGGCGATAGCGCCGTTATTGGCGACTATGACACGATCGGCAAAATGCTGGACCGCGCCATTGTTGGAACGCGCTTCAGCGAGGCCCGTTTTTTCGACACCAATGGCGGTGCAATCACCAGCAGCAATGCACCCATAGTCGCTATTGAAGCCCCGGGCTGGCTGCGTGACTGGGTGCATCAACAACTATTCGATGTCAACTACAACATCGTGATTGGTGGCAAGGACTATGGCGTGCTGCGTTTGCGTTTTGCAGATGCGGTGATTGCCAGCGGTTTGTGGCAGGTAGCGCTTTACTCGACCTTTGCAGGTTTGGCTGCGCTGGTTCTGGGCGTGGTGCTGATCCGCATACCACTGCAACGCTGGCTCGGAAATTTTGATCGGGTGCGATCGCACGAACCCCAGATTCTGGCGGGTGAGATCGACGTCAAGGCGCTGCTGGACCGGGATGCACCCGAAGAAATCCGGCAGACCTTCGACATTATCAGCCGGGCTGCCGGTCACCTGTCGGCCCAGCGCGAAGAGGCTGCGGTGACGTTGAATGCCATCACCGACGGGGTGTTGACCACGGACGCCAATTTTTGTCTGGTCTATTGCAATCCGGCCGCACAACACATGTTGGGAATAGATCCCAAGCAGATGGTTGGGCAGAGCGTTCAATCGCTGTTTCCCGATACATTTTTGAACGCCGACAACGAACTTGGCTGGAAAGTGCGTCGGATGGAGGCGACCGGACCCAGCGGCAACCGGATGATTCTGGACACCACGCTGTCGACCATCTATTCCGGCAATGAGGTCGTGAGCGGCCATGTGCTGGCCTGTCGCGACGTCTCTCAGCAGCATGCGCTGGACCAGCAGTTGCGCACCGAATTGCAGAAGCGGCATCGTGCGCTGGATGCGATGCGAAACATGTTGTCCAGTTTTGAAGTCACGCTGGATATTGGTACGGATTCTCCATCGGATTCCGAAGTGGCACCGCTGGACGCGGATGACCTCGACGCGCTGATTGTTCGGGTCGGAAGCCTGATCGAAGAGCGTGAACTGGGTCGGCGAGCGCTCAACAACCAGAAATTTGCGCTCGACCAGCATGCCATCGTGAGCATTACCGATCTGCAGGGCAAGATCACTTATGCCAACGGAAAGTTTTGTGAGATCAGCGGATACACCCGAGAAGAACTTCTGGGCGCAAACCATCGCATTGTCAATTCCGGCCTGCACCCGGCCGCCGTTTTTGATGACATGTGGCACCAGATTTCTCTGGGCCGGGTCTGGCATGGTGAGTTATGCAATCGCAACAAGTCGGGGAATCGATATTGGGTTGATGCGACCATTGTCCCGCTGCTAGACGCCGATGGCCTGCCCGAGCATTACATTGCAATTCGTACCGATATTTCGGCGCGCAAGGCCGTGGAAGTTCAACTGGCTGAGCAATTGCAATTTGTTGAGGTCCTGCTCGAAGCAACGCCAACCGCTATTTATCTCAAGGACACAGCACGTCGATATTTGCGGTTCAACAAAGCGTTTGAGACGCTGTTCGGAATTGAGCGTGAGAACTGGATTGGCAAAACCGTTTTTGAACTGGTGCCAGAAGACGCACAGCGTATGGACGCAATGGACCAGCAACTTCTGGCCACCGGGCAGGTTCAGACCTATGAGGCAAGTTTTCTCAATCGGCTGACCGGTGTGCAGCGATCGGGTCTTTACTGGAAGGCGCCGCTGCGGGATTCACGCGGCCAGATTACTGCCTTGGTCGGGACTATTCTGGACATTACTGAAAAAAATCTGCTGGAGCAAGGCTTGCGTGAGGCCAAGCGTAGCGCCGAGCAGGCCAATGAGGCGAAGAGCCATTTCCTGGCAAATATGAGCCATGAAATCAGGACGCCGATGAATGGCGTGATTGGTATGACAGACCTGGCGCTCGATACCGACCTGAATCCGGTGCAACGAGAATATCTGAATATCGTGCGCAATTCGGCCCAGTCGCTGATGGTCATACTGAACGATATCCTCGACTTCTCGAAGATTGAAGCGGGCAAATTGCACATTGAAGCGACCGCGTTTTCTCTGCGGACATTGTTCAATGAATCGTTGAAGTCTCTGAATGCGCGTGCCGAGGCCAAGAACCTCACGCTCGGTTGCCGGATCCCGGAAAACGTGCCTGATGACTGGATTGGCGACCCAGTGCGCATTCGCCAGGTGCTGACCAATATGTGCGATAACGCGATCAAATTCACGGCGCGTGGCTCGGTAGATGTCGAGGTCCAGGTTGCTGCCGGGAATGGGCCAACGCCTTCGCTGCAGGTTTCGATCAGGGACTCCGGAATCGGTATTCCGCCGGAAAAGCAGCTTGGCATATTTGAGGCATTCAGCCAGGCCGATGCGTCAACTACGCGAAAATATGGCGGAACCGGCTTGGGCCTGACAATTTGTGCCCGTCTGGTGGAATTGATGGGTGGACGCATTTGGCTGGAGAGCAAACCGGGCCACGGAAGCACGTTCTACTTCACGCTAGCCTTGCAATCAGCGGTGACGCCTTCGGCGCAGGTTGTTGACCCGGAGAAGGTGCAGAGTGTGGAAAATGCAATGAGTGCCAGTAATGCCGCTTCGCAACCACCGGCCCCGTTACGGTCTGTATTGCTGGTGGAAGACCATCCTATCAACCAGATGCTGGCCAGAACGCTGCTGGAAAAGTGGGGCCACCGGGTGGTTCTGGCCAATCATGGCCAGGAAGCGGTGGACCTGTTTCCCACTCAAGCGTGGGACATTATTTTGATGGACATGCAAATGCCAGTCATGGGTGGCCTGGAAGCCACTCGCTGCATTCGCGTGCTGGAGGGCGGCGGACGCAAAACACCTATCATCGCCATGACCGCCAATGCGATGGAGTCAGACCGGCAGGCTTGCCTCGATGCCGGGATGGACGATTACCTGTCCAAACCCTTCAATGCGCAAAGCCTGCGGGCGGTACTCGAACGGCACCTGAAAAGTGCCTGATTGAACGCCACCTGAGTGGCGTGGTCTTTCTCAGGCAGCCGCCAACCAGTAACCGGCATTAAAAGGGCTGCTCATGCGCAACGCCAATGGCGAAACGTCGAGCAGCTTGTCGGTTGGCATCTTTTCGCCGTTTTCTGTCAGTATGTCGCCGCTGGGAGCAACCATCGTGGAGACACATTCTCCGTTAGCCTCGTTAGCCCGTTCTGCTTGGCTGGTTTGTGCAGAACGGGCTACAGAAAAGAATAGAAGCATCGGAACGGAATTTTCCGGTCCCCCCAGTAATCGGCTGTATCCCGGAAGATATCGAGCAGCTGCTCGCGCGCTTCCTTGTCAAACTTGGCATGCGCGGGAATATGCTCGAGCACGGCGATAAAACCAGGCTGAGGCCCGGATTTGTGTACCGGATCGGTCATGCTGTCGTACAGCGAGTCAAAGTTTTTGCCCGACTGGACCGGCAGAATAAACTGCTGCCCGATCAGGTCGAGTACGTCCTGTCTGGACTGCGCGTTGGCCAGATTGGCATACAGGAAATGATGCCCGAGACTTTGCGCTGCTTCCTGTAAATCCTGAACCCGGAAGGCGCGTATCGATTGAACGATATTGGTTCTGACCGTTCGAAGTGGTGTATCCATCCCCGATTCTCTTTCTCTAGTATTAAAAAAAACTCAGGCCCGACCGGATGAAACCTGCGTTTCACGACCAGTCGTTCCAAAAAAAACAGGGTGCGCGGCATGCCTTTTTGCAAACCTGCAGGGTGCGCAGGGCTGCTCGGGCGAATAATCGTGTTTGATCATGAACAATGTCGCTTGCACTTAGTACAGGTGCGGGTTAAAAACACCAAAGTTCACAGGGCTGGCGGCAGATAGTCCGCCCTATTTCTCATCAACCCTATTCGGGTTTACCCAGCATCGGCAAGGCGCTAGTGTCGCGCATTCGGCCCAAAAAAGCAAGTAGCAAAGCGCATCTTGCCCAGCAAGATGCGTCTGACAAAGCAAAGTTGGTGGGTACTAACTATCTGAATTAGCCTTACCGGACCGCATTGGCATCGGCTACGGTGAGTGCCGTCATATTTACAATTCTGCGCACCGTGGTACTGGCGGTCAGAATATGCACCGGCTTTGCCGCACCCAGCAAAACGGGCCCGATGGCGATATTTCCGCCCGCCGCTGTTTTCAGCAGGTTATAGGCAATGTTGGCTGCATCGATATTCGGGAGCACCAGCAGATTGGCGTCACCGTGCAGGGTGCCGTGGGGCATCAGCGCGTTTCGTGCGTCGCCGTCGAGCGCCACGTCGCCGTGCATTTCGCCATCCACCTCAAGCCACGGCGCAATGGATCGTAGCAGCGCCAGCGTGTCGCGCATCTTGACTGCGCTGGGCTCGTTGCTGCTGCCAAAGTTGGAATGGCTCAGCAGCGCCGCCTTGGGCTTGAAACCAAAACGCATCATTTCTTCGGCCGCCATGATGGTGATGTTGGCCAATTCCTGCGCCGTCGGGTCGTAATTGACGTGGGTGTCGACCAGAAAAACTTGCCGTCCGGGCAGCATCAGGCCGTTCATGCAGGCGTACACTGGATAGCGGGCGTCCAGACGCGGATCTGTGCGCTTGCCAATAACCTGATCCACATATTGCAGATGCGTGCCAGTAGTGCCCCAGGTGCCGCAAATCATGCCGTCGACGTCGCCCTTGTACAGCAGCATCGAGCCAATCAGGGTGAGCCGCCGGCGCATCTCGATTTTGGCCATTTGGGTGGTTACGCCCTTGCGCGACGTCATCTGGTAATAGGTTTGCCAGAAGTCGCGATAGCGGTGGTCCTGCTCGACATTAACCACCTGATAGTCGACGCCCTGACGCAGTCGCAGACCAAATTTTTCAATCCGCTCGGCGATAACCAGCGGCCGCCCGATCAGGGTGGGTATGGCGATGCGTTCGTCCACCACAATTTGCGCCGCGCGCAGGACGCGCTCTTCTTCGCCCTCGGCATAGCAGACGCGCTTTTTGAGCGCTTTCTTGGCAGCCGTGAAGATCGGCTTCATGGTGGTGCCCGACGCGTAGACAAAGTTCTGCAAACGGTCCCGGTAGGCGTCCAGGTCTGCAATCGGGCGCAAGGCCACACCGCTGTCGGCCGCAGCCTTGGCCACGGCCGGCGCAATTTTCATCATCAGGCGGGGGTCGAATGGCTTGGGAATGAGGTATTCGGGCCCAAATGCCAGCTGCTCACCCACATAGGCCGCCGCCACCACTTCGCTTTGCTCGGCCTGTGCCAGCTCAGCAATGGCGTGCACCGCAGCAATTTCCATTTCCAGCGTGATGGTGGACGCGCCGGCGTCCAGTGCGCCCCTGAAAATATACGGAAAGCACAGAACGTTATTGACTTGATTGGGATAGTCGGTGCGTCCGGTGGCCATCACGGCATCGTCGCGAACGGCTTTCACTTCTTCCGGCAAGATTTCGGGCGTGGGGTTGGCCAGGGCAAAAATCAGCGGGTTGGGGGCCATCGATTTCACCATGTCCTGCTTCAGAACACCGCCGGCAGACAGGCCCAGAAAGACGTCGGCTCCGACAATGATCTCGCGCAGGGTGCGTGCCGTGGTGGGCTGTGCAAATACGGCTTTGTCGTCGTCCATCAGTTCGGTGCGGCCCTGATAGACCACGCCGGCCAGATCGGTGACAAAAATATTTTCCCGTGGAATGCCGAGTTTGACCAGCAGCCCCAGACAGGCCAGCGCTGCGGCTCCGGCGCCAGACGTGACCAGCTTGATCTTCTTGGGGTCCTTGCCAACCACTTTGAGCCCGTTGAGCAGCGCCGCACCCACCACGATGGCGGTTCCGTGCTGATCGTCGTGGAACACCGGAATCTTCATGCGCTCGCGCAGCTTGCGCTCAACGTAGAAGCAGTCGGGTGCCTTGATGTCTTCGAGGTTGATGCCCCCAAACGTGGGCTCTAGCGCGGCAATGATTTCGACCAGTTTGTCGAGGTCGTGCTTCTCATTGATTTCCAGGTCGAAAACGTCGATACCGGCAAACTTCTTGAACAGGACGCCCTTGCCTTCCATGACCGGCTTGGCCGCCAGTGGCCCGATGTCGCCCAGCCCGAGAACGGCGGTGCCATTGGTGATAACGGCTACCAGATTGCCGCGGCTGGTGTATTTGAAGGCCGTATTGGGGTCCTTGACGATCTCTTCGCAAGGTGCTGCAACGCCCGGTGAGTAGGCCAGCGCCAGGTCGTGCTGGTTGACCAGTTGCTTGGTTGCAGCGATGGCGACTTTGCCGGGCGTGGGGAACTGGTGATATTCCAGCGCAGCGCGGCGCAGTTCGGCACGCTTGTCCGCTGCATCAGTTGCAGAGGCGGCGCCGGCTGCATTGGCGGTGTTGGTCGTATCCTGGGTCATTGCAGAGCCTTTCGGGTAAGGGCGTGTTCCACTGCACATCCCTTTTGTGTTTCGGGGTCTGGATTGTAGACCCGCAATGCAAAATAGAAACTATCGCTAACCAGTGGAAATGAAAATCAGTTTTGCACGATCAGGGTCGTGCTCCAGGCTACTCACACGCCGTCCGACTATTTACGCCTGCGCCACCAGATAACGCCTTTCCCAAGCGCTGATCTCGCGCAGATAGCTATCGTATTCAAGCGCCTTCACCGCGCAGAAGGCGGTTACAAAGGTGTCGCCCAGAATCTGCCGGGCGGTGGTGCTGGCCTGTAAATTTGCCAGTGCCTGGAGATAACTGCGGGGAAGCTGGTGCGCCTGGTCGTATCCGTTGGAGCCCGGCGGCAGCGCTTCATCGGCTTGAACACGGGCGTCGAGACCGGCAAGACCGGCCGCCAGCGACGCAGCAATCGCCAGATAGGGATTGGCGTCGGCCCCCGCAACCCGGTTTTCGACCCTTCGGGCCACGGCACTGCTCAGTGGAATGCGCAGGCCGCAGGTCCGGTTGTCGTAGCCCCAGGCCAGGTTGATGGGCGCCTGGCTGCCCACCACAAAGCGCCGGTAGGAATTGACAAACGGCGCAAACACCAGCATCAGGTCGGGCAGGTAAGTCTGCAGGCCGCCGATAAAGTGGCCCAGCGCAGCGCTGTCGGTGCCGTCCGCGTTGACGAAAATGTTGTCGCCTTGCTGATTCACCACGCTCTGGTGCAGGTGCATCGAACTGCCGGCAGATCCCGCGATCGGTTTGGCCATGAAAACCGCGTTAAGGCCGTGCTGGATGGCAATCTCCTTGGCCGCATATTTAAACAGGAACGCCTGATCGGCCATATTCAACGGGTCGCCATGCAGCAGGTTGATTTCATACTGGCTGGGGCCGACTTCGTGAATCCAGGTGTCTGCATTGATGTCGAGCGACTTCAATGCGGCGCGGAACTGATCCCAAAACGGTGCCAATTCGTTGAGCATGTTCATGCTAAAGGCCGATTGCCCCACCTCGACGCGACCATTGCGTGCGGCCGGGGGCTGAAGCGCCAGATTGGGGTCGGAGTTGGGAGCGGTCAGGTAGAACTCAATTTCTGCCGCCACCACCGGGCGCAAGCCTTGCTCGGCATAGCGTTTCAGAACGGTTTGCAACACAGAACGGGCAGCAAAGCCGCAGGGTTGGCCGTCGAGTTCGATGCAATCATGGATGGCCATGGCGCGGGGCACGCTCGACCATGGCACGCGCTTGAGCGTCTGGTAATCCGGCACCAGGCGCAAATCGGGATCGGCATCCGGAAAAATCGGATGGTAGGAGTAATCGCCGGTCACGCACTGCATCGGAATCGCCTGCGCAATGCGCAATTCTGCGCCACCAGCGAACTGCGAAGCGGGCATTAGCTTGCCGCGCGGGTAACCGGAAACATCGGCAAAAAGGCATTCGATATCGTCAATGCCATGTTGTTCGAAGAAGGCTTGGAGCGTGTCTTTTTGGGCTTGGTCCATGGGCTCAGTCATTCAGGAGTGCATCAGGGTTTCGATTTCGGTGGCATCCACCGGTACACCGCGTGTTATCAGCTCACAACCATCTTCGGTCACGATGGCGTCGTCTTCAATGCGGATGCCCAGATTGTGAAAATCGGTCGGAACGTCGGGCGTCGGTCGCACATAGATGCCGGGCTCGAGGGTGAGCACCATGTTGGCGCGCAGGGTGCGGCTGGCCCCGGTGGGTTCTGTGTAGCTGCCGCAGTCGTGCACGTCCATGCCCAGCCAGTGGCTGGTGCGGTGCATGTAAAAACGGGAATAGCTGCGCTGGCTGATTACGTCGTCCACACTGCCGTGCTGCTCGCGACTCAGGAGTCCGAGGTCCAGCATGCCCTGGCTGAGTACGCGTACCGCTGCGTCGTGTGGCGCCGTAAAAAGCGCACCGGCGCGGGTGGCTTCGACGGCGGCGTACTGGGCTGCTAGCACGACGTCGTAAAGCGCACGCTGGGGGCCTGTAAAGCGCCCGCTGGCCGGGAACGTGCGTGTGATGTCGCTGGCGTAACAGTCGAGCTCGCAGGCGGCGTCAATCAGCACCAGATCTGATTTTTGGATACGGCCTGCATCGGCGCGGTAATGCAATATGCAGGCGTTGGCACCGCCCGCCACGATCGACGAATAGGCCGGGTATTGCGATCCGTGCTGTCGGAAAGTGTGCAGCAATTCGGCATCCAGATGGTATTCGCGCAGATC
>Ga0007854_10002100_pt1 | contig 12480 bp, 10 predicted proteins | sample CryBogCBH12Aug08_FD_60382 | JGI IMG/M metagenome (GOLD analysis project Ga0007854, IMG submission 60382) | Freshwater microbial communities from Crystal Bog, Wisconsin, USA - CBH12Aug08 | ecosystem: Environmental > Aquatic > Freshwater > Lake | place: Crystal Bog, Wisconsin, USA | collected...
TCTGGTCTTCGTCAGCGCCAAGCAGCCGCCGCCGCCCGCCAGTGGAAGCGACGGTGTTGATCCTGACCTGTGATGCTGGCACACCCGCAGCGCTTGCCACGGCGTTGATGAAGGCTGTTCGGACTCCGCCGTAATCCGAATTGAAGCGGTTGAGAGTAGTATTGAGCGTGACCACAGCAGTAATGCGCTTGGTGTAGGAGCAGACGTAGCCCTGAACGCAGCGGCATTGGAGTAGTGAATAGCTATTGGAGGAAGAGGTAGTATGGGCTGGGCAGGCAACGATGGTGGTAGGATTGGGGCAGTACGAATTAGCACTGCATGCAGGGCAGACGGTAGAGCTTGCAATAGCCATTGAATAGGTACCCGTGCTGCAAAGGGTGCAATTGGTGATGTTGATGCCTGATGTGATGGGATTGTACGTGCCAGCGCTGCAGTTGGTGGGTGTGTAGGCTGCTGTAGGGCAGTAGTTGCCCACTGGACAGGCTGAGCAGTCGCCCTGCTGGACAGCGTTGGTAGTGCCTCGATAAGTGCCGGCGCTGCAGTTGGTGGGCGTGTAGGAAGCAAGAGGACAGTAGTTGCCCACTGGACAGGCTGAGCAGTCGCCCTGCTGGACAGCGTTGGTGGTGCCTCGATAAGTGCCTGCGCTGCAGTTGGTGGGCGTGTAGGAAGCAAGAGGACAGTAGTTGCCCACGGGACAGTTGGTGCAGTCGCTCTGCTGGGCAGCGTTGGTGGTGCCCCGATAAGTGCCAGCGCTGCAGTTGGTGGGAGTATAGGCACCAATGGGACAGTAGTTGCCGACAGGACAGGGCGAGCAATCACCTTGCTTTGTGGCTCCAGTGGTGCCCCGGAACGTGCCCACACCGCATTGGCTTGGTGTCGTTGTTGCAATTGGGCAGAAGTCCCCCACAGGGCACGCAAGGCAGGCGCTGGAGTCAACACTGCTTGTGCTAGGATTGTACGTGCCTGCAGTACAATTGGTGGGATTGACTGCCTGGCTGGGGCAATAGTTCCCTGTGGGGCAGCTAGTGCAGTCTGCCTGCTGCGTGCCTCCCGTAGTCCCACGGTAAGTCCCAGCAAGGCATGTGGTAGGCGTGGTGGTTGCGATGGGACAGTACTCGCCTGCAGGGCATACAAGACAGGCGCTGGAGGCAGGTCCAGCAGTGTTAGGATTATAGGTTCCTGCAGTGCAGTTGGTTGGATTGACAGATTGGAGAGGGCAGTAATTACCAGTAGGGCACGTGCTGCAGTCAGCCTGCTGTGTTCCACCTGTGGTTCCTCTGTAAGAGCCTGCGCTGCAAGCAGTGGGCGTTGTGGTTGCAATGGGACAGTACTCGCCTGCAGGGCACACAATGCAGGCGTTGGAGCTGGTGCTGCCAGTGTTGGCATTGTAGGTGCCAGCTGTGCAGTTGGTGGGGTTGACAGACTGGAGTGGGCAAAAATTGCCTGTTGGGCAGACTGTGCAATCGGCCTGCTGCGTGCCACTGGTAGTGCCCCTATAGGAGCCGGCACTGCAAGCAGTGGGCGTTGTGGTAGCAATGGGGCAGTATTCACCAGCAGGACACGCCAAACACGAGCTGGAGGCTCCACTGCCAGTGCCTGCATTGTATGTGCCTGCTGAGCAGTTGGTGGGGTTAACAGACTGGAGAGGGCAAAAATTGCCTGTAGGGCAGACTGTGCAATCGGCCTGCTGCGTACCACCAGTAGTGCCCCTAAAGGAGCCTGCACTGCAAGCAGTGGGCGTTGTGGTAGCAATGGGACAGTACTCGCCTGCAGGGCAGGCAAGACAGGAAGCAGTACTGGACTGGTTGAGGGCAGGATTGTATGTGCCGGCTGTGCAGTTTTGCGGGGTGATGCTGCCAAGGGGACAATAGTTTCCTGTAGGGCAGACTGTACAGTCTGATTGCTGGACAGCCCCTACTCCGATCATGTAGCTGCCTGCAGCGCAAGAGACAGGATTGACAGACGCAAGGGGGCAGTAGGATCCTTGGGGGCAAGTGACGCACCCTGCCAGGGAAACAATGTTGGAGAGGGTGTTGTAGGTTCCTGCTGGGCAGGGGACAGGGGTGGTGGTGTCTGCAGGACAGTAATAACCAGGGTTGCAGCTGGACTGGGTGGCTACGATGATATCCTGGTACTGTACCACCCCCACGTTGCTTGGAAGGGCGTTTTGGAACTGGGTCTGGTTCAGGTTTGTACTGACTGAATTGATTGTGAGGTTCACTGAAATCAGCGCCACCTGGCAGTCAGTGCTGGCAGACGAGCCAGCATTGGCAAATTTGTTGGCTGGGCAGGCAATGGGAGCTGTGGATCCAGGGGGACAGTAATTGTCGGATGGGCATTGCAAACAGTCTATTGAGTTGGAATAATACCCAAGCAGGCAGATGCACGTGTTGTTGTCCATGTATGAATTGGGTTTGCAATAACCAATGTAGACCAGTCCATTAGAACCAGCGCACTTGGCACCACAGACCCAGTCCCCATTTTCAAATGTTCCACCAAGACCATATTGTCCATTGTTTACAGGATCGTTGGAATTGTAAGGTAGAGCGTAGACGGTCTGAGAAGTGGTACCAGTGCTCATCACTACAGGGTCGTTACCTGTGACAGTACTGCCAAATTTCACAGTCGGATTGATATACCCAGAACCCCCTGCCCCCCCAGCCTGAATAACTGCACTAAAAGTGTACATGCCGCTGGAACCGCCATAGTACCCATCCCCTCCTGCACCAATATAGAAATAACCAGCGTTTGCTCCTTGTAAAAACCCACCGTTAATCATGCCTGTACAAGAAGATGCCATATAATTCAATCCAGAGGTGCTAGCAGGAACACCCAAACACGCTGTTATCAAGCTCTGATTTCCTGCCGTGTTGTGCCCTCCTGGGTCCTGGCTTCCACTGATGCCTCCTCCAGCTCTACCAATGGAAGCTACGTTGTTATCTGCAAACTGTGAAATGGAAGCGCCGCCACCGCCACCAGCAACCATCATGATGTTTTGTGGATTGCTCAAGGCAGACAAATTCATCGGCTGGGGCGTAGAATACACCGAAACCTGACTTCTCCCGCCCCCCATCCCACCAGCTTGATACAAGGCCGGCGTGTTGAAATTTCCCCCGCCATTAGGCCACCCTCCACTTTGGACAGTGCCGCTTGATGGTCCGTTCCCCCCTCCCCCCACTGCAATATAGACATATTGTCCAGGGGAAACGGGAACTACCCCATAGGAATATCCCCCGCTTCCACCAGGCTCTGCCCAGTCAACAGGCTGTGAGACCCATTTGAAGGCTGACCCCCCGCCCCCGCCTCCCCACATCTTGACCGAGATGTTGTAGACATTTGCAGGCACCTGCCACTGGACTACAGAGCCAGTGTAGGTGAACTTGGCGTTGAAGGGGGGCTGGCACTGGGAAAGGGACGTGGAGCCAGACGGCGAGACGTAAAAGTTGGGACACGGAATAGCAGATGAGGCTCCCGAAGGACAGTAGAAATTGGCTGCGCAAGTCTGTAAGAGCCTGCGTGAATTCGAGACTTTTTCTGGTAAAAAACTTCCTGCTGGCGGTAAAAACGTTGAATCCAGCGGTATAGCCACACACGAAGACAAGAGCAAGACCACAAAACACGCGCCCAGCATCCTCGATTCCAGACCCAGGGGTACCTAAATACCTTGCACCCGTCCTGATTTTTCACCTTGTTCCCACCAGCTTCCTTTTCACGTCCACCGTATAGCTCTCGCCCTCCCACACCCTGAACCCCGCCCGCCTGAGCCCACCATGGCGGGCCTGGCTGACGGCTGGCAACAGGCAGACGACTTCGTAGGTCGACTCGTAGGCTTCCATCAGCCGCCTGCTTGGGGGCACGGGCGTGATACCCACAATCTGGACGCTGGAGACGGGGACCCCCGCGGCCTGGGCGACCGAGGCCATCAGGGCCGAGTTGAGGAGCAGGTCGGCCGTGGTGGGCGCGGGGGTGTGGTTGAAGTTCATGAAGAGCGAGACGCGGATGACCTTGGTGTAGGTGCAGACGTACCCGGCCAAGCACCTGCATCCTAGAGCATTTGTCGATCCCTGGGTAGAGTTGGTGTTGGGGGGGCACTGGGTGCAGCCGATGGACATGGCGCCGTAATAGCCCGCCTGGCAAGTGCAGTTGGTGGTGTCGGCAGTGCTCCCAACGGGGCATGTGGCGAGGGAGACCTGGAACGCGCCGCAAGCGACGCACTGCTGGCACGCTGAGATACCAAGCCCGGAAGAGTAGGCCCCTGCTTGGCATCCAACACAGGCTGAGTTCGCGTCAACCATTCCAGAACCGGTGCCATACAAGCCTGGACTGCATTGGTAACAATATGAGGAAGAGCTTGAAGCTACTAAATTAGAATATGTGCCAGCAGCGCAGAAAGTACAGACTGAAACCCCTGAACCACTACTGTAGGTCCCTGCGCTGCAATTAGAGCAGGTTGCTGAAGTAGGCATGCCAGTACCAGTAGAATATGTACCAGCGTTGCAATTAATACATGTAGAAGGTGCTTCAATAAATGGGTATGTTCCAGCCATGCAAGGTATGCATACACTGGAGCTGATCATGCCCAGGCCAGTGCTGTAAGTTCCTGATACACAAGCAGTACAAGAAATAGATCCTAGAGAAGAGGTGTACGTGCCAGTAGTGCATTGACGACAAAATGTAGAAGTAGCTGCATAGGTTCCTAGTCCACAGAGCACACATGCTGAAGAAACTGACATGCCAGAGCCAGTGCTAAAAGACCCAGTAGAACACGTAGTGCAAACTGCAGATGCAGAGGCACCCTGGGAAGTTGAGTATTTCCCTGCCTGACACAGGGAGCAAACAGAAGAAGTAAGAGCACCAGGCATTGTGCTGTAGCTTCCTGCCTGGCAAACTGAGCAAGCAGCTGAACTCTGCAAGCCAGAACTCGTGGAATATTTGCCAGCTGGGCAAGCTGAGCAAATTGCAGCGCTGTTAGCGCCAAGATAGGTGCTGTAGCTCCCTGCAGCGCACAGGGCACATGTGGAAGAAGCGGGGGCACCAGAGGCAGTATCGTACTTTCCTGCCGGGCAAAAGGAGCAGGTAGAAGAGAGAGTAGCGCCAGAAACTGTGCTATAGGCCCCTGTCTGGCACAGGGCGCACGTGGAAGAAGCTGAAGCACCAGAAGCGGTGCTGTAAGCCCCAGCCTGACACAGGGCGCACGTGGAAGAAGCCATAGCACCAGAAGCTGTGCTGTAAGCCCCCGCCTGACACAGGGCACAAGCGGAAGATGCAGGAGCGCCCGAAGCAGTGTCGTATTTTCCTGCCAGGCACAAGGAGCAGGTAGAAGAGAGTGTAGCACCAGAAACAGTGCTGTAGGCCCCTGCCTGGCACAAGGAGCAAGTTGCAGAAGTGGGGGAGCCAGAGGCGGAACTGTAGGACCCAGCACTACACGAAGCGCAAATGACATTGATATTCATACCTGACCCAGTGCTGTACTTTCCTGCAAGGCATAGCATACAATTGGCAGAGCTAGTCGAACCACCTGTCATGCTGTAGGTACCTGCTGCACACAATTGGCATGCAGAGGATGTAACGGCCCCGGAAGAACTGGAATATTTCCCAGGGAGACACGAAGAACAAGTACCTGATGTAGGCATCCCAGTGCCAGTACTGTAAGTACCACCAATACACAGCGAACAATCGGCTGAGCTGGGCGAGTTGGAGACGGTATTGTAGGTCCCTGCCTGACAGGCGGTGCAAGATGTGCCCCCATAATATCCTACTGTGCAGGCTGTCGCCTTGACGGCCAAGTCCGAGAGACAAACTAAGCAAGAAAGGAAGAAAATATTGTGCACCATACAATGTGTCTTCCTTCCATCACGGCTTTTATTTCGTCTATATATATATATCCAGCACACCACCAAGCACATGAAGCAGCGATCCCTGTTGCTGAGCTATTACAAGGAGGTGTGCATAACTTTCTTGGTTATTGGGATCAACACGATTGCGGTGATGGAAAGCGGTATACTGTCCCAGTCCTACAGCAGGCGCCTGGTGCACCAGCCTCCAGCCCCGTGTGATTTCACGTCTAATTTTACGCCCGAGTTGACGCCAAACGAGACGTGGGAGCAGGTGGATTTTGTATCCTTTCATGAGGAGTCCTATACAGTCCAAATGACGGATCAAGAAACGCCACTGGACGAAGCATTGGACGAAGCACCAAACGAAACAGAAGATGAACTAGACATCCGCTCCCAGGGCCAGCCCAGGCGCTTCCAGTCCATCCCCGAACCGGTCTTTGTGATGTTTGGCAACGACGGCTTCAGGGATATGCTTGCCAACTTCATATGCAACATGCGCATCTTCCCTCCCGTGCTGAGGCACACTCTCTTTATTGTCACGGATGAGCGCACCCGGGCGCACATCGACTCCTTCGGCACAGAGGCGTCCGTGTGGCTGGTGCAAAACCCTCTGCAGGACCCCTACGACTTCGAAACGCCCAACTACATGCGCCTGATGCTGTTCCGGGGCGAATGCCTGACGCTTCTGCTGGGGAGCAAGGCGGTGGTCTGGTTGGAGCCCGACGCCAACTACCACCAGAATCTCCTCCTCCAGCCGGAGATGACGGCGCAGACGGACGAGTTCTCGTTTACATGGGACAATGAGCTTTACGCCGGCAACTTCATGCGCTTCCCAGCGGACCCTTCCGCCAAGACGTTTTACGGCGAGGTGATGAACCGGATGCGGTTGACTACCCTCTCGGGCGGCGTGCCCACCATCAACGACCAGAACATCCTGACTGCATACATCAAGGAGGAGACGGTCAAGTACACGGTACTAGACGAGTGCAAGTACCGCTCCGGGTTCTACTTCCAGTCCTCTGCTTACCAGGATCGGTGCAAGGGCGTCCGCCCGGTGGTGCAGCAGCACAACTGGATGATTGGCGCGCAGACCAAGGTAGACTTTGCCAAATCCCACAACGGATGGTACCTTGGGGACAATGCGCTCCAATGCAAGCAGCGGGATATCAGGCTGGTGGTAATGACAATGGACAGGCCGAAATCCCTCAACCGGCTGATGGAGTCCCTCAAGGCCGCCCCATACCCACCAGGCATGACAGTGGACCTCCAGATCACCGCGGATATCGACAGCAACAACAGCTTGGATAAGGAGACCTCCGACTACCTCTGCTCCGTCGCGTGGAGCCAAGGCTTCCTTGAGACAAGGCCGTGGCCCAGGCATATGGGCCTGCTCGGCCAATGGATGGAGGCTTGGCCCTGCGAGGAGTACCCATCCGACCTCTACAGGGCCGTGATTATGCTTGAGGACGACCTGGAAGTCGCCCCCTACTACTTTGAGTGGTTTCTGGCCGCCCACGAGACCTACCGCTCGCCCAGAGTAGGGGCGGTGACGGGGATGCGCCCCAGCCTGGTCGCCAAGGAAGGAAACAGCCTTGCAATGACCCAGCTGGTACCCAGTCATGGCGTCCATGCGTTTGCGTACAAGCTCATGGCCACATGGAGCCTGTCGCCAAAGTACGAGGTCTGGAAGCGCTTTCGCGCGTGGTACAGCGCGCACAAGCACGAACCACCAGAGGAAGCACTGGCTGTCGACGGGATCGTCCCATGGCAGTGGTACAAGCACTTCATATTCCAGCAGCGCACAGACAGGATGTGGGAGATGTGGTACATCAAATTTACCGACCTTTTCGACCTGTACACGGTCTACCCCTGGGTGGATAGCGGCGAGCGGACGCTGGTCTGCAATTGGAAGGAGAAGGGCCTGAACTTCAATGGGTGGGACCTGTGGCCCGACTTTCCGCTCAACACGGCGCCCGTGCTCAACTCCTCACTCATTCGGCAGTGCCCACTCCCGTACGTGGAATGGGACGCTGTGTTTAGCGACAACCACACGCTGCCGTGCGAGTTCAATGAAGTTTGATGAAGTTTGATGAAGTTTGAAAAAGTTTGATCCCCCCACAGCGCCTATTAAAGCAGGGGGGGCACGGGAGTAGGGTCATGTCCAACCCAACACCGCCTCCCGTCTGCTCTGCGCCGCCCGGCTGGTTCTGTTCCCCCCTCAATGACCTTGTGCAATGCCCTAGCAACTGGTATTGCAGGGGGGGCAGATTGCCTGCACAGCCCTGCCCAGACTACACCTACTCCCTTGCTGCCTCCGTCTTTGTAGAGGACTGCACGTCAAACAACCTAAACAACAGCAACGCCATCCTTATCAGCCTTGCACTTTCCTTTGTTGTGATCTGCTCCTGCATACTTCTCTGCTATGATTACTGCGTAAACAGGTACAACTACCCAGTGGAGTACGAATGCTGGGAGAACCCCTGCCCGCCCCGCCGCCGCTGCAGCGAGCAGCAATTCAGGGGCCAGGGGCCAGGGAGGGGCGTTATATATACTTTACCATGAGAGGAGTGTATATAACAATCCAAATAACAACCTGCATCCCGACTTCGCTACATGCATCCCGACTCCGCTACAGCCTACCGCACCCGCTTCGACTTGGAATGCGACGACTGGCTCGACCCAAGCCTGCCAAGAATGTACTCATTCCCCCTCGCAGCCGACCCTTTCCAGTTCTTCGACGAGTTCACCTCTGCCAATGAGGAATTCCGCGAGACTCTATTATTCCCCGCCTTCTTTCCGGTGCTGCACAGCGGAGGGGTGCGGCTGGTGCTTGGGGGTCGAGTTTGGACGGACCCAGCCTAAAAAAAGGCGCCCATTCACAAGTACACCACACATCTCGGTTTTCATTCAATTTTCACTCAACTCTTCAATGCAGCGCCAGGACAGCAGACAGCAGCGCGAGTGCATGCTTGTGCGCGCGATCAATCGCAGCAACGTGTGCCTGATCCTGCGGGACACGCAGGCAGTGATTGTGGCCGAGCTGACGCGGCCCATGTCCCCTCGCTCGCACGTCAACGCCCAGCTCGTTCACGCAATGAACCAAGTCCCTGCCAAGGTGTGCCTCGGGGCGTACAGCGTATCGGATCGCCGCTTCACAGACTGCTCCATTGAGGCGCAGCTGCCCGAGGCCAACTACAGCCGCCTGGCGTACGCTGCCAGGCACGAAAGCAAGAAGAGGACGTGACTTGGACACCTCCTCGCGCACCTCACGGCAAGCGGCTCATTTGCAGCATCCGAGAAACCACTATGTTTTGCCTGAGCACTGGGTGGATGCCCTCGTGCTCCTGCTGCTGAGCAGCATCCCTGCGTACAAAGTCCACAGCAATCACGGGCTCCCGCCTGCGTTCCCGCGCCCTCCTTCGCGCGTCCCGCTTGCCGTCGTCGTGCGCCTCCGCAGGCGCCCGAGCCGTGATAAAGTAAACCAGCATCACGGATGCAATGATGACTATGAGTAGCGAGAGAGAGAAGGCCTCCATTGCTACCCGCGGGCCTCGCGCGCGGTGCCATATCGACTATATATAGGATTTAGAATAGGAAGCCCCAGATCCCGCGCGAATGACACGAGACCTCCGTCACGAGACCAAGATAGACTTCAGACTGGGGCTGGCCACGGACAAATCCGAGCACGAGCCTGTCCTAACCACGAAACCCCCAAACCCTAATCTGGTCCCTAAATCCGACAGCGCACCCGACCCGCGCGCAGAGGCAGAGATAGGCTCGATGATCGATTTATTCCAATCCACGCTCAAGGAGCTGCACAACGAGGCGCCTATTGAGCTCCTCCACAGCCTGCGCGAGAGCCTAGAGCATATCCGAAAGAGCAACCCAAACAGCGCCCACACGGCCAAGGCGTGCCTGCTGGGGCTGGCGTCCGACAAAAGCACCCTCCTCCACGTCCTCACTGCGGCATACTTGGTCAATGGCGGGGTCATGCTTAAACAGCAACCGAGCGAAGCAGAGGAGACATCCGCCTTGAGCGATATCGAGTTTAAGGAGCTGGAGGCCGAACTGAGCAAGATCACAGCGGACGACGCACCTGGATGGCAGGAGTGAGACCCAAAGCACAGGTCTAGTCGGCAAACTGGGCCAGCTCCTGGCTGAAGCGCACCCGCTTGCTGTCCGAGGAGGAGGGTTCCGCATTCTCGCCGGTGTCGGAAAAGGCGGCGCTCAAGGCGCGCTTCGGCGGTGGGCGGGTGGCCTTGGCAGGCGCCAAGGGGCAGTCGGCAACCGCGCCTCCTTTGGCGCCTGACTTGGTAGGGGTGCTTGGCTTCTTGATGGGCGAGTTGGACACATCCGCCAGCGGCGCCCCAGACTTCTCAGGCCCTTCCGTTTCCTTCTCGATCTCCTCCACAGCCTTCTCAATCTTCTCCACCAAGGCAACCACCAGGCGGTAGCACACGTACAAGTGGTCGCGCAGCCCATTGTGGAGATCGACATAGAAATCCGCGTTGTTCACGCGGCTCTCCCTGGAAAATATGGGGTACGGCTCGCACAGCTTGCGGATCTCGTTCCTGCACATATGTCCCATAATGAAGTCCACCAGCGCAATGTCGCTGAAGTCATTCACAAGCGAAGTGTCGGACCACCCCTTGGAACCCATGCTGTCCTGCGATCCGAGGCTCTCCTGGGACAACGAGGGCGAGTTCATCCGATCGATGCGCTGAAAGAGACGGTCTTCCAAGCGCTTCAGCTTCTCCAAAGTGTACCCGCCCCCCTCCTCAGACGACTGCGAGCAGCTGGGGGTCGAACCAGAAGGGGTTAAGCCGCCATTTCCCTCTGGCATGGCATCCAAAGCATCCACAGCATCGGGGTCGGCATCAAATGCAGCCTTGAGGTCCGCTCGGAGGGCCTCCTTCGCCCTCTTCTCTGCCAGATGCTGCTCAAGCCAATCAGGAAGCTTGCGCTCCATTCCACGTTTGTGATAGTGGCGGGAAAGTTCCGAAGGGATTATAACGTATTTAATTAATCCAATTAATTAATTTGATTTAATTAATTCAATTAATAAATTCAATTAATAAATTCAATTAATAAATTCATTTAATTAATTCAATTAATTAATTCAATTAATAAATTCAATTAATTAATTCAATTAATTAATTCGATTTAATACCCCACCGATCCAGCTGCGTCGAGCTCTGCCATGGATCAGGTGGCCGATTTCATGGCCAGGCAATACACAGGGAAGATCATCCCTGTCTACACCGACTACTGCCCGGAATGCCTGAAGAAGGGCAAGCCGGACGTCTTAAACGTCCCCAAGGATCCTGGCGAACGCAGGGCATTCTGGGCGGGGCTGTTTGAAGAGAAGACGCTCGACCCGTGCATTGTGCTCAACTGCTTCATCCCAGCGCACGCTGCGTCCACTGCTCACTTCAGCAAGTCGCTGATCGACCTCGGCAAACCGGGAAAGGCCTGCACGCAGGGCATGCAGTGCGACCCGGTGTGCATATTCTGCCATTGCATTGTCGACAAGTCCCGCCCGCACGTTGTGACCAAGAGCGAGGTGCCTCTCAACGTCCATCAGGGCTGCCTTTCCCAATGCACCTACGTCGAGCCCGGCTCAGGAAAGAAGCACCAATGCAAGGCCATGGTCCCGCGCATTCCATCGTACTTTCAGTGCTTTCAGATTGGAGTGTGCACGGAGCACGGTCGGCTGATGCGAGAGGCCCCCAGCGGGGTGCCTCTGGGGGCCTTGGGCGCCGCACGGCAGCAGACACTGAAGCGCTTTGAGCCTCCTATGCAATTCGCGGCCCCGCCGCCGCCCGTCCCCAAGCCCCCGGCGGTCAAGCCTTCTTCTACCAAGCCTTCCTCTACCAAGCCCCCCGCGCCAACGAAGCTGTCGCGACTGGGCGAGGACAAGTACACGCACGACATCCGCAGCATGTTCAAGGAAACTGCAAAGGAGCCCTACCAGCGCCCGGAGGTCGTCTTTACCCCCCACGCCAGCGCCACAAAGGCCAGGTCGAAGCGCAGGAGGAGAAATTTCGACTCGGACGACAGCCAGTGAGGTAGCTTGATTTGTAGTAATTTTGTACTAGCAAGTCATAATTGGCCCTCATTAAAGGCTCCTCCGCAGGAGCACAAGGAAGACGAAGCAAGCTCCCGCTGCGCCCAACGCGACCTCCAACGCGATCGAAGTCTCGGCCTCCAGCGCGCGCTTGGTCGTCAGGGCGAGCATGAAGGCGGAGATGAATTCAGTCACGTAGCCGCGGACCACGCAGTCTGTGAGCAATGTGATTGTGCAGTAGGCGAGGAGCGGCGTCGCGAACAGCACCAAGTCCCGTTGGACTGCCCCCGAGGGCGGCGGGACGCCTTTGGCCATTAAATCGCGCGCCGCGTGCCACCCAAAGTCGAAGCTGAACCCGCTGCTGAAGCTGTCCTGAACCGTGTTGTTAAATGGCGCGGGCGTCTCTGCATGATGTGCCGTCGCGTTGTGCTGGATCTGGTGAATCTTGAAGTTAGACTTGAACCCAAGGCTCCCAAGCTTCCTGCTTGCTAGATCTCGTGTAAGACTACCGGGGCCCCCTGACTCGCTCTTGCTCGTATCAAACACTGGGTCCGTGGTGCATATGAGAACACTGAC
>Ga0007854_10002102_pt1 | contig 12473 bp, 11 predicted proteins | sample CryBogCBH12Aug08_FD_60382 | JGI IMG/M metagenome (GOLD analysis project Ga0007854, IMG submission 60382) | Freshwater microbial communities from Crystal Bog, Wisconsin, USA - CBH12Aug08 | ecosystem: Environmental > Aquatic > Freshwater > Lake | place: Crystal Bog, Wisconsin, USA | collected...
ACCGCCGTCACCGGCAAGGATCCGGGCGAACATTTTCAAGCGCTGGCAAAAGAATTTGGGATGCCGCATTACACGCGCATTGACGCGGCGGCGACGCCGGAGCAGAAGGCGAAGTTGTCCAAACTTTCGCCGGAAGCGGTGAAGGAATCGAACCTCGCCGGCGAAGCCATCACCGCCAAGCTGACCAAGGCTCCGGGCAACGGTGCGGCCATCGGCGGCCTGAAAGTGACGACGGCGAACGGCTGGTTTGCCGCGCGGCCGTCCGGCACGGAAAATATTTACAAGATATACGCGGAAAGTTTCCGCAACGAAGCGCACCTCAAAACCATCGTCAGCGAAGCGCAACAGATCGTCACCAACTCGCTGACCTGAAATTTCAAAACCAAATCCATGAGCAAAAAATCTGTCATCAAACCTTTGACCCAACGCCCGGCGTGGAAATCGCTGGCCGCCCACCACAAGAAAATCGCGAAACTCCATCTGCGCGAATTGTTCGCCGCCGACAAGCAGCGCGGTGAGAAATTGACCGCCGAAGCCGTCGGGCTTTTTCTGGATTACTCTAAAAACCGCATCACCGCCGAGACGCTCAAGCTGCTGCTGCAACTAGCGAAGGAATCCAATTTGCGCGGACGCATGGACGCGATGTTCCGCGGCGACAAAATCAATTTAACGGAGAATCGCGCGGTGCTGCACACGGCATTGCGCGCGCCGAAGAACGCGAAGATTTTCGTGGGCGGAAAAAATGTCGTTCCCGATGTCCACGCGGTTTTGGACAAGATGACGGCGTTTGCCCAGCGCGTTCGCAGCGGCGCGTGGAAAGGCCACACCGGCAAGCGCATCAAAAACATCGTCAACATCGGCATCGGCGGCTCGGATCTCGGCCCAGTGATGGCTTACGAGGCGCTGCGGCATTACAGCCGGCGCGATCTGGTCTTCCGTTTCGTGTCGAACGTGGACGGCGCGGATTTCGTCGAGGCGACGCAGGATTTGAATCCGGCGGAAACGCTGTTTGTGGTTTCATCAAAAACTTTCACGACGCAGGAAACGATGACCAACGCGGAAAGCGCGCGCGACTGGCTGCTGCGCGGTCTTGGCGGAAATAAAAAAGCAGTGGCGAAACATTTTGTCGCCGTCTCGACGAACGCGGAAAAGGTTTCGGCGTTCGGCATTGATACCGCGAATATGTTCGGCTTCTGGGACTGGGTCGGCGGGCGTTATTCGATGGACTCGGCCATCGGCCTTTCGACGATGCTGGCGGTCGGGCCGGAAAATTTCCGCGCGCTGCTCGCGGGTTTTCACGAGATGGACGAGCATTTCCGCACCGCGCCGTTCGAGAAAAACCTGCCGGTGCTGATGGCGCTGCTGTCGGTCTGGAACACGAATTTCCTCGGCGCGGAGACGGTGGCGGTGCTGCCTTACGAAAATTTCTTGAAACGCTTTCCGGCGTATCTCCAGCAGTTGACGATGGAGAGCAACGGCAAATACATCACGCTCGCCGGCCAGAAGGTGAATTACCAGACCAGCCCGATTTATTGGGGCGAGCCGGGCACGAACGGCCAGCACTCGTTCTACCAGCTCATCCACCAAGGCACGCGGCTGATTCCGTGCGATTTCATTGCGTTCGGTCGCGCGCTCACGCCGCTGGGCCGGCACCACGATTTGCTGTTGGCGAACGCGCTGGCGCAGAGCGAGGCGCTGGCGTTCGGCAAGACGGCGGCGGAAGTGCGCGCGGAAAAAGTTCCGGACGCGCTCGTGCCGCACAAGGTTTTCGAGGGCAACCGTCCGTCGAACACGATTCTCGCGAAAGAACTGACGCCAGCGGTGCTGGGCAAACTCGTCGCGCTTTACGAACACATCGTGTTTGTGCAGGGCACGATTTGGACCGTGAATCCGTTCGATCAATGGGGCGTTGAACTCGGCAAGGCACTGGCGCAGCGCATCGTTCCCGAACTGGAAAACAAAACGCTGCCGCCGCTCAGGCACGACAGCTCGACGAACAATTTGATTCGGCGCTACCGCAAGCTGAAGGCGTGAGCCGGATTTGTATCGAATGGAAATTAAATTTTTTCCCGACGCGGAAATCGTGGCGTGCGAGGCGGCGAAAGTCATTGCCGCCGAGGCGCGGCTGGCGGTGTCGGCGCGCAGAAAATTTGTTCTCGCTGTCAGCGGCGGCCGGACGCCATGGCAGATGCTGCGCGTGCTGGCCGGTGAATCTGTGCCGTGGGCGCAAGTTCACATCGTTCAAGTGGACGAGCGGATTGCGCCCGCCGGTCACGCGGATCGGAACCTGACACATTTGCGGGAAAGTTTGGCGCACGCGCCGTTGCGGGCGGAACAGATTCACGCGATGCCGGTCGAGAAAACAAATCTCGAAGCGGCGGCGGCGAATTACGCCAAAACTTTGGCGCAGCTTGCCGGCGCGCCGCCGGTGTTGGATTTGATTCATCTCGGTCTTGGAGCTGACGGCCACACGGCGTCGCTGGTGCCGAACGATCCGGTGTTGCAAGTTTCAGACTGCGATGTGGCGCTGACGAAGATTTACCAGCAGCGGCGGCGGCTGACACTGACGTATCCATTAATCAACCGCGCGAGAAAAATTTTGTGGGTTGTGACCGGCGTAGAAAAAGTGGAGATGCTGGCGCGGTTGCAGACCGGCGACGTTTCGATTCCCGCCGGGAAAATTATTTCGGCGAACGCGCTAGTGCTGGCGGACTTTGCAGCAGCGGGAAAATAAATTTCCACATCATCGCCCCGACGGAAATATTTTATGAAAATTACCATTCTTGGCGCCGGCGGCGGCGAAGTCACCGGCTCGTGTTATCTCGTTCAAACCAAGTCCGCCCGCGTGCTGGTTGATTGCGGGATGTTTCAAGGCGGCAAGCGCGCGGACACGCTGAACCGCGCGGCGTTGCCGGCGAAGGGACTTGACGCGGTTTTAATCACGCACGGACATCTCGACCACACGGGACGTTTGCCGCTGCTGGCCAAGGCCGGTTTCACCGGTTCGATTTTTGCCACGCCGGCAACGATTGAGATGGCCGCGCTCATCGTGCGCGACTCGGCGCACATTCAGACGCAGGATGTCGAGCGAGTGAACCGTAAGCGCGAGCGCGCGGGCGAGCCAGCTCTGGAACCGCTTTACACGCCGGCACAGGCCGAAACTATCATTGGGTTTTTCAAGCCCGTGCCGTATTCGCAGCCGGTGACGGTGGCACCGGGCATCCAGGCAGTTTGGCACGAGGCGGGACACATGCTCGGTTCGGCAAGCATCCAGTTGATTGCGGATGACGGTGGCAAAAAGAAGTGCGTGGTTTTTTCCGGCGACCTCGGCCCAAAGAACGCGCCGATTTTGAAGGACTACGATCCGTTCCAGCGCGCGGACATGGTTTTTCTGGAATCCACCTACGGCGACCGCGACCACCAGCCGCTAGCAGACACAATTAATGAGTTCACCGACATCGTGAAGACGGCGGTGGCGGCACGCGGAAAAATTCTGGTGCCGACGTTTGCGGTGACCCGGGCGCAGTTGCTGATGCTGTTGTTGAGCCGGATGTTCCGAAAAAAGTTGGTGCGGCCATTTCCCATTTTTCTGGACAGCCCGATGGCCATCGCGGCCACGGAGATTTACCGGCATCACCATGAGTTGTTCGATGACGAGACGTTGAAATACCTCGCGCAGAAACCGGCAAGCGGAGATTTGACGACTTTGAAATTGTGTCCGACGGCAGAGGATTCCAAAAAAATCAATGACGAGCCGGGGCCGTGCCTCGTCATGGCCGGGGCGGGGATGTGCAATGCCGGGCGCATTTTGCATCACCTCAAGGCGAACCTCTGGAAGCCGGAGACGCACGTCGTCATCGTTGGATATCAGGGCGATGGCTCGCTGGGGCGGCAGTTGGTGGACGGTAAAAAGCTCGTCAGCATTTTCGGTGAAAAAATCGCGGTGAAGGCGCAGGTGAATACGTTGGGCGGATTCAGCGCGCACGCGGGGCAGACGGAATTGCTGGGCTGGTTTAGCGCCATTGCGCCCGCCCGGCCGCGGGTAGTGTTGACGCATGGGGAAAATGAGCCACGCGAAATGTTGGCGCAAAAAATCCAGCAGCAGTATAAGCTGAAGCCGCAGTTGCCGGAGTTGAACGAGACAATCGAATTATGAAAAGGGCAACAAAGTAAACATTTGACTGTCACAAGTGTCTAGCAACAAGGCACCAAGTGTCCTAATATGGCAACTCCAGAAGGGTTTTACTGGCTGACATCGATTCGCTAGGAGTGCAAGATTCTAATAATCAGTATAATAGTTCTATTTTCAAATAGCACTAGACTTTGGCATCGGTAGTGCTAATGTCAGCTTACGCGGTTGCGTTAGACAATCAATGGAACAAAGTTGTAATCATATAACCCGTCTGACGCGCAGTTCCGCCGCTCAAACAGAAAGCAAACAAAAATGAAACAGACCAAAAACATCCGTAAAGCGGGTTTCACCCTGGTGGAAATCATGATCGTCGTGGCCATTATCGGCCTCTTGGCGGCCATCGCGATTCCGAACTTCGTGAAAGCTCGCGCCACCTCGCAGGCCAACGCCTGCATCAACAACCTCCGCCAGATTGACGCGGCGGCCAACCAGTTCGCGCTGGAAAAGGGCAAACAGACCGGTGCAACCATCACGTTGACCACCGACCTGACGCCTTACATCAAGCTGAACTCGGCGGGCAGCTTGCCGGCTTGTCCGGCGAGTGGCAGCTATAACATCACCCAAGTTGGCACGAACCCGACCTGCACCTTGAGCTCGCTCACACCGTCTCACGCGCTGCAATAAAATTGCGTTTCAATTGCAATTCAAAACCCCGAGGCTTCGGCTTCGGGGTTTTTTGTTTCTGCCGCTTGATGGGCATTTAAATAATTATAATTTGAATCATGGCATTGGTTGTGCTAATTACCTAATAGGCGTTTTCGGCAGGCAATCTGTGGACAAAACTGTAATTATATTGATAAAGTGCCTGCCGGGTGTCCACAACGCGTCCAAAAATGAAGACAACCAAAACTAATAGAGGTCGGCGAGGATTCACCCTCGTCGAGATTATGATTGTAGTGGCCATTGTTGCCCTGCTGGCCGCGATTGCCATACCCAATCTTCTACGGGCCGGGGCTCGCTCCCAAGCGACCACCTGCATCAATAACCTCCGCCAAATTGATACCGCCGTAAATGAGTTCGCCATTTTTGCCGGCAAGCATGTTGGCGATACTGTAAACTATCCTGGTGATTTGACCCCCTATATCCATCTGAATGCTCTGGGATCCATTCCACCCTGTCCCGCCAACGGCACCTATACTGTGGGCGTGGTCGGCACCAATCCCTCAGTGACTTGTTCGTTCAGCACCTTGAATCCGCCGCACGCCTATTAAATTCAGTCTCTCATTGGCTTGCGACCTTGGCTGCTGAGTGTTGCTTCCATTGTTTTACTTCGGCTGACTACGATTTTGCCTTCGGAACTTCGGTTCCGAGTTTTTCTTTTTTTTTTCTTTTTTTGCGGGACTCTTGACTCACTCAAAGATTTCCTTTAGGAAGAAAGCTTGTGCGAATCATTGGCACATTTATGCGACTTAATTCATGACGGCCATTTTACAAACCCAGAAACTTCGCGTTGAATATCGCAGCCGTGATTTGCGGCAGGCCACGAAGGTGGCCTTGAGCGGTCTTGACCTTGAAGTTCGGGCCGGCGAAGTCTTCGGTTTTCTCGGGCCAAACGGCGCCGGCAAAACCACCACCATGAATGTCCTGCTCGGTTTCGTCCCGCCCAGCAGCGGCAGCGCCAGCCTGTTTGGCATTGATGTCCGCCAGCCCATCGCCCGCCAGCGCATCGGTTATTTGCCGGAGCTGACTTACTACTACAAATTTCTCACCGCCGAGGAACTCCTCCGCTTTTACGCGAAAATTTTCGGGCTTTCGCGCGGCGAAACGGACAAGCGCATCGCCGAATTGCTGAAACTTGTCGAACTCGAACAAGCTGCCACGCGCCCGATTAAATCCTATTCAAAAGGAATGCAGCAGCGCGTTGGTCTCGCGCAATCGCTCATCAACAATCCCGATTTGCTCATCCTCGACGAGCCGACCAGCGGCCTTGATCCGCTGGGCCGCATGAAGGTTCGTGAAATCATTCAGCGGCTCAAGGAGCAGGGCAAAACTGTTTTCTTCTCGTCGCACGAGCTTGGCGAAGTCGAGGCGATTTGCGATCGCGTGGCCATTTTGCATCAGGGCGATCTTAAAGCCGTCGGCACGGTTGCGGAAGTTTCCGCCGGCTTTGATAATTTGGAAAAGGCATTTTTGAAAATCGTCGGCTACCACCCCAGCCCCGCACCATGAACAATATTTTTGCCCTCGCCGGCGTCGTCATCAAGGAGCTATACCGACGAAAGGATTTTTACGTCCTCTTTGTTCTTACCGCACTGCTTACGCTTGCGGCCGGCGCGGTGAATTTCTTCCACGACGACAAAATCGTCCGCTACGTCAAGGACATCTGCCTGTTGCTCATCTGGATTTCCGCGCTCGTCATCGCCGTGGTCACCACCGCGCGGCAGATTCCCGCCGAGCGCGAGGCGCGCACGATTTTTCCGCTGCTCGCGAAGCCGGTCTCCCGCTGGCAGGTCATTGTCGGCAAATTCCTCGGCTGCTGGCTCGCCACCGGCGTGGCGTTGGTGGTGTTTTATTTTTTCTTCGCCGCCGTGACCGGTTCCAAGGAGCAGATCTGGCCGTGGGGCGCATATTTGGAAGCGATCTGGATGCAATGGGCCATGCTGGCCATCGTCATCGCGATGGCGCTGCTCGGCTCGATTTTTTTTGCGGCGCCGTCGTCCACCTCCACCATCACCATCATTGTCGTGGGCGGAATTTTGCTGCTGGGCACGCACCTGAAAGTCATCGCGCTCCAGCAGCCGGAGCCGATGCAATTCATCCTCACCGTGGTCTATTTCGTCATGCCGCACCTCGAATGGTATGACCTGCGCGACTTTGTGGTGTATGACATGGGCCTGGTGCCCGTTCGCGCGGTGGCGCTGGCCACGCTTTATGCGGCGGTCTGGTCCGGCATTTTTCTGCTGCTCGCGTGGTTCGGTTTCCGCCGGAAAAGCCTGAACACCTGATGAAAATCTCCCCGCTGTCCACGTTGGCCGTGCTGCTGGCGCTGGCGTTCACGCTGGCGACCGGCCTGGCGCTGACGGTGGACAACTGGAGCACGCGCGCCAAGTCCGACAATCTTTTCGGGATGCTCTTCGGCGACGGGCGGAAGCTGTTCGCCAACCATTTTTTCACGATGGCCGACGTGTATTTTCACAGCGGCTATTACCCCTCGGTTTTTGACGGCGTAAACAAGGAGTCGGAAATTGTCGAGACCAGCCACGGTCACACCGACACGCCTGACGACGAGGTGAAGGAAGATTTTCTCGGCCGGCCGCACGACTGGATTGACGCCTTTGGCCGCAATTTCCGCATTACGCGGCATACACATCTGGAAGACCACAACGAGCGCGAAATCTTACCGTGGCTACGCCTCGCCGCCGACCTCGATCCCCAAAAGGTCGAGACCTACACCGTCGGCGCCTATTTTTTGCGCGAACATCTGGGCCGGACCGACCAGGCCGAGGCGTTCTTGCGCGAAGGGCTGCGCAACAATCCCGACAGCAGCGAAATCCTCTTCGAACTCGGCCGCACTTACCGCGAGGGCCTTCACGATCCCGACCGCGCGCGCAATGTCTGGCAGCTGGGCGTGAAAAAGTTTCTCGCCCGCCCCGCCGATGAACAGAAGGAGGACAGGCTGCTCTTCGAGGAAATTGTGGCCAACCTCGGACGGCTGGAGGACCAGGCCGGCCATTATGCCGACGCCATCAACTGGCTCCGCGCGGCGCAGACGGTCTCGCCGGCACCGGACGCGTTGCAGGCGCAGATTGACGCCATCCAGAAAAAAATTTCCGCCAAGTCGCCGTGACAAATCCGGCGGCTCTGCTTTAATCCCGCGATGAAACCGCGCACCGCCGCCATCAAACGCCACACGCTCGAAACGCAGATTTCCCTCCGCCTCAACCTCGACGGCCAGGGCAAATCCAAGATCCGCACCGGCCTCCCGTTCTTCGACCACATGCTCACGCTCTTTGCGAAGCACGCGACGGTGGATTTGGATTTGCGCTGCGACGGCGACCTCGCGGTGGACGCACATCATACCGTCGAGGATTGCGGCATCGCGCTCGGACAGGCGGTCGCGGCGGCGCTCGGCGACAAGCGCGGCATCCGGCGCTATGGCCACGGCTTTCATCCCAAGAATCCTTTCACCGGCGAAGCCTATGTGCCGATGGACGAATGTCTGGCGCGCTGCGTGGTGGATTTCAGCGGGCGGCCTTACCTCGTGTGGCGCGGACTGAACCAGTTCGGCCTGAAGAAAATTTCCGAAACGGAGAAGCAGCAGGACGCGTCCAGCGCCTTCCGGTTCGGCCTCGCGCGGGAATTTTTCCAAGGCTTCACCAACGAGGCGCGGTGCAATCTGCATCTGGAGCTGCTTTACGGCGACGAGCCGCATCACATTGTGGAGGCGCTGTTCAAGGCGTTTGCGCGGGCGGTGGATGCGGCGCGGACGCGCGACCCGCGCATTGCCGGCCAGTTGCCCAGCACCAAGGGGAAATTGTAACTAGAAACGCGGGGAACTTTTGCAGCCTGTCTTCGTATTAGGCTTCGCGTGCATCTTTCTGTCTGCGCTTACGTTTTGGTCCATGCCACCACTCGTCAATAACGGCATACAAACACACAACAGCCGTGAAAAACACGAATCCGGTTAAAACCCAACCAATGACTGAAATCTCCGGCGACCGTGAAAAGGCTAACCGTGCCAGCGAAGCACACAAGTCGGGAAGGCAATAAATCACGCCGGCGAAGAACGCGACATGAACCGCTCCAATCACCCAGCGATTCCTAACCACCGGAATGCGAGTCTTAAGTATTGATGAAAGAGTGGGCATAAGCTCTTGATGACTATCTAGGCCAGCCAAACTGATTTGTGGCTCGACTTTATTTAGCCGGACGTGGCTTGTCGAGCAGTGAGTTTGTAATCCTCTTGGACACCTTGCCCAGCCTTGACCGAACTTTCAAATGGCTCTTGCTGCCCAAAATTTTGGCAAAACACCCTTCAGAAGGTCGTAGCCTAGAAAATGATGACCAGATTAAGCTTCCAAAGCCTCTCCGCCAGCCACGGACGACCGGAATAACGTTCCGATGGGCTTCCGTCCCCCACGGACGAGCAAAACAGGCTTGTTTTGCCATTCCGCCGCGCGCGGAAGACCGAAAAATGCTTAATTTGCCCTTCCGTGGCCGGCGGACGACCAAAAGAACGTTCCAACGGCCTTCCGCCCGCCACGGACGACCATCCCAAGCTTCAGTGGCTTCCCGCCGCCGGTTCAGCCCTTCACGCCCTTTTCCTTCTCGCGCAGGCAATGCGTGAGGTAGGGCAGGAGCTGTTTCTTGCGGGAGACGACATCGCGGAGTTCGTAGATGCCGGGTTCGAGCCGCGGGTAATCAATACGCCGGATGAACTTCTCGTCGCCCGTCACCAGCAGCAGCGAACTTTGCGTGGCCACGTCGGTGATGAGCAGCGCGGAAAACCGATACGCCTTGCTGGCGCGATAGCCTTCGAGCGCGCCGAGGAGTTCGTCTTTGCGCTTCCAGAATTGCTCAAAGCCGGTTTCCTCGATCTGCGCGACGCTGAACTTGACCTTGCTGTCCTCGTATTCCTTGCAATCGGTCGTCACCGCCTGCGGCGCGGGCTTGAGCGTGAGCAGCGAGCCGCTGGCGAACAGCTTTTCCGTGAACTCGCGCGCGTTGACCGATGCGATGATTTCCAATTTCTTGAGGACCTCCACGTCGCGCGACGTCGTGGTCGGCGAAGTGAGGTTCAGCGTGTCGGCCACGATGCCCGCCAGCAGCAGACCGGCGATGGGCTTGGGCAATTCCACTTCGTGCCGGAAAAAACAGTCCGCGACAATCGTGCTGGTGGAACCGACCGGCTCGTTGCGGAACAGAATCGGCTGCTGCGTGGCCATCGCGCCGATGCGATGATGGTCGATGATCTCGATGATCTCCACCTCGTCCGCGCCTTGCACCGCCTGGGAAAGCTCATTGTGGTCCACGAGAATCAGCCGGCGCGAAACGGTCTTGAGAAAATCCGTCTTCGACAAAATACCGACGGTCTCGCCTTCGGAATTCAGCACGGGAAACGCGAGGTAGCCGGAGGACATCGCCTCATCGCGCACGGCGGCGAGCGGCGCATTTTCGCGGAAGCAGAGAAATTCCTCGTTCAATACATGTCGCACCGCGACGGCCGCGCGGCAGAGCGACGCGGTGGTGGCGGTGTCGTGCGGCGAGGTGATGACGCTGACGTTGTTCTTGCGCGCGGCTTCGATGGTCTTCGGTTCGACGGTGATGCCGCCGGTGACGATGAGCACGCGCACGCCTTCGCGGATGGCGACGTTCTGGATGTCCCAGCGGTCGCCGACAATGACGCAGGATTTATCGGGAGGAAATTTGTCGAGCCGCGCGGCAAAAGATTCCAGGCCCATTGCCCCGATCATCAGAATCAATTCGTCCTCGCGTTCCGCATCAATGCCCACGACGAGCTCGCCATCAATCGTCCGCGCGAGGCTGGACAGCGACGAAAGGATTTCGCGGGAATTGTGCTGGCCGGCATGGCGGCTGACGGCGGGGAAAAGAAATTTGCTCAACTTGAAGAGCGAGAGCAGCCCGCGGCATTTCTGCTCCGCGTCCATCACCGGCAAGATGCGGAGATTTTTTTCATCCATCAGCCGGAGCGCGTCCGCCGCTGTGGAGTCGGGCCGCACGCTCAAAATCTTTTTCTGCATCACGTCGGAAATTTTTGGCGAGACGTCGGCGACGAACTTCGGCGCGGGCACGCCGAAGGTGTTCAGCACGAAATCAATCCGGTCGTTGGTGTCGCCGCAGCGCGCGGCCACGGCCTCGGGCAGGCCGGTGCGGCGCTTGAATTCCGCGTAGCCGATGGCGGAACAAATGGCGTCGGTGTCCGGGTTGCGGTGGCCGATGACTAAAATTTCACTCATGCAAGGGAGGCGAGCCTAACCAGTTTTGGCGATGCCTGCAAGCGGAAGGCGGATTTGACTCCGCCGCCGAGCCGAAGCAAAATTATGTATTCAATGAAACGACTGCTTTCCTGGCTGGGCGCGCTGACCGTCGCCACGTCCGTTTACGCCGCTGAAAAACCAGCGCTGGACGTGCGTGACTTCGGCGCGAAGGGTGATGGCTTGACCAAGGACACCGAAGCCATTCAAAAGGCGCTCGACACCTGCGCGGCGGCCGGCGGTGGCTCCGTGTCCCTGAGCGATGGCAACTTTCTGACCGGCAGCCTTGTCCTCGCTGCGAATACAACCTTGGAAATTGCCCCGCGTGCCAGCCTCGTCGGCAGCGGCGATATCGCGGATTATCCGCTCGTCAACATCCGCTGGGAAGGTGAGTTCCGCGAAGGCCACCGCGCTTTGCTGACGGCCTCGAATGCCGCGAACCTCACCATCACCGGCGGCGGCGCGATTTTTGGCCCGCCGGTCGCGTTGAGCAAATTGCGCAACCCGCGCGGCCCGGTGCTGATTGAGCTGACCGGTTGCACGAATGCCGTGCTGGAAAATTTCACCACACAATACCAAAATCTTTGGTCCATCCACACGTTGTTCTGCAAAAACCTCACCGCCACCGGCCTGACCATCCGCTCGGTCGGCGCCAACGGCGACGGCATGGACGTGGATTCCTGCGACGGCGTGACCATTGAGCATTGCGACATCAACACCGGCGACGATGCGATTTCGCTCAAGTCCGGCCGCGGCCTCGCCGCGCAAAACCTCGGGCGGCCGACGCAAAACGTCGTCATCCGCGACTGCCGGTTGCACAGCTCCATTTATGCCGCGCTCGGTTTGGGCACCGAAATGTCCGGCGGCATCCGCGCGGTGAAGCTGGAAAACTGCGTCATCTCCGGCAAGCAGAACGCCATTTTCATCAAGAGCCGCGACGGGCGCGGCGGTTTCATGGAAAATATTTCCGGCGAAAATCTGACCGTGCTGAAATCACCGACGTTCATCGGTCTCGACCTGATGGGCAAGGGCATTCAGGCCACCGATCCGGTGCCCGGTGACGTGGAAAAATGGCCACGTGTGCTGAACATCTGTTTCAAAAACATCCGTGTGCAGGATGTCGCCGCGCTAATTGCCGGCAAAAATGTTCCCGCCGCCCGGCCGGTGGATGGCTTCACGCTGATGGATATTTCCGGCACCTGTGCCCGTGGCATTACGCTCGCGAACATGACGAATGTTAAGCTCGCCGGCCTCCACGTTACCGGCTTTGAAGGCCCGCTGATTTCTACCCAAAACGTCAAGGGCACCGGCCTCGAACTTTCCGAGAAATAATCACGGGTGCGCCT
>Ga0007854_10002106_pt1 | contig 12461 bp, 11 predicted proteins | sample CryBogCBH12Aug08_FD_60382 | JGI IMG/M metagenome (GOLD analysis project Ga0007854, IMG submission 60382) | Freshwater microbial communities from Crystal Bog, Wisconsin, USA - CBH12Aug08 | ecosystem: Environmental > Aquatic > Freshwater > Lake | place: Crystal Bog, Wisconsin, USA | collected...
CGTGGTGGTGGACGCCGGCGTGAACGTCCACAACACCAGCGAAGTGCTGTTCCATCTCACCGCCAACACCGATCCGCAGCGCGACAGCATCTTCACCAAAGGCCCGTCCGACGTGCTCGACCACGCGACGAGCGAGATCGCCAGCGGCAGCAAAATGGGTTTTGACGCGACGAAGAAAATTCCCGGCGAAGGTTTCAAACGCGCCTGGCCGCCGCTGATTAAAATGGACGACGCGGTGAAGAACAAAATCAATGCGCTGTTTGGAAATGCCGGTGACAAGACCGGAAAAAATGCCTAAACTCCCATTGTTCGAATGAAAAACCGCGTTCAACCAATGGATGCAGCCAAAGCCAAACGCTGGGCGCGGCAATTGACGTTGCGCGTCGGCAAAGTTCTGGCCGCGCATCCGCAAGCCAATCCTGACAACGTCCGTCACACTTTGATTTTGCTGGAGCAACCGCCGCTCGAACGGCTTCAAAGGAGCTTAATCCGTGGCCGCGCCACTGCCATTTTCAGAAAGTGAGCTCCGCCTGCTGCAGGTTCTGCTGAAGCACAAGGTGCGGTTCATGGTCGTCGGGCTTTCCGCCGCCACGCTGCAGGGCGCGCCGGTCGTGACGCAGGACGTTGACCTCTGGTTTGAAAAACTCGGCGAACCAAAAATTTCCCAGGCCTTGCAGGAAGTCGGCGCGGCGTATGTGCCACCGAGCAACTTCAACCCGCCGATGCTCGCCGGCGCGGGTGCGGAACTGTTCGACCTTGTTCTGCGCATGGACGGACTCGGGAGTTTTGCCGATGAAATAAAAAACTGCGTGGAGATTTCGCTGGGCCCGCAAAAGCTCAAGGTGCTTTCGCTCGAAAGGATTCTCGCCAGCAAAATAGCCGCGAACCGCGCCAAAGACAAACTGACGATTCCCGTCTTGCGCGATGCGCTGGCCGCAACGCAATCCGTGAAACGCCGCCCCAAGAAAAAATGAGATATGACGCGACGAAGAAAATTCCCGGCGAAGGTTTCAAACGCGCCTGGCCGCCGCTGATCAAGATGGATGAAGCGGTGAAGAACAAAATCAATCAACTGTTCAAATGAAGCGAAATCGCCTGCGAATAATTTTTGCGTTTGGACTTGTTTTGCTTATAGCGGTGGCCGCTTGTCTTTATTTTTGGTTCATTGTTCCAGTTGGAAGCGGACCGGCAGGTCCGGCTATTTCAGGTGAAATTTTTTCAAAGCAATGGACCAATCGGCCAGTTTTATTTATCGGGCTTGGAGACAGTGTGACTGCCGGTTTTGGCGCGCGGAAAGGATATTCTTATTTTGACCGACTGGCTCAAAATCCAACGGACGAGTTTAAAGAAATGAAGGGAATTTCTTTGAGAAACATTTTTCCCAATTTTTCATTCACCAATTTGGCAATTTCCGGCAGCACTTCGATGGAACTTTTGGAGCAGGAACTTCCACGTCTGGCGCAAGCGGATTCCAATGTTTTAGGAATTGTTGTGGTTACCACGGGTGGAAACGATTTGATTCACAATTACGGACGCACGCCGCCACGCGAACAGGCGATGTATGGAGCGACCTTGGATGAAGCGAAACCGTGGATTGGTAATTTCGAGCAGCGAATCGAATCAATGATCCAGCAAATTGAATCCAGATTTCCCGGCGGCTGCCAAATTTATCTGGCAAATGTTTTTGATCCAACGGACGGGATTGGCGATACAACGCGGGCTCGTTTGCCGGAATGGAAGGATGCCGAACCGATTCTCAACGCTTACAATGATGTAATTTCACGCTGTGCTCAAAAACATCCAAATGTTCATGCCGTTGACATTCACGCGGCGTTTTTGGGTCACGGAATACATTGCACACAGTTTTGGCAAACCGGCTACGATTGGCATGACCCACATTACTGGTTGTATGACAACCTCGAAGATCCGAATGAGCGCGGTTATGATGCAATGCGAAGATTGTTTCTGATTCAGATTGCCAAATCTTTCAACCAGTCGCCATAAATTCGAGCAACGGTCGGCAGCAGGATTCCCAGCCCGATTTTTCGCAATCTCCATCCCATGCCGCGCGGCCTCGATTATGACGATGGCGATCTGGCCCATTTCCATCATCGCGGCGAAACGTGTCTGGCTTCCGTGCTGACATTGCCGGCCAAAAGCCTAGCATCGTTGATTTTGCCGGATTTTGGCTAAAAAGCAGGTTTTCAGGCCGTTTTGGCCGGTTGACTGACTTGTAAACGTCGTTTGCAAGCTTGGGGACAAAGTTTACAAGCGTGTCTATGAAGTTTGCAGACTTGCTGATGAAGTTCGCTAGCTTGCGGAAACTGCGGACTAGCTTGCAGAAGAAGCAGACAGACTTGCGGAAGCCGTGGACTAGCTTGCGGATGAGGTTTGCAAGCCTGCGGACGACGTTGACAGGCTTGCGGGCTTTATCCGCAGCCTTGCGGGTTTCGTGGACAAGCTATCGGACGTTGTCCGATTGTCTGCGAATGATGTCTGCAAGCAATCAAACTTCGTGCGCAATTCTGCATGGATGGCCGGCTGGCGGCGGGAATTCACTGAATTTCAGCTTCAATCTGTCTTTGCAACAGAAATAAGGTCAGTTACGGTCTCCGGCATGAAATCACTCGTTCTCGGCAGCCGGACCGTTGTGGGGTTTGCCGCCGCACTGTTTGCCATAACGTTCCTGCCGTTCAGCAGTGCGGCGGCGGATGCTCCGGCGAAAATCAAGCTGCTGATCATCGAGGGCGTGAGCAACCACGACTGGAAGCACCGGCTCGAATTGGTGCAGAACATCCTCGCCCGGGACGGCTCGTTTGCTGTGGACGTGTCCATCACGCCTGCGCGGGCGGATGATCCGGCCTGGGCGAACTGGCGGCCTGATTTCTCCAAGTATGACGTGGTGCTTTCCGGCTACAACAATCTGGGGGGCAAGCCGGGCTGGCCCGTCGAGGTGCGGCGGGCATTTGAAACCTTTGTCCGCAACGGCGGCGGTTTTTATGTTTATCACGAGGCGAACAATGCCTTTGCCGAATGGCCGGAATACAATCAGATGATCGGGCTGGGCTGGCGGAACAAAAATTTCGGCAGCGCCATCGTGGTGCGTCCCGACGAATCGCTGCAAATCATCCCAGCCGGCGAAGGCGGCGGCACCGGCCACGGCAGTCGCGCCGATGTCACCGTGCATCAGCTCGGCGAGCATCCCATCCACGCGGGTTTGCCGCTGGCGTGGAAGGCCGCCGAAATTGAGGTTTATCGCTATGCGCGCGGGCCGGCCACCAACCTGACGGTGCTCGCGTATGCGGCCGACGCGCAAACCCGGCTTCAGTTTCCCATCGAATGGACGGTGCAATATGGTCAGGGACGGGTCTTTGTCTCGACTTACGGCCATGTCTGGGCGGATCAGAAAGATCCCAAGGGGATGAAGTGTGCGGCCTTTCAGACGATCATGGTGCGCGCGTTGAAATGGCTGGCCAAGCGGCCGGCAGGCGAGGTCGCGCCGGCGGATTTCCCCACGGCGGAGGCCATCTCGCTCCGTCCATGATGGTCAATGTCCCGCCTGCGCTTTCGACGGCGGCAGGAATTCCAGCCTGAATTTTTCGCCATTGCCATTCCGCGAGGGAGATTCTGCGATGGCGGTGGTTCACCAATGTCTTTGCCGGCTTCCGGCGCGGGGCTTTTTCTGGTTTAATCACGGAAGATGTCTGACGCGCCAAGCCCCGAACCGCTCCGTCCGAATCCGCCCGCCCGCCGGTGGCGCGCGGCCGCCGTCGTGATTCTCGTGCTGGGCATCCTGTCCGCCGGGGTGGATTATTGGCTGGTGTCCCGGTCGCAGTTGGATCTGGATGATCCGTCCATGCTGGCTTTCAACAAGAAGGAGCACCGGCAGATGGGGGAGTTTTTCGGACAGTCCGGCTATCTGATGGATGACCTGATGGGAGGGCTGGAAAATCCCGGCGTCCAATCGGCTTTGATACTGGTTTTTTCCGGCTTGCTGGCGTGGGGCTGCTGGGGGTTCTCCCGCCTGCCGGAGGTTCCCAACAGCGACGATGTTTTCAAGCCCTCGGAAAAGAATCGCACCGGCTGACCGCAGCGTGCGCCGAGAGGTTTTTAAGCGGGATTTTGCCATTCCCAGCCGGTTCTCAGCCTAATCGCCTCATTTTCAGGATTTTCCACGAAGTTTGATGACTTGGGAACGTCGTTCCCATGCCTTGAAACTAAGTTTCCGAGGTCGGAAACTTAATTTCCAAGCTACGAAACGTCGCGAGAAGGCTCGAAAACAAAGTTTCATTGTCTTCCCATGACGTGGGAAGGCAATCGGACGACGTTTCATTGTCTTCGGACGTCGTCGGTAGACTATTCCAAGACGTGGGAAGACTATGCTGCGTCGTGGGAATGCTTTCGGACGTCGTAGGAAAGCTTTCCCATGAAGCCGGAAAGCTATCGGACAACGTGGGATAGTCTTCCGGCGTCGTGGGAAGACCATCGGATGAAACCGGAAAGCCATCGGACGCCGTCGGATTGTCTTCGGACGTCACGGGAAAGCAACCGGACTTCATGGGAAAGCAATGAAACTTTGTCCGCAAGTGATGAAATTTCGTCGGAGAGTCTGCGGATTGCCCGCGCAGCGTGGGTGGGCGGACTCACCGCCGGCTCTTGTGGTGGGTGACGGCCTTGTTGAAGGCGCGGTGCGCCACGCGGTCGCTCTTGCGGCGGGTTTGCCAGCCGGCCTGCTTCTCGGATTCGCGGAGATAGTTCGTCTCGCGCTGCAGCTTCACAAAACTGTCGTGCCGTTCGCGCGGGAGCGTGCCGGCGGCGACGGCGGCGAGCACGGCGCAGTCTTTTTCCTGCGTGTGCGTGCAATCGCGGAAGCGGCAGCCCGCCGCGAGCGCTTCGATTTCGGGAAACGATTCCTTCGCGCCATCACCCGCGCCCCAGAGGTGAAATTCCCTCATGCCGGGCGTATCAATCACCACGCCGCCGTTCGGAAAAAAAATCATCTCGCGCCACGAGGTCGTGTGCCGGCCTTTGGAATCTTGCTCGCGCACTTCAATCGTCGGCATCAAATCTTCGCCGTAAAGCTGGTTGATGAGGCTCGACTTGCCAACGCCGGAAGTGCCGATGAAGGCGACGGTTTCGCCCTGCTTGATGAGCGCGGAAAGTTTTTTGATGCCGCGCCCCGTGAGCGCGCAGACGGCCAGCACGAGCGCGTCGCCCGCCGCCTGCGTGGCCTCGGCGAGCTTGGCATCAAGGTCGTCGCACAAATCAATCTTGTTGAGCAGCACCACCGGCCGCGCGCCGCTTTCGCGGCCCATGACCAACATGCGTTCAAGCCGTGCGGCGTTGAAGGTCGGGTCGGCGGCGGTGACGAGAAAAACGGTTTCGATGTTGGTGGCAAGGATTTGCGCGGCGGTGTTGCGGCCGCTGGTCTTGCGGGTGATTTGCGTGGTGCGTGGCAGCACGGCTTGAATCGCGGCTTTTTCCTCGTTCGGAATCAGCTTCACCGCCACCCAGTCGCCAACTTTGGGCAGCTTGGCATGGTCGCCGCGCGCCTCGTGGATGAGTTTGCCGGTGATCTGCGCGGTGAGTTCCGCATCCGCCGTCCAGACGCGGTAGAAATGTTTGTCCTCCACGGCGACGCGCGCCGGGAGAAAACCCTTCGCAAGATACGGCGCGAACTGTTCGTCGCGCGTGGGATTCCAACCGAGTTTGGTCAGACCCATAATTGGCGGATGAATTGAATCATGCTTTGTTCGCGGAGAGTTTATGGCCGGCGCGGCAACCTGCAACGGTTATTCTGTCGTGCAAGAATTCCCATTCGCCAGCGCGCGGATTTTGGTTATCTTGCCGCGCATGGAAAAGAACCGGCTGGAAGCGTTCAGCGACGGCGTCATCGCCATCATCATCACGATCATGGTGCTGGAACTGCACGCGCCGGACGGCACCACACTCGCGGCGTTGCGGGAAAAATTGCCGGTGTTTTTGAATTACATTTTGAGCTTCATCTACGTCGGCATCTATTGGAATAACCATCATCACATGCTGCACACGGTGAAACGCGTCGGCGGCGGTGTGCTGTGGGCGAATTTGCATTTACTCTTTTGGCTCTCGCTGTTTCCGTTCGCAACGGCGTGGATGGGCGGCAATTATCTCGCGGCCACGCCGACGGCGGCTTACGGTTGCGTGCTGCTGATGGCGGCGGTCGCCTACAAAATTTTGCAGCAGGCCATCATCGCCCGCGAAGGCCGCGACTCGCTGCTGGCACGCGCGGTGGGTTGCGATTGGAAAGGCAAATTGTCGCCGCTGCTGTATTTCGCCGCGATTTTGCTGGCGTTTGTGAACGTGCGGCTGGCCGATGCGCTTTACATTTTGGTCGCGCTGCTGTGGCTGGTGCCGGACCCGCGCATCGAAAAAATTTTTGAAGGCAAGGAAAACGAATGAGCGAAACAATCACGGCGCCGGAAAATTTCCACGAACGTCTCACGCACCTGCGCGAAGCGTTGCTCGCGCTGCACAAGGCGCTGGTGGATTCCGAGCGCGTCAGCTACGAACAAAACATCGGCACGATTCCGTCGGCGAATCATTTTCTGAAACTGCTGACGGACGATCCGTGGTTCGCGTGGCTGCATCCGCTTTCGGAACTCATCGTCACGATGGACGCGGCGCTGGATGCGAAGGCGAAAATTCCGCTGACCACTGAAATGGCAGCGGCGTTGGTAAAGCGCACCTGCGAATTGCTCGTGGCGTCCGAAACCGGCGAAGGTTTCGCGCGGCATTACTTCGACGCGTTGCAGCGCGATCCCGACGTGGTGATGGCGCACGCGGCGGCGGCGAAGTGGTTTCGCGCGCGCCGGTGAACTTTCCACAAACGCGCAGTTGATTTTTTCGCGCCGATTCGCAAAATCATCGCCCCGGTTTTTTACCGGGCAAAAAATTATTTCAAACAATTATGAACGAATTGCAGACAGAAATCGCGGAGCTAAAAGAATTCATCGCCGACTTGAAAGCCGACCGCGCGGCAGTGAAGGAAAAGGAAAAACGTGATGCGTGGACGAAATATGTTTCGCTCTCGGTCGTCATCATCGCCGTCATCGCGGCCATCGCGGCGCAGTGGGGCGGCAAATACAGCAGTCGCGTGCTGACGCAACTCAACGATGCGACGTTTAACCAGACGCTCGCGTCCGACCAGTGGGCGTATTACGAGGCCAAGTCCGTCAAGCTGAAATCCTACGAAATCGCGCGCGACGAACTGGCGCATTCCGCCAACGTGGCGGATGCCGAAATGGCCAAGCTCATCAAAAGCTACGAGGCGCAGATTGCCAAATATCAGGGCGAGCAGAAGGATATCGAAACCAAGGCGCATGATTTGGAGGCCAAACGTGATGAAGCGCGTAAAGCCGCGACGATTGCCAGCGGCAAGGGCGGCAAGATGGGTTTGGCGATTTCATTTTTCTCCGTGGCCGTGGCGCTGGCATCCATTTGTTTGGTGACGAAGAAAAAACCGCTGTGGTTCGCGGCGCTGATTCTGGCGGGCGTGGCCATCACGGAAATGGTGCTGGCGTGGACGGCGTGAGCGCTGGCCGGCGGTCTTGGTTAAAACTTGACCTCCGTGGTCTGCCACTAAAGATTAGCCGCTGATTTCATGCGGTCGGCAAACGGAATCTGCGAACGCCGGCAGCCACATCATCCATCATGGCCAAAATTAAAATCTCCTGTCCGCACTGCCGCCGGATGCTCCAGTGCGACGAACGGGCCGGTGGAAAAAAAGTCAAATGTCCGCATTGCAAAAACTTTTTGCCAGTGCCGGGTGTTTTCAGCCAGATGGTCACGCCGTTGAAACCTCAAACCGGCCGCCGGCGGTTGAGCAGAAAAAGAATTCTGGTTTGTGGTGGCGGCTTGTTTTTTCTGGTGCTGGTGGTGTTGGCCGGACTGTGGCTAATTCAGCCGGTGAGCTTGCGCTGGCCGGATCGCCGGCCCGTCGGCATTTTGTTTCTGGCCTCGCATTATCATTCCTCGGCGACCAATCCGCGCGGCTGGTTCAATGATCCGGGGCTGGACGTCACTGGCCCCGGCGGCGCGCAGCGGTTCCGTCAGGCGCTGCTGGATTACACCGACCGCAGCCTCGCGATTTTGAAACGCACCGGCGCGCAGGGCGTCATCGTTTGGGATCTGGAAGGCGAGCAATTTCCGCACAAGACTTCGTTCATTGGCGAGCCGCGCCAGTTGCAACGGCTCGCGCCGGAAATGGCGGCGGCGGCGGATGAATTTTTCGCGCGGCTGCGCGGGGCCGGGCTGAAAATCGGACTGACCGTCCGCCCGCAGGAACTGGTTTTTTCCGATGACGGTGTGCCGCATCAATCGGCGGTTTTCAATCTCCACCGCGTGCTGCTGGAAAAAATGGATTACGCGCGGTCGCGCTGGGGAGCGACGATTTTTTATGTGGATTCCAACGGTGGGATTTTGCGCCCGGATGAACTGTGGCAGTTGCGCCGGCTGGCGGCGCAGCGGCCGGAGTATCTCTTGATACCCGAACACACCTGGCTGCCTTACCGGACTGGCTGTGCGCCTTACGCGGCGATGCGTCAGAGGAAGCCGTCCGTGATGGACCGATGGGCGGGCAAACTTTTCCCCGGCTCATTTCAGGCGCTCGACATCAGCGATGCCGCCGGTGATTGGGCGGAAATCACCGTGGCCCGGAGCCGGGGCGATCTGCTGCTGTTCCGCGCGTGGTGCTGGGGCCCGGAATGCGCGCTGCTGGAAGGTCTGGCGCACGACCGTCAGTGACATTTTATGAGCTGAAACTATTGCAGGTAAAATTGCCCGCTCAAGGTGTCCTGATAATTCGTGCTGGCATTAAATTCGTTGTCGTAGAAATAGCCGGCGCCGGCGGCCTTGAAATTTAGCTGCAACCAGGAGTGGTAGTTGGAATAAAATGTGATGTGAATCACAGCCGTGCCGGGGCTGTAGATGTCGTAAACATAAGTCCCGGCGGGCGCCCAAGTCTGGAAGAAGAAATTATAGGTATAAAACATTCCGTTTTGGAATTTCAAATCGGTAGGGAAGGGGCTGGTGCCAAAAAACACGGTCGCGATGTAGTTGGTGAAAACCGCAGGCGTCAGATTGGTGGCGGTCATCAGGCTGAAAAGGCTGACCGTGCCGTCGTTGTTGGTGAACAGCCCGTAGCTGTTGTTGACAAAAATAAATTGGGCGGAGTCGTTGCTGCCAGCCAAGTTCGGTGGAACGGTGACGGTGAGGCCAATCGTGGCGACGTTTGTGTTCGCGCGGTCATAAGTGAAGGTGCCCACGTCATTGTCGTAATTGGTCGAGAGCGTGTCCTGGCTGAACGTGTTGGTGGCGAACTCCAGATTCACATATTCTTCCAGAGTTTCATATTGAATCGCGCTGTTGGTCACGCCGTAAGGCGCGTTGCCGCCGGGCTGTTGGAAGCTGACCAGCAACCGGCCCTTGTCGGTGCCGTTGGTGTTCCCAGCCTTGTCATAGGTTTCGGCGGAATATGTGGCGAAATTCGTGTTGGCGTAGTGGGCGAGGACGTAAGTCGTATTGGTGGCATAGGTGAGCGTGAACAGCGAGCCGACCGGGCTGGCGTCGGTGTATTTGAATCCGCCGCCGTTGCTGGCGTTGCTGGTAAGATCTTGGGAGGTGAACTTATTTTTCTGGAACGTGAAACCGTTGGCGTGACCGTTGGTGCCGAGCAGCCAGAGCAACTCGCCGGTGACACTGGCCGGCGTCAGATTGGAAGCGGTAGTAAATTGGAGCAGGCCAGAGTTGGTCGTGGTGTTGTTGGTAAAGAGAACCAGTTGGGGCGTGAGAAATGTCAGGCCGATGGTCTGGCTGGCGACGCTCGTGACGCTGGGTGGTCCCGTGAATTTGAGCTTCAAATTGCCGAAGCCGCCGGATGGAGTGTAACTGTAGCTGCCGATGGCGTTGACGTTGTTGGTGTCCTGCGAGAACTGGCTGAAGGTGGTCTTACCGAAGGCAAGGTTGAGCGGAGCGTAGGTATTGTTCGGATAATAGAAGAATAAATATCCTGATTGCCCGGCCAGGCTCGACGGCGCGCTGTTGTAATCAATTTGTGCGGTCAGCGTCGTGGAAACATTCGAGGTGCTGTCCACGGAGAAAACTGAGAAGGTGTTGGCCCCCGGAAACAAAGCCACGTTCGCCGTCCAGTTGGTCCAACCGTTTGTGGTGGTGGCGTTGGTCCAGACGCCGCCGTTGAGGCTGTAATAAACATTGGTAACAGCCACGTTGTCGTTCGCGCCGCCGTGAACCACAAAATCATTCGGAATACCGTTGTTGTTCGTCGTCGTGCTGCCGATATTGACCGTCGGCGGCGTCACATCGCCCATGTTGGCCACAAGCGTGAGGTTGGAAGCCATGAGGAATTTCAATGTGGCAGTCGTGCCGAGGACGTTGCTGCTGCCGTCCGTCCACGTCACGAGGCCGATGCCCGGCTTGGTGCCGACGGCCGTGATGGAATAACCCTCGCCGATGATCAACGAAGCGCCGTCGTAAGCCGGCGAAATTTTGCCGAAACCGTTGGTGCGAACGGTCAGGATGGAACTCACCATGTAAAAAATCTGCGCCGTGTTGGTCGTGGTCACATTGCCGCTGCTATCCACGGCTTGAATGGTGACCAGATTGGTGCCCGGCTGCATCGCGACCTGCGCCGTCCAGTTGCTCCAGCCGTTGCCGGAGAGCGCGTTGGTGAACGCATTCGTGAACACGCCCTGATTCACCGGATATTGCACGTTGAACTGCACGTTGGTCACGGCGATGTTGTCGCTCGCGGTGCCGCTGATAATCAGGCTGGTGGGATCGCCGCCGGTGTTGGTCACCACGGAGGTGATGGCGAGCACCGGCGGGGTGATGTCGCCCAGGTTCGCCACGAACGTCAGGTTTGACGCCATGACGAAATTCAGCGTCGCCACATTCGTGATTACATTGTTGCTGGCGTCCGTCCAAGTTTGCAGCCCGAAGCCCGCAATCGGCGAGGTCGCCGTCATCGAATAAGCCGTCCCGATCTGCAACGGCACGCCGTCATAATTCGGCGAAATGCTCCCTTCGCCGTTGGTCCGGACGGTCAGCGGGGTCAGCATCACGAAAATAAAATTCACCGTGTTGGTGCTGGAATTGCCGCCGATGTTGCCCACGGCATACGCGGAAAACGTGTTCGTCCCCGGCGTCAGCGTGAGTGGTGCCGACCAGTTCGTCCAGCCATTGGCCGTGCTGGCGTTGGTCCAGATCATCTGGTTTAGCGAAAAAAGCACCCGCGACACGCCCGACTTGCCCGCCGCCGTGCCTTGGACGGTGAACGCCGAATTGGTGAATCTTTGGGCGGCCACCAGATTGGTGATGGTCAAAGTGGGGCTGTTTGGTTTTTTGATTTTTGACTCCGCCGCCCGGAGGGGCAGCGCCAGCAGCAGCATTGGGAGCAACAGGAAAAACCAGCGGTATGTTGATTTCATGAAAAATTATTTCTGACAGCTTGCCGCCACCACGCGCGACAATTTCTTATCATATATGGATACACTATATTGGGCGTCGTTCAATAAAAAAGCCGGGAAAGCCGTGGCCGGGCAGGGGCGGGCGACCTATTTTCCGCCAAGTTTGCCGTCTTCGATGTCCAGAAAGCCGTTCAACTGTTTCAGCCGCGTCGGATGCCGCATTTTCCGCAACGCCTTCGCCTCGATTTGCCGGATGCGCTCGCGCGTCACGCGGAACTGCTGGCCGACTTCCTCCAGCGTCCGCGCGTTGCCGTCGCCGAGGCCGAAGCGCAGTTCCAGCACCTGCCGCTCGCGTTCCGTCAGGCTGCACAACACATCGCCCATGCGGTCTTTCAACAGGCTGAAGCTCGTGATGTCCAGCGGATTTTCCGCCGTCTTGTCCTCGATGAAATCGCCGAAGCTCGCCTCGTCGCCGTCGCCCACCGGTGACTGCAACGACACCGGCTGCTGCGCCATTTTCAGGACGGAGTTGACCCGAAAAACCGGCAGTTGCATCTCGTCCGCAATTTCTTCCGGCGTCGCTTCTCGGCCCAGTTCCTGAAACAGTTTTTTCTGCGACCGCAGCAGCTTGTTGATAATTTCAATCATGTGCACCGGGATGCGGATCGTCCGCGCCTGGTCCGCGATGCTTCGCGTGATGGCCTGCCGGATCCACCACGTCGAATAGGTCGAGAACTTGTAGCCGCGCTTGTATTCAAACTTCTCCACCGCCTTCATCAGGCCGATGTTGCCTTCCTGAATCAGGTCGAGGAACGTCATCCCGCGGTTCGTGTATTTTTTGGCGATGGAAATCACGAGGCGCAAATTCGCCTCCACCATCTCGGTCTTGGCCTGCAACGACCGCGCCGCCGCGTCGCGCAGCCGGTCGAACGCCAGCATGAAATCTTCGTGCGGCATCCGCACGAATTCCTCCAGCGCGCGGAGCTTCTGCTGCTC
>Ga0007854_10002109_pt1 | contig 12452 bp, 4 predicted proteins | sample CryBogCBH12Aug08_FD_60382 | JGI IMG/M metagenome (GOLD analysis project Ga0007854, IMG submission 60382) | Freshwater microbial communities from Crystal Bog, Wisconsin, USA - CBH12Aug08 | ecosystem: Environmental > Aquatic > Freshwater > Lake | place: Crystal Bog, Wisconsin, USA | collected...
ATGGACCCTGCCGGGGCGTCCTTTGGGACCCATTGGCCGCTCGCGGAGCTCTCCATGGGAACAGTGAAGAAGATTTTCGATAGCAAGCCATGGCACTGATCCCACAGCGCAGTGGTCAACATAGGCGAATTGACCTCCGATGCGTCGTACTTGATTGAGGGAGTGTCCGTCCTGAACAGGGCCTCCCGCGTGGCCACAGCAGACGGCACGGGAAGGGACCAGTCGTATGACCCCAGAGTTCCAGCGTCGAGATACTTGGTCCAGACCGCTGGATTCTCAAGCGAAACCCGATAGAAGGTCTCCACCTGTCCTGTCAGCGCGCGCAGAATGCTGTTGGACGGCACGTACTGTGACTCCACTGACAGCGACGGCGGGAGCCAGGCACCCACACCCACCGCGCTCACATTCTTCACGCAACAGAGCGTCGAGTGGGTAACAAGGTCGTTACAGAGGCATGCGTACTTGGACGTGTCGTTCCACGCTGCGGTCAGGTCGTCCACCATACTTGCGATGATCTCACCTATCACGGCGTTGTTGTTGCTCCCCTGCAGATAGTCCCGGAAGAAGTACTTGATCACCGCCTGCCGTGTGGGGCTACCACACGAGTATGGTGGGTCGGTATCGATGGCGCCCTGCACGCACGTGGCGGGGTCTACCGCACGCGACGACCCGTCCTGATCCCTAAACCAACGAGGCACTTGCAGCAGGCCATGGGAATCTGACGGCCAGTACCCCACGCTGCTGTACGGTCCCATGAATGTGCAGTCAAGCATCTGGTGCATGATATCACCCTCGGGGCTGAAGAAGAGCGCTATAGTATCGCTGTTGCTGTAGCTCTGCAGCGGCTTCAGGGCGGTCATCACGAGGGCGTATGCCTCCGCAAACTTGAGCTGCACGATCTGGCTTACGTGCTCTGCGTCCACCAGCCTCACACCATGCATACTTGCCACTGGGATCGCGTTCGTAGACTGCGGAGTCCACAGCGACGGCGCGAGCTGGCAGGAGCTGTCCTGGTACTGGTCCAGGCATGCTCGGAAAAGCCCCCTCTGAGCACCGGTGAGCGCAGAGCTGTTCGCAGGCCCAGTGAATACCTGACACGCGTCGACGAGTTGTGAGGGCCCAGGTGCAGCATTCTCGTAGGACCAGTACACCACTGGATCTGGCAGCGCCACGGAGTTCATAAGGAAAAAGCTCAGGCAACCTGCACGGAGAGAGGGATCAGAGAGGCACGCCCCGACGCTGAAGAACAGATCAGAGAATCCTTTCACGTTCGGATAGGAAACTCCACGCACCACATCATCAAACAGCGACTGGTTGAACAGGACGAAGGCCGATGGGTCCCACCGCGACTGCATGTAGTTGCGCTTGCAGGTCGTCAAAACAGTCAACACCGAGACACCCTGCGCCTGGAGCGCCGGTGCAGTCGGCCTCAATCCACTGCAGTCGGACCCGGAGTCCCCCGCTACATAGGCCTTGCTTGACATGCATGCAAGGTACGCGTCAGATCCCTCTGCGAACCCCTGGAGCTCCTGGTACGAATATGGATTATAAACCACAAAGGGTTGATTGGACGCGTCAAGCATGGTCAGCGTGCCAGAGCACCACAGCCCCAGGTCACTGATCCCCTCGCTCCTCCGAGCAGCTGGGATGGCGAAAGCAGCGTCCCCACAGGCACAGAATACCGTCTCGTTGAGGAAGTAGTCAGGGAGCTTGCAGTGGCTCATGTCCAGCGACTCTAGCATATCCGCCAATGAAAAAAGCACGCCTACGTAATAGGATATCGTCGAGTCTATCACATGCATCATGGTCTCCATAGTTGAGCCCTGAAAGGTCAGCTGCGGCAGCATCGCAAGTGCAGCGGACTGCGAAACCTGGTCCACTATCCGCGCCACTGACTGGGCGTTGCCGCTGTCTGCGGGGTTGTTGTTCTTGACTACGAAGTTCTGCGTGAGGCATTGTCCTACAAGGAAATCGCTGGCGTTCTCGAACGACGCGTCCCCAATCCGCAGGGAGTACCCAGTCGAGTCGAATACAGCCAATACACCATTAATCTTGCACATGAAGACCTTCTGCGTGACTATCAGGGCGTAGAGGGGTGCCATCATCCATTGGCTGATGAAGCCAGTGAAGGCCGTCAGCGGCATCGTGGTCATCGCATTGAAGTTTGAGTCAATGTCGTGAGCTCCACCCTCGATGTACAGCAGCGAGGAGTGCCCCAGCTGGAGCACACCGTTGAGCGCGGAAGTCACAATCGAGACCATATGCACGTTGTTGTCCTTCATGCTGCACACATACCCGAAAAACCCATCATCTGGGAAGGTGAGAGTGACGGAAGTGATACCCTTCTGCAGGCTAAGGTCCATCAGGGTGATGTATATCTCGACGAACATGGACCATAGCCCCGCAACCGCTGCCAGGTTCTGGCGCGAGTAATCAGCTATCGTCTGCCCAATCTGGCAAAGTGGGCGCCGCATGTTGACCCTGGTCCCTATGCAGTTGACCACAGCACACTGCTGCATGGCATAGCACAGACTCTTGACCTCACCGTCTGGGCAGCCCACGCAAGAGGAGGTGTCACACGAGCGGGTGACCTTAACTGAGACGTACACTGGCTGGGAAGAGTAGATCCCGGCAGAGACCCCTGAAACCCGCAACTGCTTAAGCCAGGAGGTGCTCTGGCTCGGAGGAGCGGAGGCGAACACGACAAAGGCACCGTCGGTGCCCTGGACGCATGTCTGCGACAGGACTTGGTCGGAGTTGATGAGGGAGCCCAATCCCTGGGCCTCTGAGAACAAATAAGGTGTCACAGACCCCACAATCCCATTCGTGACAGTGGTTGAGTCCCATTCGACGACCCAGATCATCGCGGGCGCCCCATCCACCACAGGGATCAGGAGATACTCAATCAACGACGCGGCGGTGGAAGCCAAAAGCCTGGCAGGCTTGTAGCCCTGCAGCTGTGTGAAGAAAGGTGTCGCCCCTAGAGCGCTCCAACCCCCGTAGGTAGGCCCGTATGCATTGCCTGGCAGACGCGGGTTGAAAAGCAGCGTGTTCACAACCAGAGTGAGCTGCATGGGCTGTCCCGTGATCCCCCCGCTCACCTGCCTGTACACTGCGTTCACAGACACGCAGGCGTACGGGGGGTTGAACACAACCATGATGGCAGCCAGCTTGAGCACCTGCAGGTTCAGGCTTTGGCTCTGCTGGGTTGTGTCCGTCAACAGCACTGTTCCATAGACATTGGACATAAACACCTGGCCCGTGCCAACCAGCGACACCAGAATAAGCCCGTCCCCGTCGCCAAACTGCAGCTGCGTCACCCCGTCGGACCACCCCCTGCTAGCCTCGATGTGCCACTCCAACGATGCGTCGACGGTCCTGTAGACTGTGGCAGTCATCATCATGGGCACACAGTAGTACTGCACCACCACCACACCCCCCGTGGTTCCACCCACAGCCACACAGAGGTCCCCGCTCCGACCACAGACCCTATAACAAACAGCAGGAGTGGGCTGGATCATCGCCATGACAAGCATGGGAGTGAAGGCTGAGGGCGATATCGACGAGAAGAAGAGGCTCTCCGCACTCACCGTCAGCTGTGTCTCAACCACTGGCGCGTTGGCGGCCTGGAGCGCCGAATTGAAGGCATCCCACAGTCCTGAGCACTTCATCCTGCACAGCGTCGTCTTACCACACGTCTCGAAGTAGTCCGTGGGGTACGGCATGATCACCACGACATCTGGATCGTGCGCGAAATCGAGGCAGTCTCCAGCGGTGGGGTCCAGCCAGAACAGAGCGTAGTCGAGTGAGGCGGCCAGCGCGTCCAACGAGGCGTACTGCGCCGAGAACCATGGCTGCACCACATCAACAAGGCTCGCGTTGGTGTAGTCGATCATGCTCTTGCATAGTTGCTGTGCAGGCGAGGTCCCAATCACCACAGTGGACTCAGCGGATTGGATCATCTGCAGCAGCACGGGGCGCAGCGTCGTCGACGCCTGCGGCAGGCAGTTGGCCATGGCATAGGCCCCGAACCCCATCCCAGCCGACCCACTGCACATACACTGGGCGAAGGGCGCAAGGTTGAAGATCGAAAGCACCACAGACACCCCTGATTCGACCACAACAACATTGGCCATGCATTGCTGGTACATGAAGACCGCCCACGGGTTGTTGATCCCATTCATCATGGCCAGCCCTCCGCACGCCTGGCGCATATTGTCCACAACGTAGCTGTCATAGCTATCGCGAACCTCATCGAGCGTGTTCACTGCAATGCGCCAGGCGCCAGAGGCGGACACTGGGTTGTTAGACACGACGCTCCGCACGACAGTCAGGACGATCTTAAGCATCGAAGTGTAGCCGAAGCGCGCCCAGCCCAGTGCGGTGGAACCAACCTTTACTGCTGCCTGAGCCATTCCAGCGCCTTGCTTCACCCCAGTCATGGAAGTAGTGTACATAGTGGAGGAGTCTGGGGCTGAACCAGCCATGGTGGAGTCCTTGGCCATGCTGAAGAACTCCATAGTGGGCATCGAGTCTGATAGGATTGAGGGCGCAGCCTTCATTATACCAAGCACCTGGAACCGCACTGTCCACAGGTCTATGGACCCCGCACCGTAGCTCGCGACGCCGTTGAGTGTATTCTGGATGAAGTCTGTGCCGTGGACGCTGCTCATGTAGGAGGACACGTATACTGGGATGCTCCAGAAGATGTCAGTGGCGCGCTGCAGCGCGTCAAAGAAATCATCCAAGGAGAAGGCATGCGCCCCGCACTGCTGGAGCACTGTGTGCCCGTGGGTGGCGAGGGGGCATGGACCCCCGGAACTCCATAGATTGATGATGCCAGCAGTGTACAGAACCCCATCCAGCGGCATGCGCACAAGAAATACCCCCGCAATGGCCATCTCCATGGCTAGACTCCCCAACTCAGGCAAGATTTGCATGGACGGGCAGAGCGTATAGGCGCTCAGGGCGACAATAGGTGCATCGTCCACCCAAGGCCCCTGCCTTCCCAGCCCTGGTCCGCTCAGCTGCATGGTTTGGACGTGGAGCCAGTACGTCCGATACTGCACGAAGGACGCGTTCACGTCGGTGTAGCGCACAGTGGCAGCAATGTTGATCTCATCCACGTACTCCAACTGGGTAATAATGTCGTTAAAACTCCTGGAGCACTGGGAACTGAACAGCCCAGGCTCATTGAAGCTTCCATTCGAGAAGGCACCAGGGATATCAACCTGCTCTACCAGGTTCAGGCCACACCCCACCACTGTACAACGCCTGTATGCGTCCACCCGCCAGATTCTGATGGGACTGTAGCTGGACTCCATGATCACCCCAAACTGCTGGACGCCCTGCCCTTTGTTGCGGCAGTAGTACAGGTATGCATCAAAGACACTTGTAGCTGGGTTGACGGCGAAAAACACAAAGTCCCGTGAGCTCACCGCCAGGGTGCCCAGGCGGGCATAAGGGATGGTCAGGCTGTCGCGCGGGTACTGGTTGAAGAGCGAGCTTGGCACATTGGGCGGTGGAGTGGCAGGGAAGTTGTTGGAGACCACGGAAATGGTGAATTCGCTCCCCATATCCCCAGTAAGGCGGTCCACACGCACCGCGTACGACCCGTCCCCATGCTGCACTGCAGTCAGCAGGGTGTCGCCCGTGATGGCAAACGGGGCAGCTGGGTTGCGCAGGTAGGCTGCAGTGGGCGTATCGTAGGCAGGGTGGAGGGAACGGTTGACAACGGCCGTCACCAGCAAATTGTCCACACACGAGAATGTGCCCCCCACCCCAGCAACAAACTGCAGCCCTGCAGTGGGGGTCACCTGCACGGAGGACACTCCGCTGGCACCAAGGCTCCCACCGACAACGCCAGCAGACTCCGAGGACACCGAGTGAAGCACACAGTCCCTGGACGATAGCAGCACGTTCCCCTTCCATTGCTGCGCGCTGTAAAAGATCAAAGGGGCGGTCTGCGAGGAGGCAGCCCTGGCAGCCATGCAGTAGGGGAAGCAGTTGCACACGGCGCTCTCCGCGTCACAGCCTGCGCGGGGGATCAGCCAGACGGTGGCATCAACCTTGTTGCATGTGCTGGAAGTGGCACAGTCCACACTGGGCGCTGAGCCAGAACCCCCTGCGGAAAACCTTGTAGCAGGCCAGCGCACGGACTGCACCACCACATCAACATCCGAACACCGAAGGGACCTTTGGAGCGCGCCACCGCCCTGAAAGAATACAGGGACTATCCCGCTCTCATTTCCAAGAAGCCCGCCAAAGGGCAGGACAGAGCACTGGATCTGCATCCCTGCCGACGGGTCGTCGGCGCAGGCACACCCGAGCAGCGAGGTGCTTGTCCCCTTGCCAGAGGACAGCCCGGTGACGTCCGTGTCCGAGTTGCGGCCATAGGTCACCGCAGCCACACCATAGGTTATATTGACGAGAGCAGGCCAGCTGCCCAGCCTCAGCTTCCCGTTGCCCTCGTAGGCCACCACAAGGCCATCCGTCACCGCCAAGAGGTAGCCAGTCAACCCCACCAGCACCGTCTGGTTGCCGCCAAACACCGACGCCCGCACGGGTCCAGGGTCGGCGGTCGAGGGGAGCATCGACGCGCTGCAGGAGATCTGGCCCCATCCAAGCGAGGCCTGCACTATCACATAGACTACATCCAGCCAGTTGTCGAGGAGCGCACCGAGGCTCCTCAGCCCTGAGACTAGGAAGGCATAGACTGGGTCGAAGTCGGGCGTGCATAGCAGCGGGTCTTGCCTCCCGAAGCGCACACAGCGGATGTAAGTGACATCGGGCACCTGGAAGAAGAGGTATGTGACTGCATTGACGAGGCAATGCACTGCCTCTGCAAAGTTGATGTCCATGAAGGGGTACGCCAGCATGTCCACTAAAGGGTCTGCAAATCCACACACCCCATGCGACAACACCACCAGATGGGAGACCACCTGCCGCGCGTCCGCCATGGGAGTCATCACGTCAAGGGTGCGATTGACCAGGTCAAAGCAGGCGTCCCCGTACGCAGCGGGGCATTCCACAACCAGAGTGGAGACGAAGGTGCTGAGGGAGTACACCAGATGCTTGGTGAAGTCGAACAAGGACGTTCCTATGGATTGGAACACGGGCAGCTCGCCAAGCATGGTGGGCAGAAGATACCCCACCAGCAGCCGATTTATGAAGTAGAAGAAGCCGTTCCAAAGCGGAATCACGCTCCTGAATACGATATTGAGCAGATTCAGCCCAGCCACCAACGTCTCCTGGATGAAGGGGCCGAGATAGGCGTTGTAGGCGCGCGCCAGGTCCGTCCACACCCACGGGGACTGCTCATACGTGACATATACCATGGATCCCAAAGCAACCAGGACAGTCGCCCAAAAGAGGCTACTGGCTACGGCAGAGGCAATACCGAGGGTGGTATACAGCAGACTGGCAAACAAACTAGCAAAAAAATCAATGATGGACACGACAAACTGCGAGGACGCAGCGTCCTTGTGCAGGTCCGAGGAACGGGCCACGGGTAACAGCACACTCACCACCACGTGGGTGATGCGCTCCAGCACGGCAAACACAAGCAGCGACAATGCGAATGGGACCGCAGTGTCAGTGGAAGCATACATTCGGGCGCGCGGGACGACACGAAATCAACGGCAGACCGCCTTTATAATAACGGCACAACCGCCAAAACAAACACACCAGAAGCCAACCGAGCTTGCTGTTAAGACGCCCTGCATCCGTTCTCCTCGCACACCGTCGTCACTCCGGGCTGATCAGCACACGGAGTGCAGTACTCGCTCTGCGCCAGCGCCTGAACCTCCCTGGACAGAATGCAGTTGAGTCCCGAATCCGGCCACACGCCACACGCGTTGCAAGTCACACAGGCGGCGTCCTGTATGCTCCCGACACCACAGCGCATGGGGACGTCGGAACTGGAACTGCAGTCCATCCTGCACCTCGAACACTTGATCTGCTGCTCAGTGCTCGAGTAGTAATTGGCAGGACACTGAAAGGCAACCCCATAGGGGCATGCATAGCCAGGGGAGCAGGGGTAGCAAGAGGTGCCCACAGAGGAAAACCCAGGCTTACACACGAAGGTGGTGTAGTCTGCAGACACCATCCCGTTAGAAGGAACAGGCACCACTTTCCCCCCGCCAGGACAGTAATACTGAGCGTCAGCCAAAGTGGGGGCCCGATCAATGGCAGCCTGTGTGTTGCCAAAGTGCTGGCTGCATGGGAGGGACACCCCGTTGCTAGTGCTAGTGCAGGGGGTCTGAAAGAAGTAGCCCGGCTGACCAGCATCACACGCTGCATAGTCACACACACCATTCCCGACCCAGTAATGCTTATCAGGGAGACTCACAGTGCACGGTACGCACGTCCCTTCGCTATATCGCATGCACCCTTTGAGGAATTGCCCAAGCCCGCATTTTGTCGACACGTCCTTGCAGTCAACTTGTGTTTTAAAGCAGCTTTTCTGCCTGGCAGTGTCCATATGCACCAATGGCCCAAACGCGTTATCATAACACACCCCGTCCTTCTCGATACCTATATTATCATCACATCGGTCGTTTTGACAGGCAGTGCCAGTATTATAACAATCACACTCACACCAATAATTCCCACTAGAGGCGCACCCACCCACCCTAAGCCCCCCACCAGAGTCCCAGCCGTTCTTAAGATCAGTACAATAACAGCTTCCATCCTGCCAACAGATTGACGGGTTGCAGTACCCACTGGGCTGCGCACTCTTTGGGATGGTTATGTACTGGGCAAGGCAGCCCACAGCGCAGATGAGATTCAACACACATCGAGCCAAAAGCCAATGCATCGAAAACAACACAAGACAGCCCAACAAAACAAGCATTTATAATGCCCAATCCAATTTATTTGACAAATCGGCGAGCAGGAGCTCGGCATCCTCAATGTCAGAGCATTGAGGCCACGATGGGGCGCGCGGTGCCCGGTGCGAAGAGCACCACACGTCAAAGGCAGTCGGCGTCCAGATAGTGGGGCGGAGCGGTGGTATCGAAGCGCTGTACATCTGCAGTGTAGGGAAAAACAGAATCAAACCAAATCAAACCAAATCAAATCAAACCAAACTAAACCAACCCCTAAACACGCACGACATTCGAGCCTTGTTTTTTCCCAATACCCTCACCCACCTAGGCGCGCTCCCCACGGATGCGGCGGGCCAGCTGAACGTCCCGAGGCAGGATAGTCACGCGCTTGGCGTGGATGGCGCAGAGGTTGGTGTCCTCAAACAGGCCCACCATGTACGCCTCGGTCGCATCCTGGAGAGCAAGGATGGCAGAGGACTGGAAGCGGAGATCCGACCTGAAGTTCTGGGCCAACTCACGCACAAGGCGCTGGAAGGGGAGCTTGCGAAGGAGGAGACAGGTAGACTTCTGGTACCGACGGATCTCACGGAGGGCGACAGTGCCAGGGCGATAGCGACGGACCTTCTTGGCAGGCTGAAGAGCAGGAGCACTCTTCCTGGCGCACTTCAGCGCCAAGAGCTTGCTAGGCGCCTTGCCGCCTTGGTTCTTGCGGGGATGATGACGGCAGCGTGCCATGGGTTGGAGCAGATGGGACGGGCACTTGGAGGGAACACCTTATAAATTGGCAATTCAGTGAGTACTGAAGTGCCATTTTATTATGGCACCCGAATAAAATTTTATTGCTGTGGCCATTTTATTGTTCAAAAATTGTCATGAAAAAAATTGGATTGGCAATAAAATGGCCACTGCAATAAAATGGCCACTGCAATAAAATTTTATTCAGACCAGGGTCACCAGACCTCTCGACAAAAAACGTATCGCATCCTGCCATGAGTGGGTACGGCGCCCTTATGATCCCAACCCGCAATGAACAGCTACCCACCCACCTTCAAGCAGGCCCTGGTAGAATTCGCCAACTACATTCACACGTCCCAAGCAGACCCTGCAGTGGACAAGGAGAAGCTATGCGAGGGCGTGCAGAGACGCCTCTCGATCATCATTGGCAAGTTTGTGTCCGCGCCCACGGGCGAGTCGTTTGCAATCTTTGCTAACGAGCAACCGCCCCAGCAGCCCCCATCTCGCCCCACCTGCAAAGGAAAGCCTGCTACTGCCCCGCCAGCTGGGCCCCAACAGGGGCACCCATCACAGGGGGCCTAGGCTCCCCTGCCTCCAACTCGGGCACCGCTGCAGGCCCCGCTGCGGGTTGGGCTGGGGCAGAGGGTTTGATACGCTCAACTGAGACGACGGCGCCTGCCAGCTCGCCCTCCTTTCCCAACAGCTCCAACTCTTCATCCAAGTCGAAGTCCCCGTCGTCCTGCAGCGGCCCAGACAGCACAGACGTCATCTCAGACGACTCTCGCATCTGTTCCTCCAACTGCATCATGACGTCCTCAGCCTCCTTTACCCCACGCCCTACCCCAGCCCGCTTCAGCGCAGCGCTCGACGCCACCAGCGTCTGCATAAGCTCCCTATCAAGCTCCGTGTTCTGCAGCTCGTCGATTTGCCCGGCCACCAGCGTGAGGTTGTTGCGCAGTTTCTCCAACCGCTTCAACCCGCGCCTCCGCTCCGTCAGCTTTGTCTTGGCCCCTACTGGGTCTCCTTGTTGCTTTCGCCGTAGCGCATCGCGCGCAAGACGCCTACACGCTTCCACCAATTCAGCCTCCTTGGCCTCAAGAGACATCCTGCAACCCTCAAGGCTTTCCTGGATGGTCTCGTCTTCGTAAACGGGCGTCCTCAGGCCAAGGGAGCGCCGGGACATCAGCCACATGCTCGCCAGCGTCTCCAGAAAGCAATCCATCGCAAAGCACGATGCTGCCACCGGCACGGGGCGGGAATAAATACAGGGGCGGGCGTAGGGCGGGCGTTGAGTCTAGGTCCAGCGTGGTCCAGACTCCGCCCGAGGAGTCCAAGCCAATCCCGGGCAGACCAAGGGAGTAATAAATAGCGTAAGGGCGAAAGAGGGGCAATTACAAGTATTTAAGACGAAAACACGGACTGAATAAAATAATGAATGCATTTAATACACCCAAGTATTTTTTTGAGGATGAACTATTCAAACCAAACTCTGACCCCCAATTTCAAGATCAGATATTTGACATGAATGTGGACGGGCGCACATCTACAGCTCAATTAAGGGAATCGCTGATGGAATACAGCAAGGCAATAAAGACGCATGCCTTTAATATGTACTGCAATAGCCAGACGTTAATATTCCGAGACTCGTTTACTTATGACGAACAAATAGTAATTGAGCGCAATACCTTTATCGCTGATGAATGCCTAAAATATGACAGAGGACGCAGGATCATTTTTGAAAGCATGCAGGGGAGTGATCCAGAAGAATACAAAGAAGATATGGTTGACGACTTTACCCATTATGCTACTGAAATGACAATATTTCAGTCGGAACAAACCAACAAACCATACTCGAATAACCCCAACCCACACAGGAAGTATTCCCCCACGAACCCTGCACCCATAAAAAAAATACTACACAAGATGCACGACATCTTCAAAAAGAACGAAAACTCACTTGAAACAGCCCAGCGCATTGTCGAAACCTTATGCCAGGTGTCATGGACGGGGGATTACGCAACAGAAGCCATTCCAGTGGATACTATACTCAGCCAGTTCAAAGCGGAAATACCAAAATATTCAACGAAAGACTCCATTGAAGGTTTGCAAGCGAAATACAGCGAGCATGACAACACATCATACAATGTTAAAAACACTGTTAAACGTCTGCAAAGCAACGACAAAAAATCCATTTTACGTATCAATATATCGATCCCCAAATTCACCCAGGAAGTAAGATTTAAAGAATTGTTGATACTCGAAAAATTCAACCTCGACATCAAAACATTGATGAGAAAACACAACGGGTACTGTGGAAACGTGTGGCTGGAATACACATCAAACAAGGGCGCGAAATATAATATTTTCTGGAAAATCTATAGGTACACCCCTGGTGTTCTAAAAGCAATACACCTGGGGTACTTGGGAACACGCCAGCACACTCTACTAAATCCACCATTGCGTGTAAACACATGGGACAAATCCAATTTCCAGATATCACCTGATGCAAAAGCAGAGGAGAAGCACATGACCCTAAAATCTGAAAACATAGCAGCAGTCAGCGAAGACGCACAGTTCGAACTGCACGGTGCGGGGCTCAGGGACTATATTGTTTCCAGTCGTTCACTGCCATGGTTGAAAACAACCAGTCCCACTACAATTAAAGGTTGGGTCTGTAAATACAACTTCTGGAACGTGATCGCGTCATGCAGCCACTGGGAGAAACCCGGCAGCAGTGGCACAGAATTTGTGTATCTCACCTTCTACACTCTTGTCCACAGGATCCAGGAGTACGCAGACCCTGGGTTCAGGCCCTTTAAGCACGACAAGGGGCAGGGGGGCAACCCCAAGGGGAATGTAGGGTTATTTGAAAAACTCAAAGGCGAAATG
>Ga0007854_10002114_pt1 | contig 12443 bp, 8 predicted proteins | sample CryBogCBH12Aug08_FD_60382 | JGI IMG/M metagenome (GOLD analysis project Ga0007854, IMG submission 60382) | Freshwater microbial communities from Crystal Bog, Wisconsin, USA - CBH12Aug08 | ecosystem: Environmental > Aquatic > Freshwater > Lake | place: Crystal Bog, Wisconsin, USA | collected...
ACTTGAAATAATCTTCCGCCTCGATCCGAGGCTGCGCGGCATCATATTCGCCGACGCCAATCCGGTCAATGCGCACGGGTGACATCTCGCCGTTGTCTTTGTAGTGGACATAAGCCATGATCGAGTCGCGGTAAAAGTGAGTCCGGCCCGTCTGGCTTTGATCGTTACAGGCGTAGAACCATTGGTTGTTGAAGGTGAAGAAATTCCCGTGGCGATCGTGGTAAATATCACCCTTGCGGAACTCCAGGGTCACAGTCTCCGGTGTGATGACCGAACCTTTGTAGGCATAGGGACCATAGACGTTGGTGGACATCGCATAGAAGCTCGACCAGGACAAATAGTAGATGCCATTGCGTTTGTGCAGGGAGGGCTTGTCATCAGTCTTGCCCTCGCCATAGGGACCGAATTTCCGATCCAGTTTCACGGGCTGCGGCTTCTCTGCCAACGAGACCATGTCGTCGCCCAGTCGGACAATGAAGTAGTTAAAGGTGCCGTAAACCATGTAAGCCGCACCGTTGTCATCCATCAGGATGTCGCAATCGCGCTGTTGCGTGGGAGTCAACCGCAGCGGGACTAGGGGCTTGCCCAGCGGATCTTTCCACGGGCCTGCGGGCGAGTCGGCAGTCACCACGCCGATTTCCCGCGGTCCCGCCGAGAAATACCAGAAGTATTTGCCATTCTTCCTGACCCCAAAGGTTGCCCAGCAATCATCAAACGGCTTGCCGATAAATGTGTCCTCCGGCTTGAGCGTGCTCTCCAGCTTCCAGGTTACCAAATCAGATGAAGACCACACCCGCCAGTCCTTCATGCAAAAATGCTTGCTGTCGGGAGAAAAGTCATGGGTGGTGAACAGGTAGACGCGGCCGTCAAAAACAACCCCGTGGGGGTCAGTGAAATTTGGCCCGATTCCGGAATTAAGGGGATTCCCCGTGTATGCGCTGGACACGGTCATTGCGATGAGAAGAACGATTATGGATGGTATTAATCTCATGGTTTTTGGCCCATGTTTGGGATGCGGGCCATCGCCTCAAGATCCGCCGTGATGCCGGCCTTGATGAAATTGCCGCTCAACGGAAACCAATACACCCACGGTTGCGCTGAGGCGGGCGGATGCTGGAAACTGGTTGCCAACGGATCTGTGGGCGCGGCGAATACAGTGAGCGCCAAACCGAGTTGGCAAAGACACACGGACAAATGGATCTTCAAGGTGTTTGCTTTCATAAATTGGGTTACTTTTTTGCGGCATTCTTCACGACTTGCAGCGTCATCGGGCCAGCAAACCGGATGGCAGCAAGGGCGTTTCGGGTTTGAACAAACCGCCGCGCAGACTTCGGGTTTCAAACGTGTAACGACCAACCGGTAGGTTTCCCACGACCATTTTTTCACGCCGCGATATGGCACGTAAAAACTCCCGGAGGCCAGGCCGCCGAGCCAGTGAAAAAAGACGCCAAGAAACGGAATTGAAACCATGATATTGGTTTGGTTTTAGTTTGTTGGGCTTGCTTAAATTACCTTTCAAGGATTCCTTAATCTCGATGTCCGCCAGAAGGAATGTCCCGGCTGATAAAATGATAGCTGCCACTGCCCACTTCTATAACCGCCCGGCCTCCCTCCAGATTCAAAATGTTCACCGCTTTGGCATTTTCGAGCGCGATGCCCCCCTCGGTAATTTGGTTCACGCTACTGGCGGGCAAATATATGGTCGCCGTGCTGTTGGGCGGAATGATGATCCGCCAATCAAAGTTGCCCTTGGATCGCCGCCACGCGCTTTCGATGCGACCGAAGGGCGAGCGGTGCCAGGCCTCGACGAATTTCAAGTCACCCACCAGTTGCGGCTGCATGATGATGTGCTTGAATCCGGGCTGCGCAGGGTCGGACTTGATGCCGGCTAGATTTTCATAGAGCCAAATGACCCAATCGCCCACGAGCATGACGTGATTTCCAGAGTTCATGGCCGGATCAGCCGTGTCGCCGTTCCAAAGCTCCCAGATTGTCGTCGCGCCTTGTTCGACCATGTAACCCCAGCTCGGGTAGGTGGTATTGGTCGCAAAGCAGTAAGCGAGGTCAGCGCGTCCACCTTCAGTTAGCACGCGGTTGAGCCATTGGCCGCCGATCAATCCAGTGCCCACATGACCTTTGGATTCCAAGGAGATTTTATCCACCAAACGATTGAAAACCCGTTCACGTTCGGCGGAGGGAACCAGATTGAAAGCCAACGGAAGAACGCAAGCCGTCTGCGAACCGTTGTCATAGTAACCAGCCTGAGGGCTGTAGAGTTTCTCGTTGAAGGCCAACTTTAGTTGTTCTGCAAGTTGTCCGAACCGCTGTGCATCGGCTGGCTGATTCAGCAACTTCGCGTAAGCAGTCATCAGTTCCAAGCAATGGTAAAAGTAGCTGGTGGCGAGAATCTCCGGCGAGGTTTTGCGTGCCGGGTCTTTGGAGTGAATTAGTTTCGGATCTTCCGGCGGCACACACCAATCACCATATTTGTCTCTCCCGATGATGCCGTTGGTGATGAAGCCACTCATTCGGTCTATCCATTTCACCATGCTCGGATAATGCCGGGCCACGACGGAGGTATCCGCGTATTGATCGAGCAGTGTGCAAGGAATGATAACCGCGCTGCTCGGCCACGTGACATTGTCACTATAAAACGCCCAATACGGCGGACACACGTCGGAAATACTACCATTTCCTTTTTGCGCGTCGGCCATGTCTTGTTCCCATTTGCCGTAAAGCGCTGCAATATCGAACAGGTAAGACTCACCTTTCGATTCCTCTGAACGATCCCCGAGCCAACCTTGCCGCTCGTCACGCTGAGGACAGTCCGTTGGCATGCTACGATAATTGCCACGAACCCCCCAGACGACATTCTGATAAATGCGGTTGATCATCCCTTGGGAACAAGTGAAAACCCCCGCTGTCGCCAAGTCGTCATTGACCACGCAACCAGTCAGACTTGCAAGTGTCGGCTTGCCGGGAAAGCCGGTTATTTCCACATACCGAAAACCGTGATAAGTAAAACGCGGTTCGTAAACTTCGCGTCCACCCCCCTTGAGCGTGTAGATGTCCGTGGCTTGGGCGGTGCGCAGGTTGGCCAAATACAAGGAGCCGTCAGATTTTAGCCTTTCTGCATGGCGCAGCGATACGGAAGTGCCAGCTGGCCCGCGCACCTGCAGGCGACACCAACCGACCATGTTTTGTCCCAGATCGAAAACAAATACCCCAGGTTTGGGTTCGGTGAGGGCAACCGGCTTGATGGTCCCAGTCACGCGAATGGGTTCAATCATCTGTGCCGACAGTTGACCTCCCGGCGCTTTGACCACTTGTGCGGCCATCCATCGGGTGGCATCAAAACCAGCTTGCGCCCATCCGGGCATTTCGCGGCGGGCGTCGTATTCCTCGCCGTCGTATTCATTGTTGGCCTGGATCGGACCGTTATTGGTGATTTTCCACGAGTCATCGCTGACAATCAGTTGTTGAGATCCATCGGTGTATTCAACTTCCAATTGCAACAGCAACTTTGGAAAGTCGAATGGTTCTGTCTTTGCGGGCTTCCTGATCCGGGGCGCATAATAGCGTCCATTACCCAGAATGACACCGACAGCATTGTTGCCTGACCGAAGAAAATCCGTGACATCGTGCGTTATGTAAAACACCCGTTTGTTATAATCGGTCAATCCGGGCGAGAGCACCTCATTTCCCACCTTTTGGCCATTCAAATACAACTCGGAAAGTCCCAAACCAGAAAAATAAACCGTAGCCCGGCTGACTTGGCGCGATACGGTGAAATTTTTGCGCAGCCAACGCGCAGCCAACCTGCGGCTGAAGGCAGCATTGGTTGTGGCAAGTTTGTCCGGCAGCGACTCGGTAAGGCCGATCCAGTTTCCCTTCCAATCTTCCGGTTCAAGCAAGCCCATCGTCCAGCTTGCCACATCGCTCCAATGCGGCTTGTCAGCATTGTCCCAGACACAAACCTTCCAAAAGCATTGCTGGCGTGATATCAGTCGCTTGCCGGCATAGCTAACGCTGGCTGCCTGTTCACCAGCCACCTTCCCGGTATCCCATAAATCACCATTGTTTTGCTTAAGCAGCGCGAGGCTCGTCGCCACGAGGATTCGACTGGCCGTCTGTTTTGCGCCGCGTGCGGCTGACTGCTCGCACCAGGACAAACGCGGTTGGACTGCATCTATTCCCAGTGGGTCGGCGCGATATTCGCACCGCAATTCCACAGGCAATAACGCAGCATTCACGGTCGCAACCGCGAACCACGAGAGACTCGCGAAAAGAACAATGTTAAGCTTCAAGTTAGTTTGATTCATAAAGGTTTATTTACGGCAGGATAATTCGTCGCGTTCATATTGCTTCACCACTGCGAACCACGCGTCGCCGACGGGCACGCCCTGACTTTCGCAGTAATAATCCCAGACCGCGCCGAACGGCAGCGTCTTGGCTTCCTCCTGCAACGCGAGGCGCGTGGTGAAATCTCCGCCCGCTTCCGCCGTGCGGATAAGCGGCGTTTCCAGCAGCGCGATGAGCAGCGCGCGAATCATATTGCGCGTGCCGATGGTCCACGCGGCGACGCGGTTGATGCTCGCGTCAAAATAATCCAGCCCGATGTGAACGCGTTTTTCAAAGCCGTTCACCGCGATTTCGCGCGCGATGGCGAGCAAATCGTCATTCAAAATCACAACGTGGTCGCTGTCCCAGCGCACGCCGCGCGAGACGTGCAGCAGAATCTCCGGCATGAATTGCAGCACGCTGGAAATCTTGTCCGCGATGCCTTCGGTCGGATGATAATGGCCGGCGTCGAGCGTCAGCAATTTCTTGCGGCTGACGGCATAGCCCAGGTAAAACTCGTGTGAGCCGACTACAAAACTCTCGCTGCCTATGCCGAACAACTTCGGCTCCACGGCGTCGAGATTCAACTTCGGCGAAATCGCCTTTTTGAAAACGGCGTCCAACGATTCCGCCAGCCGCGCACGCGGCGCGACGCGATCCGCCGCCGTATCCTTCATGCCGTCGGGAATCCAGATGTTCGTCACGCAGGTTTTGCCGAGCGCTTTGCCCATCGCCGCACCGATTTCGCGGCTGCGGATGCAATGCTCGATCCAGAATTGACGAATGCCTTTGTCTACGTGCGACAGCGTGAAACCGTCCGCCGCCTTTGGATGCGAGAAACAGGTCGGGTTGAAATCCAGACCGAGGCCATTCTTCTTCGCCCAGGCAATCCAGTTGGCAAAATGTTTCGGTTCGATGGCGTCGCGATCCACTTTCTTGCCGCCGAACTCGCCGTAGAAAGCATGCAGGTTCAGACGATGCTTGCCGGGAATTAGTGAGAGCGTTTTGTCGAGGTCAGCGCGGAGTTCGTCCGGCGTGCGCGCCTTGCCGGGATAATTGCCGGTGACGGCGAGGCCGTTGCCCAACGCGCCGCCGCCGTTTTCAAAGCCGCCCACGTCGTCACCCTGCCAGCAGTGCAGCGAGACGGGGATTTGCGAAAGAGTTTTTAGTGCGCGCTCAACGTCCACACCAAGCGCGGCGTAGCGTTCCTCGGCTAACGTATATGCTTTTTCAACGGTCATCATAGAGTTTGGATTCATGGAATTTGGCGAATTGTGACTGGTCCAATCAGTCCCGCCGGCTGGAGCGGTGATTTCTTCTTCACGGTTGCCGCCGTGATTGAAGTGTAGCGCTGCTTGACAGGCAGTGCCGCGTCGCCGACCAAGCGGTTTTTCCACGTGTTGACGACATCCACTTCGAGCGAGTTTGCGCCGGGCTTCACCGCGGCAGAGATGTCGACGCGATATGGCGGCTGCCAGAGCGTGCCGAGTTCCCGACCATTCACCCGCACGACGGCGATGTCGTTGACTTTGCCGAGATCAAGAATCAATTCGGAGTGAGGAGCGCGGAGTGCGGAGCCGGAAATATCAAATGTCCGGCGATATGTAGCCTTGCCGGAAAAATACTTAATGCCTTCCTCGGACCGCTTCGTCCAGTCGGTGAGTTGATCAAACATGATTTTCTCGGGTGCGCCCCAACCGGGCGGGAAGTTCACCTCCCACGGTCCGGTGATTGCCATCGGTGCGGCGGTCGACACCGTCAGCGGGCGAGTGTGTCCATCGGCGAATTTCAGCTCGTAATCGCCAGCCTCACCTCCTTGCGCCGTGATCTGGCCAGTGGCGCTGCGCGTCAACTGTAGTGGAAATGCATCCGCGCCGGAATCTGACGGCGGCTGGATGGCTTCGGGCTTCATCCTCGTGCCGAGAATTTCCTCTCCATCATGCGTGACCGAGACGATGCGTTCGGATTTGGGCGCGGCCTTTTCGCGAAAGACCACAAACACGGAGCCAGCCGGACCGAAATTCAACGGCAGCCGCACCACGCCATCCGTCACGTCGTAAACCGGCGGGCGCTCGATGCGTCCGGAATCCGGCCACCATAGTTCCGGTGCTTTGTCGCCGGCCCGGAACACGGTGGTCGTCGTCAGGGATTCCGCTTTTGGATTGGCTACGAAATAAATGTCCGCGTCGGCGCTGTGCCGGTGCGTGAAACCAAGTTTCGCTGTAGTTTCAAAATCTGGTTTCAAACCCAACTCGACAAAAATGGCGTCGAGACTTTTGCCCCAGAAGACGCGCCCCTTGCCGAACCGATGTTCACCCGGCTGCTGCGCCTTGCCCCAGACTTCGCGGGCAAGTGTTTGCACTTCGATGTCGCACATCGGGAAATTTTCCAGGCTCGGCGAACGCGACGGCGGCGTGCCGATGACCGTGGCCCCGGCCTTCACCAGTTCGCGGATTTTTTTCAGCAACTCGGGCCGCATCGTTGCTGACTCCGGCAACACCAGCAGCCGATAGCTCATGCCGTCCGGCAGCACCAAGCGGCCAGCCTTCACCGCCAGCCGGTGCTCGATCACGTCGGCGTTGATGAAGTCATAGTCGAACCCCGGCGGCAAGGCCGGCTGTTGCGGACCGACCATTTTGGGCGCGTCCTCGCTGATGAAATACGCCACGTCCGCGACGTGCTTGCCGGTCTGCAACAGCACGGTGCAGCGGCGCAGATAGTCAATCCAAGCCTTCGACTGCTCGAACCAGGTGTTGTTGCGGTTGAACTCCGAACCGAAGCCGGCGTTGATGCCGGGCGGTTTATCGTCCGTCGGCTGGTGGATGTTCACGTGCAGCATGAATTGGTTGATGCCTTGGCAGAATGCCCAGTCACCGCGCGCTTTCAAGTCGCGAGGCGAGTTGATGAACGCCGGACCGCCCGTGAATGCCTCGGCCCACGTGACCGGCTTGCCGTAAATGTTCGCGGCGGAAGATGCGTCGCGTAATTCATACCGTCCGAGGTAACGCGCTCCTAGATAACCCGTGTCCCGCTGTTCCAGAAAATCACCGTCGGCCCAGAACTCACCGGCAATCTCGTCGCACGCGCCGCCATACTGTAAAAACTCCGCCGGAAAACCCCAGTGCCCATAATTCTCCAGCCACATTTTCATGCCGTGCTCATGACACAAGTCGCGCAACCCGCCCACGTAATCCTGCGCAATCCGGTCTGCAACCAAGCGACGTAAGTCCCAAAGAAAACGATCCGACTGATCCACGCTGCCGACAATGCGTCCCGTCATCACTGGCAAGAATGGCAGCGGATCGTAACCGTAGCGCTTCTGAAAATCCGCCCCGAAGCCGTCAGTCCAATTTTCAGGACCTTTTTCATAGCTGTCGGCCACGACGTGCTTCCACGATTTACGATCCGATGCTGGCAGCCGGCCCAGCAGATTGCCGACATAGGCGTCAAAGTGCGACCGCAACGGAACACGATTCATCTTGTCCACCTCAAATCCAGTCGCCTCCGGCGGTGCCGGGCCGTTCTTTGTGCCAGTCGGCGTCAGCGCCGTGCGCAATACAATCCAATCGCCCGCCGGCACGTCCCACCGCAATGTCCCGTCCGCCGCCATCAACTTGCTCAGATTGCGCACAGCATCCGGTTTGATTGTCAAACCAGACACATCCGGTTCGGCTTCGCCAGGCCAAGTATAAAAATCATAGCGCGGCTGGGCATACTGACAGACTTTTTGTAACGATTTCTCCGGGTAACATTCCACCCGCGCCGCTGGCGAGAGCTGGATGTCGCCGGGTTCACAGGCTCCGGAAAATTTCAAACGGATGAACCGCGCCGTGGTGGCCGGAAAGGTCGCCACAATCGGGGCGAACGGCACCGGACCGGCGCTCAAATCGAGTCTGTGCCGGTCAACTGTGAAATTTTTCACCGTCCGATACTGCCGTCCGTCCTCCGAATTCAGCAACTCGGCGGTGACATTCACCTCGTTGGTGAACAGCAACGTTAAACTTCGCGCCGTGAACGGCGACGGCATTTCGAAATTCACCAGCTTTGACGTGCGCGAGGAGATCTTCGCCACTTCGCCTTCGGCAGTTGGCGCGGGAAACGCTAGCACCGCGAGGTCCTGAAATTCGCCCGGCGGCAGCGGCAGTTTGCCCGCGAAATGTTGCGGCCCGTGCAGGCGCAATTCCGGCAGCGTGACGTAGCGCATCGCCTGCGACGGTTTCACCCACGGCCCGCCCGACTGGCTCCAGCCTGGCGAATTGAACACGCCGACATCCACGCCCAGCCGCGTGCCTTCGCGCACAGCGTGCTCGAGGTAACTCCACCATTCATCCGTGAGCGCCTTAGTCGTGCTGGTCGTCGGCGTGCCACTCTGCCCGCTAATGACGCCGATGTAACCTTCGCCGATGCCGACGCGCTTCATCGCTTCCATGTCGCGCGTGATGCCCTCCTTCGATATCTGGCCGTCCATCCAATACCAGTAGCAGCGCGGCTTGGTCTGATCGGGCGGGTTAGCAAAACTGGAATCCAGCGAGTTTGCCCGGACCGAAACGACAAGCGAAATCGCCGCGAGGGCGAACAGTATTAGTGCTGACTTCATAAATTAATGGTTCAGTTTCCAATCACCTCAACCCATTCTTCAATTTCCGCAGCCAAATTTGATGTCCGCGCGCATTCGGATGGCACACCTGCGACATCGTGCAACATGGCCACCGAACCGGCGCAGTTGCTCTGGCTATCGCACCTTCCGTCCCCAATTGGCGCAGGCACTCGCGCGAGTCTTTCCATATATTTTAAAATCCAAAAAAACCGCAGCCTTGGCGGTGCCAATGGTTGACTTGGAATACAAGAGCACTTTCTCGCAACCGGGAAAAAATTCAAGGAGACTCGTCTGGTAAGAATGGATGGCCAGATGAGGCTCTGAATTTACGGGGACCGCAGACAGAAGAACACATTCGTCCACGCGGGACTTGGGATGATATTCAGGTCCGTCACGTTCGCAGATCCGGGTATGCGAACCAGGCCTCTTTGAAATTCAGCCATTATTTTTTCAGCTCACGTTGAACCCGCTACCGAGAAATTTATTCATGTGTCCAGATGGCCATAAATTGGCATTGGGCTTACATCAATTGCCGCTCGCTGGAATTATCAATCATTAAAGTCACAATTCTGTAACAATGACGCGGGGATTGGCGGTGACAGCAGAATAGTTAAAACCAAGTAGTAGTAATGCTAGCAGGTTCATTTCTCGCAATGGGGACGGGCATGGGCACAGAGCCACATGGGGAATGCCCTTTCTTTTCGCAGCCGGCCAACGTCAAAACTTTTCTGGAAAATTTTTGAGCCGGAAAATCCGCAGGGAAACGGCGGGTGTCTATACGCCGGAATCTGCCAGCGCGATTTTATTTGGTAGGCTGAGAGTTGCGACTTGTCGCCAGGGCGCTCTGGGTGGAGGGCTCTGAAACTTTAAATCAATCAGAAGGACAGAACCGCTTGCGTCATAGGGACGGGGCGGCAAAGAGGACAGCGATGGCGGTGACGGCACAGATTGGCGCGGCGATTCCCAGGGTCCCGGCGATGGCGGGGCAATGGGAGGCGGTGTGCACGTTTCCCGGGGCATTGGCCACGCCCTCCGGCGGTTTTCTGGTGGAACTGGTCCTGCCGGACGGGAACCGGACGGACGCCGCAGCGCGAGCGTCCCTACCTCGGGAAGCGGAAAGGCTGAAATCCGGGGCGGGGCCACGCTATTGCATTCGCAAGGGTTTAGCGGGTTGGATTCTGATTTATGACTGGGAGGTGACGACGTTGCCGGATGACAAGGCGGTTTATTACGCCGCCCAGCTTTTGCTGGAACCGCCGCCGACGCCGATCCACGCCACGGTGCTGGACAATCTGGTGTTTGGTCATGCCTTGGTGGAAAACCAACGGAATCTGGGGCGGGATGATCAGGAGACTTTGGCGCGGCAGGGCCAGGTCCGGCGGGAATGCCAGGCCATTCTGGAGGATGAAACGGCGTCGGCACTGGAACAGGCCGAGGCACAGCGGGATTTGGACAAAATCAATGACTGGGTGAGGAAACATCAGCGGGGAACGGAGGCGGGCGAACAGAAGCAGGTCCGGGCGATTTCAGCCGGGCTGCTGCGGCTGATCAAAGAACTGGAGCGGGCGACAGGCCGGAAACGGGAGCCGGTGCCGGTGTTGCGGGCGTTCGGCCGCCATTTACGCACGCATCTGTGGGAGGCATCCGGCCGGTCCAGCGGCCGGCGGGGACGACCGGGGCGGTCGGGATGTTTCACCTACGAGCCGCCGCCGGGGGTGGTGTGGATCCGTTGAGGGGATTTTCGACTTAAAAAACGCCAAGGCATGACCTTGGCGTTTTTTTTTGCAAAAAATTATCGCAAAAATCGCCAATGTTTACAGGGCGATTGAATTTCGGCACACGGTTTGTGCCAAAAAGCACACGGTTTGTAACGCCATAGGGGTTGAAGCGGCAAAAAGATCGCCGCCACCACCAAAACCACCATGGCAAAGACAGACAACTCACCGGTCGGCCCGCTTGCGAAGACCACCTCGGTTGTTTCTGCGCCAAAGACTCCCACCGAGCCGGCGGCTGATCACAAAGGACCGGATGAACTGCTGACCAAGCAGGAGCTGGCGGCGCGGTTCAAGGTGTCGGTGCGGACGATTGAAAAATGGTCGAAAGACGGTTTTCTACCGCGCATCCACATTGTCAGCGTCGTCCGCTTTTACTGGCCGGAGGTGGTGGCGCATCTGCTCAAAAATTCCGGTAGGCCGGGGCCGAAAGTTCCTCCGGACGGGCACCAATCCAAAACCTGAAGGCGCGTGCCGCACCGGCCACTTTTTTTAACCGCGAAAATCACCAAACACACGAAACCAAATAAAACCATGAAACACATTGTATTCGATATCGAGACCGTGGCGCAGGACCCGGCAAAACTGCTGGCGCTCGCGCCGGAATTTACCGCCGCCGCCAATCTCAAGGATCCCGACAAGATCGCGGCGAGCATTGCCAAGAAACGCGCGGACTTTCTCGCCGACGCCGCGCTGAACTGGAAGACCGCCGAGGTCGTGCTCATCGGCGCAGGCGATGACACGGAAATTCGTTCGTTCACCGCCGACAGCGAGAAACAACTGCTCGGTGATTTTCTCGACCTGGTTTCCGCCGCGCTCGGCGACGGCGTGGTCGTCGGCGGACACAACGTCAAAGCGTTTGACCTGCCGATGCTCGTTAATCGCGCCCGCGTTCACGGCCTGAAGATTCCACGCAATGTGCTGTCGTTCTGGCGCGGCCGGCCGCAGTGGCACGACAACATTTTCGACACGCTGGAAATTCTCTCGTTCGGAAAAGCCTTTGAAGGCAACGGCGTGGACGACGTCGCCCGCGTGTTCGGGCTGCCGCCGAAGCTCGGCCATGGCGGTGACTTTCCCCTGCTCTGGCGCGCGGACCGCGACGGCGCCATCGCCTACAACCGCCGCGATGTGGAAATCGAAATCGAAATCGCCCGCATCTGCGGCTGCATCTGACTTATGAATAAATCTGAAACCATCACGCATCTGGCGGCGGCGCTGGCGAAAGCCCAAGCGGAAATGCCGGTCGCCGTGTTCGACGCGACCAATCCGTTTCTCAAATCGAAATACGCCTCACTCGGCGCGGTCATTCACGCGAGCCGGCCGATTCTGGCGAAGCACAAGCTCAGCCTCGTCCAGTTCCCGATCAGCGATGCGACGGGCATCGGGGTGGAATCCATCCTGACGCATGAGTCCGGCGAGTTCATCGCCGAGCGCATTTCAATTCCGCTCACGGAGGAAAAGGGCAAGACCAAGGTGCAGTGCGCGGGCAGCACGCTGACGTATCTGCGCCGTTATTCCTGGGCTTCAATTTTGGGGATGTATTCGGATGAGGATTCCGATGGGGCGGTAGCACCGCCGGGCAATGTGCCTGCGGCATTGGCCAAGACGACATCCCCGAAACCGGTTGCGGCACTTCCGCCGCCGCCACTTCACAAAAACAGCAACAACTAAGTGCGTGCCGCACAGGCCCACTAAAAAACAGAAAGGACAGTTATGGAAATCCCGCAAGAAGG
>Ga0007854_10002115_pt1 | contig 12442 bp, 10 predicted proteins | sample CryBogCBH12Aug08_FD_60382 | JGI IMG/M metagenome (GOLD analysis project Ga0007854, IMG submission 60382) | Freshwater microbial communities from Crystal Bog, Wisconsin, USA - CBH12Aug08 | ecosystem: Environmental > Aquatic > Freshwater > Lake | place: Crystal Bog, Wisconsin, USA | collected...
CATGAAAAATAACCCTCAATAAAAAAGATAGCCAAAATAACCGAAAATAAAACGAAATACTAGCCAAGGATAGAGTTAAATTTGCGCCTTTGTCAGAATCAACTCTAGCCCGTCAAATAATCTCGAACCATGAACAACCCTTAAGATCTGTGCCCTTTCATCAAATCAAAGAGTCAAATCCTTATTGTTAACCAATCATTTTAATCGATTTGTAGACCATTGAGCCCACTTTCAGCCCACTTTCATCCCACTTAAAGTCTACTTTTAGCCAAGAACCTCCACACATTATGAACGTCCAAATGAATTCAACTCGTAACCTGCCTACATTGTGCTCAAACCCACTCAGTAACTTAAGCTTTGTTGGCTCTTATTATTCAATATTGAATTCATTCAAACAAAGCCACCAACGCCTCTCTCAAATTCAATACATTGCTCAAAGCCTAAACCTAAAACTAAACCTAAGCATATTGTTCACTCTCACCTTCCTGGTGGCCTTAATTCAATCAGTCCCAAGTTTTGCGCAATCAACAGCACAAAATCAAAATCAGATTCAAACTCAGATTCAAACCCCGGCCAAAGGTCCAAGCACCACAAACTATCCAACCAAATCCATAACACTGATCGTTCCTTTTCCTGCAGGTGGCTCCTCTGACACCGTTTCTAGAACAATTGCTCGCAAACTCTCGCTCCAACTTGGACAGCCGGTCGTTGTTGAAAACCACCCCGGCGCTGGAGGCAACATCGGGTGCGATCTTGTTGCCAAGGCCTCCCCCGATGGCTATACGCTTCTGATCACCACAACAAGTACCCACGGGATCGGTGCGGCACTCAATAAAAAGACCCCCTTCAACTACGATTCAGATTTCACACCTATTATTCACTTGGCGACTGCGCCCAATATATTTTTAGTGACCAAACAAATTCCTGTAACTAATTTAAAGGAATTTATCGTCTACGCAAAAGCCCATCCTGATTCATTAAATTTTGGATCTGCGGGGACTGGAACCATCATGCACTTAACGGGTGAGTCCTTTAACGCTGAAGCGGGCACCAACATGCTTCATATCCCCTACAAAGGGTCAAGCCTTGCAATGCCCGACTTAATCTCAGGCAAGATCCAAGTGATTTTTGACAGCATCGTCTCAGGCGTTCAACACGTAGAAGACGGTAAACTAAACGTCATCACGGTGACGGGCAAGAAGAGATCCCCTCTGTTACCAGGCGTGCCGACCCTCTCAGAAATCGGAGCCCCGTATGGACTATCAAATTTTGTCTCCGAGAACTGGTGGGGACTTTACGGTCCTAAGAACCTCCCCCAAAACGTGACGGATAAACTCAACAGTGAACTTAATATTGCACTGAAATCCCAAGAGGTTCGAGAACAACTGGCAAGACAAGGCGCTGAGACGGGTGGAGGTTCGGCTAAAGCATTTACTGAGCTTGTGTTAACAGATAGAGCCAGATGGGCCAAGCTTATAAAAGACAACAAAATAGTCATCGATTAAAAAGTGAAGCAACAAACTGAGTAAAAAAATTCAGCGTGTTCTTACCCCTTACTTTGCCTTGATCCTTGATAAATACCAATCAAAGAAGACTGAAAAAGTCTTTAGTATTTATCAAAGCCTAATCATCAATTTCAAAATTTGTCTAAGAATAATACTAATTTAATCGACCAGATGCCAAGATAAATTCAGCCGCAGAGCCCAAATCATTCATCAAAGCTTTTCGTGCTTTGGGTGCATTTTTGTTCCTCAGTGCTTCAATCATTTCTGCGTGGTGATTTTTCGCAGGACCAGAGATCAATCTCTTGGAACCTGACCTTAAATCCAAATTTAAAACAGGCCCAACCTGCAACCAAAGTCCCTCGATAATGTTCAATAAAGTGGGAAGTTTTGCCGCTCGGTAGATTGCAAAATGCAACTTCATATTTGCCTCAATAGCGACGCTTGCATCTGGTTTTTTCTTCACAATTTCTTTCAGATAAATAGCGTGATTTTTCTCAAGTTCAATCAACTCTTCTGAGGTGATTTTGCTTGCTGCTTGCTCAATAGCTAACCCCTCCAACTCCTTTCTAATCAGCAAGAGTTCTGTGAATTTAGATTTGGTCATCAAAGGAACTCTGAGCGACTTGTTGGGTAAGAACTCAAGGGCCCCCTCTGCAGCTAGTTGTCTGAGCGCTTCTCTAACCGGCATTTGACTGGTACCCAGTGCATCGGCCAATGATTTCAAAGTTAGCTTTTGCCCAGGCTCCACCCTTCCCCCAATAATTAACTCTCTAAGATCTTTATAAACTCTTTGAGACATGGTTTCATGCTCAATTTTTTGAATCGCAATTAACTCATTCATATTGACTAGGGTAAATACCGTCCATATTTGATTGACTTAATTGTTACATAGAAATATATTTGATCAAAGATCAAAACACATTAATTGATTTAACCAGGAGACAATTATGAACGCACCTTTCTCAAAACGTCGTGACATCCTAAATGCTGGAGTTGTTGGAGCCATCTCAACACTGGGATTTCCTGCAATTGTCAAAGCTCAAACCGACAAAATAAGAATCGGACACTTAACGCCTTTAACGGGATTTTTAGGGCCCCTAGGCGAATACGGGACCATGGGTATCAAACAAGCGGTTGATGAAGTTAACAAAGCAGGCGGTATTTTGGGTCGCCAAATTGAGCTCATCTCAGAGGACTCAGTAAACCCAGCAACCGCCTCCAGCAAAGCTCAACGTATGTTTGAGCGGGACGGAGTTAACTGCATCTTGGGTGAGATCAACTCGGCCTCTGCTCTTGCGATCAGCCAGGTCGCAGCGAGGAATCAGAAAATATTTATCAACACAGGCGGTAACTCCGACGAGTTGCGCGGCAAGAACTGTAACAAATTCATGTTTCACGTTGAATGCGCAAACTCTATGTATGTTCATACCTGCGGTCGTGCCCTTCTTCAACAAGGCCTAGTCAAAGGCAAGAAATGGTATTTCCTGACCGCAGATTACGCGTTTGGACATGACTTAACTCGTGTTGCTCGCACCTTCCTTGCGGCAAACGGGGGCCAAGAGTCTGGTGAGGACAAGGTTCCTACAGATGCAACGGATTACTCAGCCTATATGCTCAAAATAAGACAAGCCAAACCTGATGTTGTCATCTCCAACTTATCTGGAACTCAGATCACTAGTTTTATGAAACAGTACTCTGAGTACGGGCTGCCCTTCACGGTTGCTGGATTTGGTTTTGATACGGCACTCGCTTGGGGTGCGGGAGCTGATAACTTCCTTGGCACTTGGCCCGTACCTTGGCATCATGATGTAAATTCAGCAAGCTCCAAAGCGTTCGTAACCGAGTTTGTTAAGAGAAACGGTAAACCACCAGAAAACCAAGCCTGGGGAGATTATTTGGTGCTCAAAATTATGGCCGAATCCATGAATGCAGTTAAATCGACCGACTCATTAAAGGTCATTGATTACATGGAAAAAGGTGCTCAGTTCGATGTCCTAAAAACAAGGAAAGGATATTTCAGATCATGGGATCACCAGTTGATCCAGGAAATGTATACCATGACACCCAAAGCCAAGGGAGCGGCTAAAGACAAGTGGGACTTCCTTCAGGTTGGATCATCAGTACCAAGTGCGAATGAGCCTTTGGACATCATTGCTCCAACGAAGACTGAAAACAACTGTACTTTTAGCTAATTCAAAAAGGCACAGAGGGGGGAAATAAAAAGGGCATGTAGACGCCTGCTAAAGGCGCCCCCAAATCCTGAGCTCCCCCTAGTAACAAATCCCTCTCGGAACCTAGAAAAAATCAATATAACCTTGATCTTTAAAGGCTGAAAAATTTTAAAGATCAGGGCTCAAAACAAAATAAAGAGAACTGTTAAAGCGTTGATTGCACAATCGTTGAAGACTCGCTTTGCATTCAATACTCAGCAAGGCCTATGGAACTAATTTTTTTTATTGAACAAGTCTTAAACGGTTTGTTAGTCGGTGGCTACTACCTGATCATCGCACTTGGGCTTTCTTTGATCTTTAGTTTAGGTGGAGTCGTCAACCTAGCCCATGGTGCTTTTTATGCACTGGGCGCTTATGCGGCAGTGATGCTCACCGAGCAATTTGGTTTTACTGGTGCACTTATACTCTCCCCCGTACTTGTGGGTATCTTTGGTGCATTATTTGAGAGCCTAATACTCAGACGCTTTTACCAAAAAGATCCCATCCTCAGCTTGTTGGTGACCTTTGGTATGGCCATGGTCATTGAGCAAGTTATCCGAATGATCTGGGGCTCAACCCCGTTGCAATTCATCATCCCCTCAGCACTAAAGGGGCAAGTGGTGTTGGGTGACTTTATCTACTCTAAATACAGACTGCTCATGCTCGCAGTCGTGTTCTTGGTTCTCTTTTGTGTTTGGCTCTTGCTGAATAAAACTGCATTTGGTCGTGTGGTCAGAGCAGGAACACAGCGTCCCGATATGGTCGCAGTGCTTGGCATTCACCTTCAAAGATACATGACCGGCGTGGTTGTTATAGGGGTTGCATTAGCATCATTAGCAGGTGTATTGCTCGCTCCCCTTGCGGGTGTTCATCCCTCCATGGGCTCTGAGATCATGACCTCTGCATTTGTTGTTGTGGTGATTGGTGGTTTGGGTAGCTTTTGGGGGGTTGTACTTGCAGCCCTTTTAGTTGGAGTAGTAAGGGGAGTTACCACTTACTTTTACCCTCCCGCATCAGAGGCGTCTATTTACATTCTCATGATCGTGATTTTATTGATACGTCCAAGAGGACTTCTTGGCGAGCGGATTGAAAGATTTGAATAATGATACAAACACAAACAGTCCTGCAAAAACACTCTGAATTAATATTAGGTTTTTTAATTCTATCGTTGGCTCCTTTGCTGATGAACCTCCTGGGTCTGACCCCAAGTAGCTCAATAGATATCGTGATCTACTCTATTGCAGCTCTGGGACTTAACTTGTTGGTCGGCTACACAGGGCTGACCTCATTTGGTCACGGTGCCTTCTTTGGCCTGGGAGCCTACGCGGCAGCCCTTTCTCAGCAACGCTGGTTTGATCAGCAAATATTTCTTCCCATCCTATTTGCAACGGTCTTTATTGCACTGCTTTCCTTAATCGTTGGCTCCTTGATATTGATTCGAAGAGGCGTGTATTTCTCACTACTAACGCTCGCCTTCTCAGCGTTAACTTACACGGTTGCATTTCGCTGGACTGAGCTAACTGGGGGCGAAAACGGGATTGGCAACCTGACTAGACCAAGCCTTGGAGTACTTGAGTTGGGGCAAAGCACTCACTACCTTTTGCTCGTCAGCTTAATTGGTCTGGCAGTCCTTTATTTGGTCTGGCGCTTACTTCGTTCACCCTTTGGACACGTGATCGTCTCCATTAGAGAAAACCAACAAAGGGCACAGTTTCAAGGCTACAACATTCAACGCTACAAACTGATAGTTTTTATCCTTTCATCAACGATCACAGGCTTTGCTGGGGCTTTGATGACGTTTCACATGCGGTTTGCCTCTGCTGATCCCACCTCTGTTGCGTTCTCTGGAGAGTTACTCGCAATCGTTGTGATCGGAGGAATGCACAGCCTCCTAGGTCCTTTAATTGGCTCCTTTTTCTTTGTGTTTTTTAAAGAGTTCGTCTCAATCTGGACCCCAAACTGGCTACTCTACTTTGGTTTGATGTTTGTGGGCTTCATCATATTTTCACCCAAAGGAATTGTTGGTGTCATAGCTGAGTTTAAGAAACGTTTTGTCAAGCAAGAAGATTTAGAAGCCGCGATGAGTGCTCGCAAAATCTACACTGACCTGGAGTTTCCTGCATTCTTGCAACCTGTACATAAAACCGGAGTGGCCCTCATCGTGTCTCATCTGGGTAAGAGATTTGGAGGTGTGCTTGCAGTCAAGGACTGTCACTTCACTCTAGACAAAGGCATTCACGCACTCATTGGTCCTAACGGCTCAGGAAAAACCACCACTTTCAATCTCATCTCTGGTATGTTTACGCCGGACCACGGCAGTGTCAAAATTTACGGCGAATCTTTAAACAACCTCAGAGCAGATGAAATCAGTCAGTCAGGTGTTGCAAGGTCTTTTCAAATCACAAATTTATTTAAAGGACTGAGCATTTTTGAGAATTTTCGCTTGGCTGTTGCCTCCAGGTACCCTGGTGGTTTTAACATTTGGGTAGACACCCACACTCAAGATGAAATTAACAAAAAGACGATGCAGATTGTTAAATACCTAGGGCTTGAAGGTATAGAGCACTCGCTCGCTGGTGATCTCTCCTACGGCGGACAAAGAATTGTTGACCTAGGTATTGCGCTGTGCGGACACCCAACCATACTGATGTTGGATGAGCCGCTTGCAGGACTTGCGGCAAAAGAACGAGACAGAGTATCCAATCTCATCACTACCATTCAAAAGCATATTCCAGTCTTAATCGTTGAACACGATCTTGACAGAGTCCTGGGCTTTTCAAGCTTGGTGACAGTTATGAATGAGGGGTCTGTTCTCATGACGGGTACACCCGATGAGGTGAGAAACAATCAACAAGTCCAACAACTCTATACCGGCAGCGGTGTGCCACAAGTTGAGATCAGATCAAAAGAGCTCCAACAATCCCAAGTCCTGTTGAGTTTCAAACAAGTAGATACCTATTACGGTAAAAGTCATATTTTGAACAAAGCAAGCCTAGATATAAAAAAAGGTGAAATTGTTGCTCTTTTGGGTCGCAACGGAGCAGGTAAATCGACGTTGCTAAAAACCATTACTGGATTGGTGAGCCCAAGCAGCGGAACCATAGATTTTGAGGGGCAAGAGCTGAAGGGGATGAGCGCTGCAGATATTGCCCGAATTGGAATTGGCTACGTACCCCAAGGTCGAGGCTTGTTTGCTGGGATGAGCGTCAAAGAGAATTTGGCCTTAGGGAGAATGAACAGGGTTAATCCAAGTCTTGGGGGCACCATCTGGAGCGAAGAAAAAATATTGGAATACTTCCCCAGACTCAAAGAGAGGATGACAGTTGCAGCGGACTATTTATCCGGTGGCGAGCAACAAATGGTTGCAGTCGCTCGAGCCCTCTCCGGTAATGTGAAACTACTTTTACTAGATGAACCCTTTGAAGGCCTAGCTCCAGCAGTGGTGAATGAGCTCTTTACAGTCTTCAATCTTTTAAGAAGTGAAATCTCAATCTTGATTGTTGAACACAACCTTGATTTGGTATTGGCTTTGTCTGACCGGGTCTTTGCACTTGAACGCGGTCAAGTATTTCACTCTGGCCCTGCAAGCGAATTACTGAACGATTTAGAATATAGAAAGAAAATACTATGGATGTAAAACCCCAATCGCCCATCTCTCTTGATTTGACTGGACAATTTGCCCTGGTAACTGCTGGTGCCCAAGGAATTGGTCTAGCAATTACAAAGGCTCTACTAGCCCAAGGAGCCGAGGTCCAAGTTTGCGACATTGATACTGAGGCACTAGCAAAAGTCAAAGAAGAATTTCCATCAGTGCATACAAGACTTACCGATGTCTCTAAGGAAGCGGAGGTGAGTCAATTATTCGGTGAAATGCAAAAGCGTTGGGGCAAATTAAACATCTTGGTCAACAACGCAGGCATTGCCGGACCCACAGCAAGGTTAGAGGACACCTCGCTCAAGGATTGGCAAGACACAGTAGATGTTAATTTAACTGGTTCATTTTTGTGTGCTAAGTACGCAGTGCCGCTTATTAAAAACGCAAAGGGGGGAAGTATCGTTAACATCTCCTCAGCGGCTGGGCGTCACGGTTTCCCGCTCAGAACACCCTACTCAGCGACTAAATTTGCAGTTATTGGACTTACCCAAACTTGGGCCATGGAGTTGGGGCCCGATAACATTCGGGTCAACGCAATTTTGCCAGGTATCGTACAAGGTCCTAGACAAGACAGGGTCCTCTCAGCAAAAGCAGAAAGTTTTGGGATCACATTAGAAGAGATGCGAGAAAGAGCGTTACAAAGAGTATCCTTAAGAAGAATGGTGACTGCGCATGATATTGCAAGCCAAATCGTATTTATTTGTTCCAGTGCTGGATCTAACATCACTGGACAAAGCCTTTCAGTAGACGCTAACGTGGAGACACTAGTTCAATGATAAATTTAAACAAAGCAAAAGTAGCAGTAATTGGCTCTGGCCTCATTGGCAGAGCCTGGGCCATCGTATTTGCAAGAGCAGGCGTAGAGGTCAAAATATTTGATCAAAGCAAACAAGCTTTAAATGAATGCTTGTCTCTTATCAAAGCACTTCTTGAGGATAAAGAAAAATTTGGGCTTCTAAGTGAAGAAGTTTCTGAAATTCTTGCCCGTATTTATCCCGTTGAAACTCTAGAGGAAGCGTGTGCAGGTGTTGTGTTGGTTCAAGAAAATATCAAAGAAACTGTTGAAGCCAAACTTGAAATTTTTGCTAAATTAGACAGATTAACTCCTGAGGACGCAATTCTTGCAAGCTCAACATCTTGGCTACCCACTTCACTTTTCACGGAGAAACTAAAAGGTCGCTCGCGATGTATGGTTGCCCATCCAACCAATCCGCCTTATCTAATTCCGCTTGTTGAGGTGAGTCCCGCGCCTTGGACATCTTCGCAGGCAGTTGATCTTGCCATGGACTTTTACGCCGCAGTCAAACAAGAGCCCGTGCTTGTTAAGAAAGAAATACACGGCTTCCTCCTTAATAGAGTCCAAGGAGCCGTGCTCAATGAAATGCTCAACCTATACGAGGAAGGCTATGCGAGCTCTGCAGACCTAGATAAAGTCATGAAGTACGGGCTAGGACTCAGATGGTCATTCATGGGCCCCTTTGAGACGATTGATCTGAACGCACCCGCCGGTGTGACCGATTACGCAGCTAGATACGGCCAGACTTATGCGGATGTCTCTAAAACTCAAAAAGACAACTCTTGGGATGCCTCTGTGATCAAGAAAATTGAGGACGAAAGAAGAAATCTCCTTGACCAAGATAAGATAAATGAACGCTCCAGGTGGAGAGACAACCGACTGATGGCGCTAATGAAGCACCAACAAGAACAGCCTAAATAGAAAATAGAAAATAGAAAATAGATCAATAGATCAAAACATAAAACGCACAACATACCAACACACTTAGGAGAAGAAAATGTCACGTAAAGTCATCATCACCTGCGCTGTAACCGGCGCGATTCACACGCCGACGATGTCACAGTACTTGCCAATAACGGCAGAAGAAATCACAGAAGCTGCGATTGGTGCCGCAAAGGCCGGTGCCTCTATCGTGCACCTACATGCTAGGGAGCACCACAACGGAAAACCCTCTCAAGATCCAGAGCTCTTTAAACTATTTCTCCCACAAATCAAAGCAGCCAGTGATGTTGTGATCAACCTCACAACAGGTGGGGCACCCAATATGACAATTGAAGAGCGTCTTAAGCCAGCCCACTACTTCAAACCCGAAGTTGCCTCACTTAACATGGGATCTATGAATTTTGGTCTATACCCAATGCTTAACAGGTACTCAAAATTCAAGTATGACTGGGAGGTTCCTTACCTAGCGGGTAGTGATGACCGAGTTTTTAAAAATACATTTAAAGATATTGCACACATTCTTGAGTCATGCAGTGATAACCAAACTCGATTTGAGATTGAGTGTTACGACATAGGTCACCTCTACACTGCAGCCCATTTTATTGATCGAGGTTTAATTAAAGCCCCTTTCCTGATTCAATCTGTATTTGGACTGCTAGGAGGTATTGGCCCCCACCCAGAAGACGTCATGCACATGAAGCGCACGGCAGATAGACTTTTTGGGGACAGCTACGTTTGGTCCGTATTAGGAGCAGGAAAGAACCAAATACCAATTGCAACTATGTCAGCCTCTATGGGCGGCAATGTGCGAGTTGGCTTAGAGGACTCCCTTTGGGACGGACCAGGTAATTTGGCTAAAACCAATGCTGCCCAGGTTACGCGCATGAAAAACATTATTGAAGGCCTCTCATTACAAGTTGCAACACCTGATGAGGCCAGGGAAATTCTTAAATTAAAAGGCGGCAATAACGTTAACTTCTGATTTGAAATAGCTCCCTTCTAATCTCGACTCCATCACTTGAACTAAACTGCGGGTGATGGATTTTTTTTGGGGTTAAATAAAAATTTACAACAACGGCCTTTTAATCCATGATTTGCTTAAACAAGATATCCTCACCATCATTGGGCTCGGGTTTGATCTTTATTAGTCTAGCCAAAAAACTATAAACATCTATATTGTTTACAACAGCTAGGGTTTGTTTTTTTACACCAGGACCTGCCACAATGAAAAGCCCTTGCATCTCCTTGGCTCTGGCATCATATCCATGCATACCAGGAATCACCTTCATGCTCGAATTGGGGAGGATAGACCACCCAACATCTGCAAGACAGAAAATACCGGGTATGCGTCGGTGAGTTCCAAAATGATACTCAGTTGGAATCTTGGATTTATGCCAGCAACTCATGTGTGGATAGGCCTTAAGACGCTCAAGCATTGGCTCTGCGTCAACACTTTCAACATTAAAGCCAGCGACTGGGCCCATCCATACTAACTTAGCAGATTTTGTACTCTCGAGCACCATTGATAAATTGATGATGTGGTCTTGTGCAACATGAGCCATACCGTGATCCGATGTAATAACGAAAGTCGTGTCCTTCAGTAGGTCCAATCTCTCTAAGCCTTTGACAAATCGCTCAATAGCTGCGTCCACTCTTTTTAAAGATTCGTTGACTTCCAAAGCATCAGGACCGAATTCGTGCCCCGCATGATCAATCTCTGAGAAATAAAGCGTTGCAAAATCAGCTCTTTTAGACTCGTCCCGATTTAACCATTCTAATAACTGGTCGACACGTTTATCCGAGCTCATGTTGTCATCATAGTTTAGCCAGTCATCAGGGCGCAGGCCGTGGTTGAGGACCTCCGTTCCTGGCCAAAATAGGGTCGATACGATTTTTCCCTGCTGCTTTGCAGAAATCCAAATGGGAGTAGCTTCCTCATACCAAAACGGGTTGGAGACGGATTCGCGATCAGAGAGTTTAAATATTTGTTTGGTCTTAGACGGATCTTGCATGGTGTTGTTCACAAGCCCGTGATGATCTGGATACAAACCAGTCACCAGTGAGTAATGGTTAGGGAAGGTGATCGATGGAAATACCGGCGTAAAGTTATCCGCATACGTACCCGCATCTGCAAGACGCTTTAGAGTTGGTGTGAATCCACGACTCATGTAGTCATTTCTGTACCCGTCGATGCTTATTAAGACAACAAGTGGCTTGTGCTGAGGTTGAGGGACAACGGGTAATGTGCCCACACTTTGTGCAAGACTCATTGAAATACTCGAGAGCACCAAAATGGACATAGCTGTGACGAATGACGCCAACTGTCTGTTTGGATTAAAAAGTTTTAATTTATTCATAAACATCATTATTAATAATAATTAGTAACAATCATATTACAAATTTGTAACCGACCAGATGTCATAAAAGTTTAAAAAATTAGACACGTGATTTACACATCACGAAGTTAGCATCTCTTTCTTTAAGAATATGACATAAAAATAAATGCGGCGCTTCCCCGACACCGTCAGAAAGAGAACACGGATTGAGATCATACCCATGATTGATGTCATGATGTTTTTACTGGTTTTCTTTGTTTTGATCAGCCTTAACACCATCTCGGCTCTTGGGCTAAAAGCAAAATTACCTATTTCTAGCGAAGCAAAACTTGATACCCCTCCAAAGAGGCTGATCGTTAGTATTTCTCAAAATAACGAAATACAGGTTGATAAGACAAGTTTTTCAACACTTGAAGAGTTTAAAAAATACATTGCAGATTTAAAAATCAAGAACAACAAGTTGGCAGTCATCATCAATGGTGACGAGTCAGCCAAAATTCAACGATTGGTTGACGTGATGGACGTCTTAAAGGCAGAAGGTGTTGACTCTTTAACTATTGCTGCCAAAAAACAATAATGGAAAACCAGCTTACTCAGACGCTATACATCCAAAGGGAGAAAATATCCTGGGTATCTTCCTGCTTGATGAGTTTACTGGCTGCAGTATTTTTAGTCCAAGCATTGAACAGTGTTCACAATAATATTACCAAGACTGAGTTTTTTAACATTGTCAGTGAACCTGAAGAGCTCCCTCCCCGCCCTGTAGAGGAGAGAAAACAACTCAAGCAATTGGTTCAACCTACACCCCAAAAAGAAGTCAAGAGTCAACCCTTAAAAAGTCAAAACGAGGTCGTTCAACCCACTCATTCACCGGTTGTTGAGTCAAGTAAGACGTCTGAGAACACCGATTTAGCCGCAACTTCAAAAATGCATTCAAGTACGCAAGAAAACAAGCAAGAAAGAAGTGCTGCTCCAAACGAGAAAACTACCACCCAAGA
>Ga0007854_10002119_pt1 | contig 12431 bp, 13 predicted proteins | sample CryBogCBH12Aug08_FD_60382 | JGI IMG/M metagenome (GOLD analysis project Ga0007854, IMG submission 60382) | Freshwater microbial communities from Crystal Bog, Wisconsin, USA - CBH12Aug08 | ecosystem: Environmental > Aquatic > Freshwater > Lake | place: Crystal Bog, Wisconsin, USA | collected...
GTGTTAGTATTTTGTAATTCTTGTGCATTGCTAGTCATAGGTGATACTATTGCTGCTAGTCCTGTTGCTCCAATGGCTAAATTTTTAGATAGAGAGTTCATGTTAGAAGGTGTATAGAAAAACTCCTTTCAATGTTGTAATATTATCTTTACCTGAGATTGGAATACTTACTCCAAGTGATGGACCCCAATAATGTTTTCCACTTTTAATTCTCCAGATTGCTTGAGGTTCAAAATAGTCTGAATCTCCGCTCTTGCTGAATGCATGTCTTTCTTCTAATGTTACTCCAAATTTTTGATTGTTTATTGGTTTAGGACTTGAATAACTTATTCCAGTTGAGATTGATCCTGCTTCTGTTTTTGTGTTAAAACTTCCTCTGGAATCAAAGGTTAAACCTCCAAATGATCTATCATAGGGAGCAATGGTTTCAAATCTGCTTACAGACAATGGTAGAATACTAGGATTGAATGTATCATCGCCGTTTACTCCTCTGCCTATAGACCAGGTTGCACCATTTTTATCTGTTGAAGGATTTTGAGAGAAATATGATTCCCAGGTTATATTCTTTTCATCACTATTTGATTTCCAATCTAATCTGGCATCACTAAATGTTCCCCATTGATCCTTATTTCCGGATGTAACTAAGAAAGCGCCCACACTATAATCAGTATTTTTTAAATTATCTCTGGTTACAAAAGCAAGACCTATACTTGTTCTTTTGGATAAATCTAAAACACCATTAACAAAATATTGATTAAATTGAGTATTTCCAGAATTTACATTATCATAGCCTACTCCTAAATTTAAGTTAGAAGTTAGTTGATGAGATAATCCTAATCCCAGTCTGCTGGATTTATCATCTTTCATTTCAGCATTTAAGGTTAGAACATCTTTTTCAGATAATTTATGTTCTGATTCTAATCCAATTCCTGCAATATCTCCAAGACTTCCAAATGCTAGGACTTTGCTTTCAATTCCTCCAATGGAAAATTTAGGTAATCTTATTCCTAGGGGAATATAATTCATATCTTTGCCATTTGATTCTTGAAAAACATCATAGGCTCTGAAAGTTTCTAGGAATTGTCCCTTTAGAGGTATTGGTGCTCCATCATAGGATCCATCGGGTGCAATACCAAAAGTTGTTCTTGAAGTAAAATTATTATTTAAATCTTCTGAATAACTTCCTAATATTCTATATTGATTATCATTTGCTGAAACACTAGTTAGTGTTGCTGCAGTTAATGCAGTCATTGCAATGTTTTTTATTGTATTTTTCATTTTTTTCTTTTCTCCGTGTTTTTGTTTTATGTAGCTACTATGTAGTTACAATGTATTATCACCTAATATGGCTTTAATATCTTTCTGATATTATTGATATCAGTGATATCAAAAGGCTTAAATACAAGGGAAAACTAGGTATTTCATGGAAAGAAAGCTCATTAAACAAGGCGGAGGAGGTTATACTATCTATTTGCCTAAGAAGTGGATTGATGAAAAGGGATTGAAAGGTGGAGAAAGCATAGAAGTACAGGAAGAGGATAGTTCATTGATAATCCGAGCTAGTTCAAATACCAAATCTGAATTAACTATAGAAATAAATGAAAGTAATAAAAAAGATCTTAGAATATTACTAACTCATGCCTATAGAAGAGGTATTGATAAGATAAATATAATCAATTTGGATAATAATTCTTTAAATGAACTGAAAAAAATAGTTAGTTCATTGCTTTTAGGTTTTGAAATAACAAAGAAAGATGAAATTTCAGGAAAAAATTTCAAATCAGTTATCATAGAAAATTTATCTGAACCTACGGATCAAAAATTTGATGTAATTATGAAAAGATTGCTATTGTTAACCTCAGAAACAATTAGTTTTTTGAATGAAGAGTGTAAAAAAGAAAAGTTTTCAAATATTAATGAAATGAATGATATAAGAGCGAACCATGATAGATTTTTGTTGTTCTGTAGAAGGTTAATCGCAAAGGGTAATGTGCAAGGAAATCCTGTTTTGCTTTGGGAGTTTTTAACTTTTCTTCAGCATATAGAACATGGTTTGTATTATCTCTATGTATATCTAAATGAAAAGAGACCCAAATTAGGTGATAAAACAATAAAATTAATTATTGAATTAGGTAAATATTTTTCTCTATTATCTGAGGCATTTGAAGAAAAAGATTTGGAAAAAGTACATATCCTACATAATGAAGCTAGAAAATATAATTTTGATATAATTTTAAAATATCTTGAAAGTTCAAAAGGAAAAGAAACTGTGGTCTTGTCATATCTTAGAGAGATATTTAGATTAATTCAAATAAGTACTAGTCCTATTTTAAGTATGATCGTAGATAAGAAGAATTAATTAGAATGAATAACCATTTGAGAACGCTCTAGGATTTTCTTTGTAATAGGTTTGTACTAACCATGTCTTAAGGAATTTTTGGTCATTCTCTGAGATAATATATTTTCCAGTTTCATCTTTGGCATTTATATATTTTCTAAAATCAAAACTATTGGCTGCTCTTTTGGCCATATTTACTTTTCTTTCTCCTTCCAATGAAATGGCTAATGTATCTTCAAGATCTACTTTTCCATCAGGTCTAAGGGCTGCTCTTAGAGCATATTCTATGGATCTTGCTACGACTTGGTGATGGAATTCTCCTCTATAAATAGTACTCTTGCTTATTCCACTTGAACCAATATTTTCTTTTCTTTTTATCTCTTGGAATATATCCCATTGAGCAGGAGTATAATAACCATGGCTGTCTCCTTTATTATCTTTATCAATATCTGGCCAAACTCTTCCAGCCATCATAGTAGAGTTATAGGAATTTAATAATGCCACGGCTACTCTATTATCTGATGTATATTTTCCTACTCTTACAGAAAATTCTGAGTCTAACATTGTTTCGGGTGCTGGTTTAGGTAATTGTAATAAATTAGGATCTTCTTTATCAAATACAATATTACTTTTTGCTTTATCTTCCAATGATATAGGTCCATTTATTTCTATATTTGGTATTTTTATGTCTGTTGGTTCGTAGGATACGGAAGCATATAACATACCTCCTAAAATTGCTGAACCTGCTGCTACGGGAAGTATTACTTTTTTTACTCTATCCTTTAAAACTTTCCAAGTATTCTGATTTTCAATTACATTTTCTAGATTTGAAACAATATAGGAACCATTACCTGGTCTCCAGGTTTTTGTAATATCTCCATAGTTCTCTAATGTTTTTCTATAGGCTTTAGGAACATGTTTCAATTTTTCTTTTAATATTGCCTTGAAATTTTCTGGAGAAGTATTTTCAAAGAAATTAGGATCATTCATCAATTCTTGTTCAAAAGGATATTTTCCTTCATCGGAAAGTATTCTATAGGCCAATGCAAAAAATGAATAGCTATCAGATTCTTTTGTTGGATGACTTCCTTCTTTAAAACATTTTGGATCTCTGGTATGGATAAATCCCATATTATCTCTTGGGGAAACGCTTCTTCCAAAGTAGGATCCACAGGTTGAAGTTCCCAAATCATTGATCATAGGTCTGCTATCTAAATTATCTAGTGCGATGTTATCTGGTTTAAGATCTCCATGAACTCTTCTTAACTTATTATGAACTTCTGAAATTCCTTTTGCGATTCCTAAAAGATATTCATTTGCTTGTTTCAAATCTATTCCATGTCCTAGATATTTTCTTTCTCCTTCATCATTTAATACATTTGATAGAAATTGATCATATCTGGGCATTATAATAAATGGTTTTCCTTTATCATCTAGATCTATTTCTCCAGGAACTACGTTTGAACAGGCAGCAAATCTTCTAGATTCATTGGTAACTGCTTTTAATTCAGTTAGATTTCTTTCAATCATTTGTTCTTTTGCTAAATCAGTAGGTTCATGAATTTTGATTGCCAGATCTTCTTGTCCAGTTAATGTATCAATTGCTGAATACACTCTTCCCCAGGTTCCTCTTCCAATTTCTTTTACTATTTTATATTGACTGGAGTTGAGTATTCCTTCAAGGGGTTCTATTTTTTTACTTATTCTCTCTAATACTTCCATTATATTTTTTCCTCCTTAAAATCACTGAGAATTTCTATGGTGATTTGGGTGATTGTTCCTGGTTTGAGATGTTGTTCAAGCATTCTAGGTACTACTATGATTGATTGAGAGCCGTGTTTGGCTATTCTTTTGGTTATTGTAAACCTCTTGTTTTCTTTGGTATCTTGTGTCATTTTATAGTGATAATCTTATACATAGATTATACATATTTAGTATTTAAATGTTTCTATAAAGTTGTTACTATATAGTTACACTCAATAGAAAGGTTTAAAAGGCATCTTTTTAATATAAGTTTATGACAACCGAAAATAATGAAATTGAAGCTAATCCTACTCCAGTGAGAACTAGAGGTTATCTTGAAAGTCTTGCTCTTCAGTGTACTGTAAAACCTGAGTTTAGAGGTAATCCTGTTACAGGTTATACTCTAGTTACTCCTAGAACTTTTACTTCTTTTCCTGCACCTAATGCTCCTGTAGAAGAGCCTTCAAAATATACAAGATATTTAGAGTAAATCTTTCTATTCATAACGAACTAATAAAGAGTTATTCTTTCTATTCATAACGGAGGGCTTCAACTGTTTTTAATTTAGATGCTCTATAGGCAGGCCATATTCCAGATATGGCTCCAGTTATGGTTGCAAATGCAATGGTTCCTACAAACAAATACCATGGATAGCCTGGTTTAAGGAATCCCCAACCAAGATTAGCTAGAATAGATCCAATTGAATATGAAATTAAAAATCCTATTAATGTTCCTATTATACCTGCTATGAAACCTAGAAATGCAGATTCAAATAGGAATATTTTTAATATTTCTTTATTGCGAGCACCTACTGCTTTCATTGTTCCTATTTCTCTAGTTCTTTCGAGAACTGAAGTTATCATGGTGTTAGCAGTGTTTACTGCAGAAACTAAAACTGAAATTAATGCAATTAATATTACAAATCCTATTACTATGTTCAGAGCTGATGAAAATTGAGCAATAAGATCTTGGAATGAAGCTACATAGAAGTCTTCTTCTCCAACTTTTTCGCTTCTTGAATTACGTAAATTCTTTTCAACTCTTTTTATTGTATTTGTCATATCATTTATGTCTGCTCTTCCAATAATTTCTGCATAGTTTGTAACATTGGGATAGAGTTTTTTGAAATACTCATTGGTTACGTATATTTGAGAATCATCTTGAGGGTTACCCATGGATGCTAAAATTCCTACTATTCTTACATTTTGTCCGTTTACTACTAGATTGTCTCCTAGCTTATATCCGTTTGGAAATATTTTGTTATCTACTAAATAATTATAGCCTACAACTGCTTTTCCTACATCATTACTTTGCAGTGCTCTACCTTGAATTACATTTACACTTGCTAGTTCAAGAACTAAAGGCTTTGCAGGATCGTAGCTAACTAGGAAAACATATTTTTTATCTGTTTTTTGAGTTATTTCTGCCGCTGTTGAATAAACTCCTGTTGCTTCGCTTATTCCTGCGGTTCTTTCAATGGCTTTAACGTCTGAATCATTAAGAGAAAATGAATTATCTAATCCTGGAGCACTGTTTCCTTTTGGCATTACAGTTATTTTATCTGCTGAAGTTGAAGTTGAGAAAGAATTTATGTAGGCATATAAACCAAAACCAAAGCTAATAAAAATAAATATGGAAGTTATGCCTATAAAAATGGATAAGATTGTTAAAATACTTCTTGTCTTTCTTTTCGCTATGCTTCTTAATGAATAACCGACTATTTCTTTTTTAATGAACATCTTAACCTCTCAATGCAGAGACTGGATTTAATTGTGCCGCTCTCATGGCTGGAATGAGACCTGATACTATTCCTAATAGTGTGCTTCCTAGAAGAGCAAAAAATATTAGTGGGAAATTTATATTTGGAGTTATATTAGATCCTATTAGACTGCTTATACCTAAAGTTCCAAAGTATCCTAGAGCTGATCCAAATATTACTCCTACTATTCCCCCTACTAGACCTAACATTCCTGCTTCAATGGCAAAAATATAAAATATGTCGGAATTACGAGCGCCAACGGCTTTCATTGTTCCTATTTCTTTCTTTCTTTCAAGAATCGAAGTAATCATAGTATTTGCTATTCCTACTGCTCCAACAACTATGGAAATGGAAGCGATCATAACTATAAATATTTGAACTCCAAAAAGAATTTGATTTACAGTTCCTAAAAGTGCATCAGGAGTTGAGACTGAAAAGTCTTCTTCACCTTTTTTTACATTTCTTCTTTCTCTTAGTAAATTTTCAATATCAGCTTTAGCTCTTGTTAGAGAATTTTGGTCTTTGGCTATTACTGCAATGATATCTGCTTTATCTCCATATCCAACTAGATTTTCCATTTCAGAATTTAGTATTAAAACTACTTTATCAATTATAAAACTGCCTTTTTTATTTAAAATTCCTGCTATTTCATAGCTTTGATTATTCAAAGTTATTTTGTCTCCTACTTTTAATGCTTTACCAAATCCATTTTTATCTGGATCGGAGAGATCATAACCAATAACTACTTTTTTTCTATCTGTGTCAAGTAATTTTCCAGAAAATGTACTTACATCAAGAACTTTGTATACTTCATCTCTTTGTGTTTTATCATCGGGAATTGAACCAGCATAGCCTATTACTAATTTTTTATTATAATACATTTTTATTGTGGCTATATTTCTTCTAATGGCCATTTGAACGCTACCGAGTTTGTTTATGGCATCAACATCTTCTTTTGTCAGAGGATTAACTACTCCTGTTCCCGGAGGACCATAGCCACTCAATCCACCTGCTTGTACAGTAAGAACTTGAGTTGAACTTATACCAAATTGAGAATTTACGGCTAATTTTAGACCATCTCCAACAGATATAAGGGAAACTACGGCAGCAATGCCTATGAAAATTCCTAGCATTGTCAAGTATGATCTTAGACCTCTATGTTTTAAATTTCCAAAAGCAAGTGGAAAATAATCTGTTTTCATAATATTTAGTCGATAATATATTATTTAAAGATTGAGTGTTCAATCTTTAAGCCACAAAAATCGAATATTTTTGATGTTTAAAGTTATATCAAAGAGTTTAAAAGTATTAGCTGCTAGGTTATATTATGTACGATGTTGTTTTGGCTTGTATATTACTTTTACTAAGTTTTCCAGTAGGATATCTAATTGCTTGGATGTGTAATGATGAGTTAGTTTCAGGAAGAAAATGGTTTAGAATAATAATTTATCTTTCATTATTGATTGCAATAGTATCTTTATTCTTTGGAAGTTATGTTTTGTTATGTACTATGATATTTATTTTTATAGTAACTTCTATTTCTCTAAAGCAAAGTTTCAATAAAAAGTGGGTTAAGAGAAGAGTTAGTGAATAATTATTGGATTTTTAATTTATTTAGGGAGAGTAACGTTCCCAATAATCTCTTGCATGTTGTTTACTGGCATTAATATCAGAAAGTGCTACTTCTCTTCCTGCTTTAAAAAATATAAAATCGAAAGCAGTATATACTCTTTTTCCTAAACCGCAACTACTATGTGAATTCTCTTCTAATATTCCTGATTCTACATCACCAACAGTCATAAGTCTGTGATTTTTAAAAGAATATAGTTCTGCTCCTTTTCTTAATTGAGAATCACTAATATTATCATTAACTGCATGATAATTTAAAAAATCTACAGTACTTTCAAGACTATACATATTTGTACAAAGAATAGTTAAGGGTAATACTATTTGTATGCCTGCTCTTATATACTTATTGAAAACGGTTTTATTACTTTTCATAAAAAAAGTTAATATTGAAACCTTATAAAATTAAGTTGTCTTTAAATATGACAACATTTAAATACTTTTTAAACATTTTTTATTCATGTTTGAAGAACTTAAAAAATTAGGATTGTCTAATAAAGAAGCAGAAATATATTTAGTTTTAGCTAAATTAGGTGAATCTTCAGCAAATGAGTTATCAAAGAAAAATTCTACTAACAGAACTGTAACTTACAATATCTTAGAGAAGCTTATTGAAAAAGGTCTTGTTAGTTTTGTAAACAAGAGCAATAATAGAGTTTATACAATAGCAAAACCAGAATCATTACTCTCTTCAATAAAAGAAAAAGAGATACTTGCACTAAGTTTAATTGATAAAATAAAAAAGTTAAAGCAAGAAAAAAAACAAATTAATCGTGTGGAAATATACGAGGGTCTAGAAAGCGTGAAATCTATCTTTGATGAAATAAAAAAAGCTAAAGAACTAAGAATTTTAAATGCCACTGGTAAGATATTTGAAAAATTAATATATAGTGCTCATCATGTAGCAAAAGATATAGCTTTAAGGCCAAATCTTAAAACCATTGCCGTACAGTCTATGAAAAATACTTCGCTTTTTAAATTGACTAAGCCTTCAACAGTTAAATATTTACCAAAAGAAGCTGAGAATTATGCTACAACATTTATATTCGATAATAAAGTAGTTATTCAGATTTTGAAAGATAATCCATTTATTATTCGAATTGAAAATAAAGATTTATATGATGGCTATAAAAAAGATTTTGATGTTTTATGGTCAAAGCTTTGAAAATATAAATTATTCTTAGGAAAGTTTTATATATTCTTTCCTAACTAAATTTTATATGGCTCATTTATATGTTACAACTGAGAGTTTTGAAGCCGAAATATTAATCGAAGATACTGAAATAGGTCAAAAACCAAAATATATTTATCATAATCTTGGATTTAAAGAAAGTCAAAATTTAGTCAGAAGAATTGGATTTAACCCTATGTGTTCTGTTGAAATGAATGGAAATATTTCTGCAAAAGGTTTAGATGCAATTGCAACAAAGTTAGTTAAAGAAGGATTATATGTTGCAACAGAATCAAATGGAATTTTACAAAAATATATTCCTCATGATGCAGAATCTAGAGAGGAGATGGTAAAATTGGCTTTGCAATTAAATAGGCCGAGAAGACCCTTTTTTGATCCTGCAGGTTATTTGATCCTATATTCAAATAGGCCCAATAAAATAGTAGATTTTAACTAGTCGAATAGTTTAAATAATCTAATTATATGAATTTATTATGGCTGGCAACAATGCAATGACAGGAAATGGAATTACATCTATTATAGCCATTATTATTTAAAATCAAGTTTAGCTCTGTCTGAACTTGTAAATTCTCAACATGACTCAAAATAAATACAAAATACCCTTGAAATTTGCACCTTATGCTAGCTCTTGTCTAGCCTGGGGTATTAGTCATGAAATTATGAACGGAGATCATACTTTTGTTGGTTTAAGAGAATTAGTTCTCAATGGGGATTTCAATGATGTTAGAAGATATGCGGAAGTAGTTTACCATAAAACAAAAAATGATGAAGCTCTGTTTAAAACTCTAATAGATTCATTAAATGAAAGATGTTCTTTTGGTAAAAATTCTGTTGAGGATTTTGTTAATGAATTAAGAGATTGGGGTTTTTCATATTCTCGCACTAAAAAAAGAGTATCGCAAGATATAAAAGTGCTCGGAGAGAAATAGTAATATGAGCGAAGCAAGTATAAAAGAAGCTGAAATATTGAAGTTTTGGGCAGATAAGAAGATTTATCAAAAATCTAAGAAGCAAAACGAAAAGGGAAAGAAATTTTATATGATGGATGGACCTCCCTATGCAAATGGGCATATTCATATGGGTACTGCTCTTAATAAAATACTGAAAGATATAGCCATGAGATCCAGAAGATTGCAGGGATTTGATGTCATGGACAGACCAGGATATGATACTCACGGAGTTCCAATTGAGTTCCAAGTTGAAAAGGAAATAGGCTCAAAGTCAAAGCAAGACATTGTAAAATATGGTGTGGACAATTTTATTAAAAAATGTAAGGAATTTGCTACAAAACATATAGGTGATATGAATAAGGAATTTTCTAATCTAGGAGTATGGATGAATTTTGATAATCCCTATATTACTTTGGCCGATGAGTATGTGGAAGCAATTTGGCATGCATTCAAAGAAGCTGATAAAAAAGATCTTTTATATTTAGGAAAATATCCAGTTCATGTATGTACTAGATGTGGAACTGCAGTAGCATTTAATGAAATTGAATATGCTAAGCAAAAAGATCCGTCTATTTATGTTAAATTTCCATTAAAAGACAAGAAAAATACTTTTTTGATTATTTTTACTACTACTCCTTGGACTTTGCCTGCTAACACAGGAGTTATGGTAAATCCTAATGCTGATTATCAAGAAGTTGAAGTATCTAGCGGAGAAAAATGGATCATTGCTAAGGATTTGGTTCCAAAATTGATGGCTACTATGGAAAGAGGGTTCACTGTTAAAGATGAGTTTAAAGGAAAGAAGATGGAAGGATGGAAATATGAATCTCCTCTTGCAAAGAATATTAAATTAAACGTTAAAAAAGGATATGAAGTTATATTATCTGCAAGATATGTTACAACTGAAGATGGTTCGGGATTGGTACATTGTGCTCCAGGTCATGGAAAGGAAGACTTTGAAGTAGGAAGAGAATATAAGTTGGACGCCCCATGCCCAGTAGGAATCGACGGCATATTGACTGAAGAAGCGGGAAAATATGCTGGAAAGAAGGCTAGAGAAGTTGATTTTGAAATTATAAAAGATTTGGATGCGGATGGATTTTTGGTTTACAAACATAGCTATGAACATGATTATCCTTTATGTTGGAGAGATAAATCGCCGCTGATTATGATTTCTCAACCTCAATGGTTTTTGAAAATATCTGATATTCAAAAGAAATTATTAAAGGAAAATCAAAAGAATAATTGGAATCCTGATTGGATGAAACAAAGAATGAATGCTTGGCTTGAAGGAATAAATGACTGGCCAGTTTCTAGACAAAGATATTGGGGAACTCCATTACCTATTTGGTATGATGCTGAGAGTGGAGAGAAAGTAGTAGTTGGAAGTATTGAAGAATTGAAAAAATTGTCTGGGGTAAAAAATATTGATGTACATAAACCTGGAATTGATAATATTAAAATCAAAACTAAATCTGGAAAGATATTGACTAGAGTTCCTGAAGTTCTGGATGTTTGGTTTGATTCGGGAGTTTCTAGTTGGGCTGCTCTAGGATATCCTAAGGATGATAAATTAATGAAAAAATATTGGCCTGCAGATCTAAATATAGAAGGAAAGGATCAGGTTAGAGGTTGGTGGAATTCTCAGTATATATTATCGGAAATTTCATTCGATAAAAAGCCATTTGATAACATTTTGGTCCATGGAATGATAACGGATATAAGTAAAAAGAAAATGTCTAAATCTTTGGGTAATGTTACTGCTCCAAGCGAAGTAATTGATAAATTTAGCAGAGACTTGATGAGATATTATTTTGCTAAATTATCCAAGGGAGAAGATTTTGCATTCAACGAAAATGAATTTAAGGATATTCAGAGAGTAATGACTGTTTTGCTTAACATAAACAATTTCGTAGGTCAATTGAATAAAGGAAAGAGTAAAATAGGTGTTGAAGATAAGTGGATTATTTCTAAGTATAATTCATTGGTTGAAAAAATGATTGATAGTTACAATAATTATAAATTTCCAGAAGCAGTTCAGGCATTGGAACAATTTTTAGTTAATGATTTGAGTAAAGACTATATTAAAATGATAAGAGATAGGGCTGATGAAACTCATGCATTGCTTAGCGAAATATTAATTGGATTGATAAAACTGATTGCACCTATAACTCCATTTTTATCAGAAACACTCTGGCAGAAACTCGAGCAAAAAGAAGAATCAGTTCATCTTTCTTTGTTGCCAAAGACAAATAAAAAGAAAATAGATGAAGAATTGGAAAAAGAATTTTCTATTGCATTGAAAATGATTGAAATAGGTTTAGCTGAAAGAGATAAGGTTAAGATTGGATTGAAATGGCCCTTGGCAGAAGCAACTATTTTCACTAAAGAAAAATTGGACAAAGAAATTTTAGAGATTGTGGCAAGACAATTGAATGTTAAATCAGTTAGCGTTAAGAAATCTGATGAAAATAAAATTGAACTCGATGTTAGGATGACTCCGGAATTAGAAGCAGAAGGTTATGCTCGTGAATTTAGCAGAAATATTCAATCTTTGAGAAAGAAAGCAGAACTACAGAAGGGCGACATGATTGAATTAAAAGTATTCTGTAGCAGTGAAATGCAAACTATTTTGAATAAAAATATTAACTTCTTAGCAGAGAGAACAAATTCGAAAAAGATTATATTTGTCGATGGTAAAAATTTAGATGGTTTTACTGAATTTCAGATAAAAGAATTCAAATTTAGTGTCAAATTTTTGTAATTATAAAGGAATACAAACTGGAAAAAGATTTAAATACTCTTTTTCATTGAATAAACTAT
>Ga0007854_10002121_pt1 | contig 12428 bp, 9 predicted proteins | sample CryBogCBH12Aug08_FD_60382 | JGI IMG/M metagenome (GOLD analysis project Ga0007854, IMG submission 60382) | Freshwater microbial communities from Crystal Bog, Wisconsin, USA - CBH12Aug08 | ecosystem: Environmental > Aquatic > Freshwater > Lake | place: Crystal Bog, Wisconsin, USA | collected...
GGCGCGAAGCGCTCGGCCATCAGCCGCCCGACCATGGCCACGACCAGGGCGTCCTTGCTGGGGTAGTAGCGATAGACGGTCGTCGGGTCGATGCCCATCTTCTCGCCCAGGCTGCGCATGGTGAAGCCGAGGGCCCCAGACTCCGCGGCGAGCTCGAAGGCGGCGTCCACGAAGTCCCCTCGCTTCAGCTTCCCGCCCGTGCTCAAGACTCCACCCCCCGGTGGTCAGGTCGCCGCGTCGAGGCAGGACCTTGGTGGTTCACTTGGGTGCGATGCTACCGCTCGGCCACCCGGCGAGGGGTGGTCGTCGGTCGGCTCAGGCGCCGAGGGTGCGGAAGAAGCCCTCGGGGGCGATGACGTCGGTCGGGTCGAGGTCAGCCAGCGAGGCCTTGCCGATCCCGGTCATGGTGGCGTCGATGCCACCGCGGAGGACGTCGAGGACGTTCTCCACGCCCGCCTGCCCGTTGGCAGCGAGGCCCCAGAGGTAGGCGCGGCCGATCATGACCGCCCGAGCGCCCAGGGCCACCGCCTTGACGACGTCGCTGCCCCGCCGGATCCCACCGTCGAGGACGATCTCGACGTCCCCGCCGACCGCGGCGACGATCGAGGGCAGGACGCGGATCGAGGCTGGGGTGCCATCGAGGTTGTTCCCGCCATGGTTCGAGACCGACAGCGCGGTGGCGCCCGCATCGACCACGCGGCGTGCGTCGTCGACCCGGCAGACGCCCTTGACCAGGAACTGGCCGTTCCACTGGGCGATCAGCCAGGCGATGTCATCCCAGGTCGGCAGCGGGCTCTGCATCCACTCGTAGTAGGCGCCGAAGAAGGTCGGGGGCGTGGTGCCGGGCACCGCCATGTTCGGCGTCTGCAGCGGCGGGATGTGGGCGCGCTTGATGAACTCCCAGAACCAGCGCGGACGGCTCAGCGCCTCCGGGGCCAGCTTGATCATGGACTTGAGGTCCATCTTCTCGGGGATCCACGGGCTGCCCCAGTCTCGGCCGTTCGAGAACGACCAGTCGAGGGTCAGGATGATGCCCTTGGCACCGGCGGCCCGGGCGCGCTCGAGGCGCTGGACCATGGTGTCGCGATCGCCCGACCAGTACATCTGGAAGAAGACCTGGCCGTTGACGGCCGTGACCTCCTCGATGGACTTCGACGCGAAGGAGCTCAGCCCCATCGGCAGGCCGCGGTTGGCGGCCGCCCGGGCCACGGCCACCTCGCCGTCCGGGTGGACCGCCTGGACGCCGGTGGGCGAGATGAACACCGGCATCGAGAGGTCCTGGCCCATGACCGTGGTGGCCATGTGGCGCTCGCGCGGCAGGTCGGCGATGTGCGGGGCGAGGCCCAGCTCGGCGAAGGCCGAGAGGTTGTCGGCCAGCGACACCCCCTTCTCCGCACCGGCGATGAGGGCCCCGTAGACGGACTTTGGGAGGCGCTTCTCGGCGCGGCGCTGGGCGACCGCGACGCTCTCGAACCACTTGTCTGCCATCGTGAGACCTCCTTGGGGCCGGGCCCAACCCTAATGGCTCGCCCCTGCGAGCGACCCCGGCGCCTGACGACCGCCCCACCACGCGAGCCCTGCCTCGACCACGACGGTGGCGCCGAGCAGGACGAGGGTCCCGAGCATGAAGCGGAACCGATCGTTCTCCCCGAGCTCGAGGAACGTCGAGGTGGCGGCCACCATCGCCACCGTGCCCCACAGGTAGGCCAGCACCGTGGCCGCCGTCCGGTCGCGGCGGCGACGCCAGGCCAGCACGGGGACCCCAAGCAGGCACGCCAGGAACCCGAGCACGGCGGTGAGCGAGATGGTCCGGGCCCGCGCATGGGCGCGGAGCGTCACCGACGGCCATGCGGCGCCGAGCCGCCCGCGCGGCGCCAGGCCGACGACGGCGTCGTAGGCGTCGCGGTAGGTCGCCATGGCGGGCGAGAGCGTGGCGTGGTCGGCCAGCCAGGCGGCGTAGGCCCGGGCGTCAGGCGTCGTGCCGTCCACCCTCGCCCGTCGGAACAGCACGTTGTCGTCCGACGGGCTCGACCAGATCGCCGCCGCCCGGGCGACGTTGGCGGCGTAGTGGCCCGGACGCGCCGCGATGGCGCGGAGGTCCTGGCCGAGGAGGTCCTTGGAGATCGCCACGTAGGCGAGGTTGTTGAGGTTCACCTGGCCATCGGGCTTGGTCCGCTCGTCGAGCACCGCCACGCCGGTCGGGCCGGGCAGCCGCACCATGCCAGCGGGATAGCTGGCGAGCGGCCGGAAGCCCGCGTGCTGGGCCAGCGGGCTCAGCCGGCCCTGCGCTACCAGCCGGGCGACGTCACCGGCGCCGAGCCCGGCGATGGCCGTCTTCGACAGGTTGATGCCCACCCAGCTCGAGGTGGAGGGCACGCCGAAGAGCACCACGTTCTTGGCCGTCCACCCCACCACCAGGACCAAGGGGACCGCGCTGACGAGCAGGACGGTGCGCCACGGGATCCGGGCGACCACCACGGGCAGGGCCAGGGCCACCAGCATCCACGGGAGCTGGTAGAGGCTGTCGAGCAGGACGAGGCACCCGAGCAGCCCGGCGAAGGCCAGGCCCCACCCCCAGGTCCGGCGCTCGACCAGGCGCAGCAGGGCCAGGAGGGACGCCGAGACCAGGCAGGCGGTCGGGTAGGGGTAGAAGGCGATCGACGCCCACAGCAGCCACGCCGGGCTCAGCACCACCCCGACCACCACCACCGCCAGGGCGAGCCAGCGCCGCACCCCGAGCGAGCGGGCGACGAGGTAGGTGGCCGTGGTGGCCATGGCGCCGAGGACGAGCGACGCTAGGTAGAGCGATCCCGTCGCCAGCCAGCCCGGGAGGCCCGACACGAGCGCGCAGACCACGGTGTACAGCGGGGGCTGGCTGTGCAGGTGGAGCAGCGAGGACGCCGGGTGGGATCGCACGGCACCCAGGTCGACGAGGTGCATGTCCCAGCCGATCCGGGCCGGCCAGGTGTTGAAGGCGGAGCCGAGCAGCACGGTGGCCACCAGGCGGGCGACCACGAGGGCCACCGCCAGCAGCACCACGTCGACGACCTGGGTCCGATCCGTGGTGCCGAGCAGCCGGTCGGACCACGACGTCGCCGTCGGCGGCACCCGGCCCTGCTCCGCTGCCACCACCATGGTCCTCCCTCCGGCCCGCCGTGCAGAGTGTTGCACCCCGGACCGCCCCCGCACCGCCGAGGTCGGCAAGACTCGGGCGATGAGCTGGACCCAGGTGCGACGCGCGGCAGTCGCCGCCGTGGGCCTCCAGACCGCCGGGCTCGTCGGGCTCGGCACCCTGCTCTACGGTCGGTTCATGGAGTCGGTGGACTTCGGCATCTTCGCCCAGGCCTTCGTGCTCATCGGTCGGGGCGACCTCGACCCCCAGAGCACCCTCAAGCACGGCTCCTACCTGACCAGCCACTTCGAGCTCATCATGTGGCCGCTGTCGCTGCTGTCCTGGGTCACCCCCGGTGCGGTGGCGCTGGTGTGGATCCAGGCCCTCGCCCTCGGCGGCTGCGGCATCGTGGTCGCCCTGTGGTCGGCCCAGCTGCTCGAGGACCGCGGGCTCAGCCCCCGGTGGGGGGCCGTGGCGCTCGCCGGCGTCGTGGTGATGGTGGTGGTCAACCAGGTCGCCTGGCGGACGGTGGCCGAGGACTTCCACTTCGAGCCCCTGGCCGGCCTGCTGGTCCTGCTCGCCGCGCGCGACCTGCTCGGCGGCCGGAGCCGGCGCATGTGGGCCTTCGTCGTGCTCTGCCTGCTCTGCGGCGACGTGCCCGCCCTGCTGGTGGTGGGGCTCGGGATCACGGGCCTCCTGACACGGGGCCGCCGCCGCCTCGGCGGCCTCGTGCTGCTCGCCGGGGTCGCCTGGCTCGGCCTCATCGGGCTGGTGGGGGCCAACCACGCCAGCCACCTGAGCGACTACGGGTACCTCGCCGGCACCACGCTCCACCCCGGCCTCTCCGGCCTCGTCCACCTGGCCCTCGGCCTGGTGGCCCACCCCGGCCACGTCGCCTCGGTGCTCGCCCACCGGGCGGGCCTCGAGCTCGTCGCGCTCCGGGCCGGCGGGGTCCTCGGCATCCTCGCCCCGCTCGGGCTCGGGGCCCCGCTGATCGTGCTGAGCTCGGCCGGCCTCGAGGCGCACGTCGACTACCTGCGCTCGGGGTTCCAGCTCGCCCCGGCGATCCCGCTGCTGCTCGTCGGGACCGTCATGGTCCTGCTCGTCGGGTCCCGCCAGCTGCCGAGCCGCGGTCGGGTCGCCCCGCGCCTCGCCGGGGTCGCTGGCGCCGTGCTCGTGGGGTCGAGCCTGGCGCTCTCGGCATCGCCGAGCACGTGGCTGCTCACCAGCTCGGCCAACCCCACCCTGCTCAGCCCCGCAGTGGCGTCCGGCCTCGATCGGGCCCTGGCTGCCACCCCGGCGGACGCCCAGGTGATCGCCCAGGTCCAGGTCGTGGGACGCTTCGCCGAGCGGCGCAGCGTCCAGTGGGCCTTCTTCGGCGCCGCCCGGCAGCTCCCGATCCAGTCGTCCTGCGTCGTGCTGGTGGTGCTGCGGAGCCCGGGGTCGCCCGAGAACGCCACCCTGGCGCGGCTCCGCCGCCAGGGCGCGCGGGTCCTGGTCGACGGCGACGGCGTCGAAGCCGTCCGCTGGCACCCCCCCGCCGGGCAGCGCCACCTGCGCGTCGCCCCCTGAGGGGCGGGCGTCAGCTGATGGCGATCGGGCTCGAGAGGGCGGCGAACATGGCGTCCGACCCGGCCACCAGGGCGGCGCGCTGGTCGTCGGAGAGCACCGCGAGCAGCCCGGCCATGCGGGCGTCGGTGTCGTCCTCGGCCGCCGCTCGTCGAGCGACGAGCTCCGGGGTCACGGTGACGGTGTCATCCTCGCCGTAGCCGTGGAGGCCCAGCATGGAGCCGTCGGCGTAGAGCTGGACCGCCTCGACGTCGCTCAGGCCCTCGGCCTTGATGGCGTCGGTGTGCACCCCGCCGCGGACCTCGCGCAGGATCACCGCGAAGTAGTAGGCCTCCGCTGCGCTGCCCGACGGGACGGGGAGCGACCGGTAGCCGTCGACGATGGGCCAGCTGCCGGTCGGCAGGGTGCCGACCAGCGCCGAGGCGGCCGACGAGAAGGCGTCGAGCACGCTCGGGTCGATGCCCCCGAAGGTGGCGTTGGCGAAGGCCGCCGACGCCTCGAGGTGCTTGGTCACGGTGAGGTCGCGCGGCGCGCCGGTGCGGGCCTTCTCCATCATGGCGGCGACCATGCCGTCCTTGAAGAAGAAGAACGCCTCGTCCACCTCGACGGCGTCGATGTCGCCGAGGACGCCACCGCGGCCGCCGGCGTAGAAGGTGACCACGTCGAGCTCGATGGTCTCGCCGATGGCGATCGCCTGGGGCGAGAAGTAGAAGGACATGCCGATGACCCCGATGGGCTCGGCGAGGGCGGTGGTGCAGTCGAGAGCGTTCATGCCGACGACTCTAGGGGAGCGACGCGGCCCCCGCCCGGGCCCGCTGCTGAGCGCCGGGGCCGACGGGTCGGGACGTAGCATCGGGCGATGCCCGTCGAGACCCCGCCGAGCGACGAGGTCCGGCTGCGGCGCGACCCTGAGGCCACGGTCCGGCGCCTCCCCGCCCTCGACGGGGTGCGGGCGCTCGCCATCATCCTCATCCTGTTCTTCCACGCCGGGTTCTCGTGGCTGGTCGGCGGCTTCTTCAGCGTGGACGTCTTCTTCGTGCTCTCCGGCTTCCTCATCACCGGCCTGCTCGTCTCCGAGTTCCGCCTGTCGGCGACCATCGGCCTCAAGCGGTTCTGGGGCCACCGCATCCGTCGCCTGCTGCCGGCCATGCTCGCCCTGCTCGCCGCGGTGGCGGTCTGGGCCTGGCTGTTCTCTCCGCCCGGCACCCTCGGCCAGCTCCGCAGCGACGCCCTCGCCACGCTCTTCTACTCGAACAACTGGCACCAGGCCTGGGGCGGGACCGGCTACTTCGCCGAGATCCACACCCCGCGGCTGCTGCTGCACACCTGGACGCTCTCGATCGAGGAGCAGTTCTACATCGTCTGGCCGCTCCTGGTCCTCGGCCTGCTGCGGCTGACCCGCTCGCTCGCCGGCCTGCTGGCCTTCTGCGTGGCGGGCACCCTCGCCAGCGCCGTGGCCATGGGCGTGCTCTACGACGGCGGGGCGGGCGCGGCCCGCGCCTACTACGGCACCGACACCCGGGTGCAGGCCCTGCTGATCGGCGCCACCCTGGCCGTGATCCTCGCCGGGCCCCTGCCCTGGCGACGCCAGCCCACCGCCGAGGTGGGCGGCCACCTGACCATCGCCCCGATCAGCGAGCCCACCGGGGCGCGGCGCCGTGCCATCGGCCTGCTCGGCCTGCTCGGCCTGGCGGTGCTGTTCACGATGTTCTTCACCATCTCCTCCGGCGACGCCTGGCCCTACCTCGGCGGCTTCGCCCTCGCCTCGATCGCCGCCGCCGCCCTCATCGCCTCCGTGGCGCTGGTGCCCGAGACCCCATGGGCCCGCCTGCTCTCGCTGCGCCCCGTGCGCTACGTCGGCTCCATCTCCTACGGCCTCTACCTCTGGCACTGGCCGATCTTCGTCATCATCGGTCCCGAGCAGACGGGCCTCACCCGGTGGCCCCTGTTCGCGGTGCGGCTCCTCGTGACCTTCGCCCTGGCCGCGCTGAGCTACCGGTTCCTCGAGATGCCCATCCGCCGGACGGCGCTGCGGGGGCCTCGGGCGTGGATCCTCGCCCCCGTGGCCTTCGGGTGCACCGCCGTGCTCATCGTGGTGGCCACCATGGTGCCGGGCACCCCCACGTCCGCGTCGGCCGGCCGCACCGGCCTCAGCCCGGCGCTGCGGGCCCAGCTCGAGGCGGCCGGTGCCTTCGGGCCCCACCCGGTGCGCTTCATGCTGCTCGGCGACTCGATGGCCGTCACCCTGCGCCGGGGCCTCAAGGTCGGGGCGCAGCGGCGGTGGGGCGTCGCACCGCAGTTCTCGCACCCTGCCCTCGGGTGCGACCTCGACCCCGAGCTGCTCAACGACCTCCAGGGGGTCATCGCCCAGGCCACCGCCGGCTGCCGTGGCTGGCCCCAGCGCTGGGCGGCGGACGTCGCCGCCGAGCGCCCCGAGGTGGTGGGCATCGTGCTCGGTCGCTGGGAGGCCCTCGACCACCGCTACCAGGGCCACTGGACCCACCTCGGCGAGCGGCGGTGGGACGACCACGTGGCCGCCGACCTCCGGCGAGCCGTCGACATCGTCTCGTCCCATGGCCACGGCGCCAAGGTCATCCTCTTCACCATGCCCTACATCGACCCGGCCAAGGCCCCCGACGGCTCCACCTACCCCGAGAACCAGCCCGCCCGGACCGACGCCTACAACCGGATCCTCGCCCTCGTCGCCGCCAGCCGACCCAACGTCGTCACCGTCGTCGACCTCAACCGGATGCTCGACCCCCAGGGCCACTACGCCGCCAGCGTCGACGGCATCGCCATGCGCTGGGCTGACGGGGTGCACCTCACCCTGGCGGCCGGGCTCTGGCTGCGGCCCCGGATCTACCCGACCGTCGACCAGCTGGCGATGGAAGCTCGGGGGGCCGCCGCTGGGCGATGATGGGGGCATGAAGCTCCGCATCTTCCTCGAGCCCCAGCAGGGCGCCACCTACGACAGCCAGCTGGCCGTCGCCCGCGTCGCCGAGGAGGAGGGCTTCGACGCCCTCTTCCGGTCCGACCACTACCTCAAGATGGGCGGCGTCGACGGCCTCCCCGGGCCCACCGACGCCTGGATCACGCTGGCCGGCCTCGCCCGGGACACCGCGACCATCCGCCTCGGCACCATGGTCACCTCGGCGACCTTCCGGCTGCCCGGGCCCCTGGCGATCTCCATCGCCCAGGTCGACGCCATGAGCGGCGGTCGGGTCGAGCTCGGCCTCGGTGCCGGGTGGTTCACCGAAGAGCACACCGCGTACGGGATCCCCTTCCCCGAGCTCGGCGAGCGCTTCGCCCGGCTCGAGGAGCAGCTGGCCATCATCTCCGGGCTGTGGACCACGCCGGAGGGCGAGACCTTCTCGTTCCCCGGCGAGCACTACGCGCTCGTCGACTCCCCCGCCCTCCCCAAGCCCGTCCAGCGCCCGCGGCCGCCGATCATCGTGGGCGGCGGCGGGCCGTCGCGCACCCCACGGCTGGCGGCCACCTTCGCCGACGAGTTCAACACGCCCTTCCTCCAGCCCGACGACGCGGCGGCCCAGTTCGCTCGGGTCCGGGCCGCCTGCGAGCGACGCGACCGCGACCCCGCGTCGATCACGATGTCCTCGGCGCTGATCGTCTGCTGTGGCGAGGACGAGGCGACGGTCGCCCGGCGAGCCGAGGCGGTGGGCTGGTCGGTGGCCGACCTGAGGACCTATGGCGCCTGCGGCAGCCCAGCCGAGGTGGCCGAGGCCATCGGCCGCTGGCGGGACGCCGGTGCCGAGCGGGCCTACCTGCAGATCCTCGACCAGTCCGACCTCGACCACGTCCGCCTCATCGGCCGCGAGGTGGCCCCGCTGCTCGCCTGAGCGCCCGCTGCACCTCGACGGCGATCACCCAGGCGGACGTGCCGGCCCGGGCCCGCCCGGGTGACGGGGGCCGTCGCGGCGTGCGCCGCCCTGGGCGATCACCAGCAGTGCGACGGCAAAGAGGATGGAGATCACGGCCAGCACGATGTGGACCACCCGGAAGCCCGTCGAGTGCGTCGCGTCGGCGAGCATGTTGCGGATCAGCACGGCCCACACCCACAGGGACCACACGGCGGCGGCGCGCAGGGTCCAGACGGCGGTGCGGCTCATGGTCGCATCGTAGGCGGAGACAAGAACTCCTCCTCCCAGTGGTCGACCTGCGATGCGACAAGGTGGATCTCAGCAGCACCACCAGCCCGACCACCAGCCGGACCTCGGTGGCGGCGGCTCGCGCGATCACCATCGGGCGGGTCACCCGAGATCGTTGGGGAGCGTAGCGAGCAGCGATGCTGCCACGCAGGCAGCGGCTCGGCTGCGAGGTCCGGTCGAGCGAAGCGGCACTGTTGCGCGCATTCGATCAGCCCGTCGCCCTCAAGGTCTCGGCCGGGCCTGGATCAGCCGAGGTCGCCTCAGGGAAGCTCGGCGTAGAGCTCGAGGACCTGACCCGCCACCGCCGACCACCTCCGGGCCGCCGAGCGCTCGAGCGCCGACGCACCGCAGCGCTGGCGCAGCGCCGCATCGTCGGCCAGCCGCACCAGGCCGGCGGCGATGGCCTCCGGGGTCCGCTCGACCAGCAGGCCGGCCGCATCGGGCCCGGTGTCGATGAAGGCCTCGGCCGAGCCGACCCGGGTCGACACCAGGGCCAGGCCCGAGGCCGCCGCCTCGAGCAGGGCGAGGGAGTCCGCCTCGTAGTCCGACGCGCACAGGTAGAGGTCGGCCGCCTGGTCGAGACGCTCGACGTCCGGGCGGGGGCCCAAGATCCGCACGCGGCCGGCGACCCCGAGCTCGGCCGCACGGCGGCGGGCTCCGTCGACGTCGCCCGGACCGGCCGCCACCAGCTGCACCCCGGGGGTGTGGACGAGGGCCTCGATGGCGATCCCGAGCCCCTTGCGCTCGAAGTCACCTCCCACGAAGAGGGCGACGACCGCCCCGTCCTCGATGCCGAGCTCGCGACGCACGGCGGCGCGCACCGTGGGGTCCGGGTGGAAGCGCACCGGATCGACCCCGTTGGGGGTGACCACCACCGGGACCTGCGGATAGAACTGCGCCACCTCCGCCGCCGTGGCGCCGGACACCGCCGCGGCCAGGCCGAGCCGGCTCGGTCGATAGGCGAGGCGCTCGGCCCGCAGCGCCATCCACCGCAGCAGGCCGGAGTTCAGCCGACGGGCCAGCGGCGCCCCGGGGGCCGCCAACCGGCCGCCGCGCGCGGCGACGATGGCGGCCGACAGCGTGTGGATGGTGGTGATCGAGATCCGGTTGGCCACGATGGCGCCGCAGGCATGCACCACGTCGCCGCGACGTCGCACGCGAGCGAGGATGAGGCTCGCCACCACGAAGAACGCGGCGAAGCGCAGTGGCGCCGGCGTCGTGGGGACCGGCACCCGGTGCAGCTCGACGCGCCCCGCGAGGCTCGGGTCGAGCCGGCAGGTCACGGCCACCACGTCAACCTCGTCGAGCATCTCGGCGATCAGCCGGACGTGGACCGTCTCCATGCCGCCATCGGCTGCCACGAGCGAGTGGGCCACGACGATCACGCGTCGGCGAGAGGTGCTCATGACCAGAGGCTACCGATGCCGTCCCGGTCGATCCGTGCCGGCGGGACCGCTCGCGACCAGGAGTGCCGCCGGCTCAGTCCTCCTCCGGGTCCTCGTCCTCCGCGACCGCCGACGGGAGTGCCGCCGTCCGGTCGATCTCGGCGAACTTGGCCGTCATGGTGGCGTTGCCGCGGGTGAGCTTCTTGATCGTCAGGTCGTCCGCCTTGTTGTTGGCAAGGCGAAGGTTGCGCTCGGAGCCGAGGAGGGCGTCCTTGATCTTCTGGAGGTGGTCGATGGACTTGTCGATCTCCTCGATGGCGGTCTTGAAGCGCCGTTGGGCGAGGTCATAGTTCTTGGCGAACGCCGCCTTGAAGGTGTCGAGGTCCTCCTCGAAGCTGGTGATGTCGATGTTCTGCTCCCGGACCCGGGCCAGCTCCGCCTTGTAGGCGAGCGAGCTCTGCGAGGCATTGCGCAGCAGGGTGATGATGGGGATGAAGAACTGCGGCCGGATGACGTACATCTTCTCGAAGCGGTGCGAGACGTCGACGATGCCCGTGTTGTACAGCTCGTTGTCCGGCTCGAGCAGCGAGACGAGCACCGCGTACTCGCAGCCCTTCTCCCGACGGTCCTTGTCGAGCTCCTTGAGGAAGTCCTCGTTCTTCTTCTTCGTCGCCGTGGCGTCGGCCTCGTTCTTCATCTCGAACATGATCGAGATGAACTCGGTGCCCTCGCCGTCGAAGTCCCGGAAGACGTAGTCCCCCTTGCTTCCCGTCGAGACGTCGTTGTCCTTCTCGAAGTACGCCCGAGGGAAGCCGGTGGCGCGCAGCTGGTTGAACTCGATCTCGCAGTGCTGCTCGAGGGTCTCGCCGACCATCTTGGTCGAGAGCTTGGCCTTGAGGTCTCGGTAGTACTCGATCTGCTCGTCCTTGACCTTGAGGGCCTCGCGGTGGGCATCGGCCAAGGTCGTCTCGCGCAGCTGCTCCTCCGTCTGCCGCTGCGCCAGGTCCCGGGCGAGGTCGTCGCGCTGCTTGGTCAGCTCGCTCACCGCCTCGTTCAGCGCCAGCTTGGCAGCCAGCTCCCCGGTGGTCAGCTCTGCCTTGAGCCGCTCGACCTCCGCCGCCTTGGCGGCCACCTCGTCCTTGAGCGCCGCCTCGGCCTTGGCGGCTGCCGCCTCGACGGCCTGCTCCAGCGACAGCTGGTTGCCGGCCAGGGTCTCCTGCAGCCGGGCGATGGCGAGGTCCTTCTCGTTCACCGCCCGCTCGGCCTCGGCTGCCAGCCGCGCCTCCACCACCGCGAGCGCCGCATCCTTCTCCTTCTCGGCGAGCTCGAGGCGATCGTGGAGCGCCTGCGCGAACTCGGCGTCGCGCACCTGCTTGGCGATCTCGGCATAGCTCGCCTCGTCGACCGTGAAGGCCGTGTGGCAGTGGGGGCAGGTGATCTCGTGCATGCGTCCATCCTCTCAGGGAGCGGTGCGGACCGAGGGGTCCGCCGGTGGCGGGCCGTGGCGCGCCACCGTGCAGTGAACCGGACGGGTGTGACACCTGCCCGCAACGCCGCCATCCGCTAGCCGAGCGGGGTGCTCCCTTGGTCGATGGCGCGGACCGCGGCGGCCACCGCGACGCCGTCGTCTCGAGGGATCAGGTGGCCCTGGCCGGCGAGGAGCACGAGGCGGCTGCCGGGGATCCGCTCCGCCAGGTCTCGCCCCGCCCTCGGCAGCACGAGCGTGTCGGCGTCGCCCTGCAGGACGACCGTCGGGCAGCGCACCCTCGACGCGGCCGCCCGCACCTCGGCCTCGGTGGCGACGAGCTCGCGCTGCTCGGCGACGAAGGCCTCCCGGTCCTCGAGCAGCGCCAGCGTCGGGGTCATCGGGAGGTTCCCCTGGAGGGACCGCAGCCGGCCGAGCCGGGCAACCAGAGGGCCGAGGAGCCCATAGGCGGCCAACGAGGCGGCCGACAGCACTGGCCCGACGAGGGGAGCGGCGAGCAGGCGGTCGGGCAGCTCGACGGACCCCTCCCCGCCGACCGATGCCACGAGGACCAGTCCTGCCACGACCTCCGGGTGGTGCGCCGCCATCAGCAGGGCGATGGCGCCACCGAGGCTGTGGCCCACCACCACGGCGGGTGTCGCGCCACGCGCTGCGAGCAGCGTCGCGAAGAGGTCGGCCTGGTCAGCGAAGGGCATCGGTCCCATCGCTGA
>Ga0007854_10002124_pt1 | contig 12423 bp, 8 predicted proteins | sample CryBogCBH12Aug08_FD_60382 | JGI IMG/M metagenome (GOLD analysis project Ga0007854, IMG submission 60382) | Freshwater microbial communities from Crystal Bog, Wisconsin, USA - CBH12Aug08 | ecosystem: Environmental > Aquatic > Freshwater > Lake | place: Crystal Bog, Wisconsin, USA | collected...
TGCCCCCAAACCTCAGAGGCGGTGTTGCCCACGCCGCAAATCAGGCCCAGGCCCGTGATGACTACGCGTCGGCTCACCGGCTACTTGCCGCCCTTCGCGTTCTTCTCGATGTACTCCACGGCGTCCTTCACCGTCTTGATCTTCTCGGCGTCTTCGTCGGGAATCTCCAGGTCAAAGGCCTCTTCAAACTGCATGACCAACTCGACCACGTCGAGCGAATCCGCGCCCAGGTCTTCCTGGAAGCTGGCGCCGGGGGTGACTTCGGCTTCATCCACCTGCAACTGCTCGACGATAATCTGCTTAACTTTCTCTTCAACGGCCATGCGTGGGTCTCCTCGTTTTATTCGGAACTCAGGGATCTATCCGGGGCCTGCAATCTGCTCCCATTCCGCTTGCTTACAATACCGGTCCGCGGCAGGGAAGCACAACCACCGCGCGAAAAAAGATGCGCATGGTCCCGAAGCTTCAAGTCTACCGGGCCGGTGGTGGTGTGTAAAGCCGTAGAGAAGAAAGGGAATAGGGAATCTGGATCAGAAGATGAAAAAGCCGCTGCTTTTGCCGGATAATGCACAGGCGGATGGCGTATATTCGCCCAAGCGGAAGGGGAAAGCAATGCAAAACTTGGTTCTTGGGGTTGCCGCCGCATTCATTGGTATTTTGCTGGGCTTTTGGCTAAAAGTAGCTTCAGGCAAGGCCGAGAAGGCGCAGTTGGAACGACGCACCCAGGAGTTGGCCGGGGAGTTGACGGCAGTGCGCGCCGAGCTTGCCCAGAGCCAGGGCGAATCGGCGGCCAGGGCGGGGTTCGAGTCGCTGGCGACGGAGCGCGATAAAGCCATCGGGCGACTGGAGACTGAGCGGGACGGGCTGCGCGCGGAGTTGCAGGCAAAAGCCGTCACGGAACGTAATCAGGCCGCGCGCGTCAGCCAGTTGGAAGCTGAACTCAACAACGAGCGGCAAAACCTCGCGGAAAAACTTGCCCTGCTTGAAAGCGCCAAACAGGCGCTCGCCAATCAATTTGAGGCTCTCGCCGCAGACATTCTTGAGAAAAAATCAAAGAGCTTCTCTGAAGGCAGCCAAAAGGAGTTGGGAACCCTGCTCACTCCGCTCCGCGACCAGATCAAAGAGTTTCGCGACAAGGTTGAAAAGGCGCAGGCCGACTCCAATACCGGCGTTACCAAGTTGGAGACGCTCATCGGAACCCTCGGCGGCCTCAACCAGCAGTTGAGCGAAGAAGCCAGAAACCTGACCACCGCGCTGCGCGGCTCGTCCAAAGCGCAGGGCGATTGGGGCGAACTGATTGTGCGCAACCTGCTGGAGAAGGCGGGCTTGCGTGAAGGCGAGCAGTTCCGCATGCAGGAGAGCTTTGACGCGGCGACAGACGGTGACGAGCGTGCAAAAAAACAGCGCCCCGATGTGATAGTGAATCTGCCCGGCGCGCGCCATCTCGTCATTGACTCCAAGGTCTCGCTCAACGCCTATACCGACTCTGTAAACGCCACCTCGGAGTTGGACCGCAAGGCTGCCGTCAAGCGCCACCTGGCCAGCGTGCGCGGGCATGTGGACGAACTCGCCGCTAAACGCTACCACAAGTTGAATTCGCTAGAGACGCCAGACTTTGTGGTCATGTTCATTCCCATTGAGCCGGCCTTTCTTGAGGCTCTGCATGAAGACGAGGCACTGTGGCGCTACGCCTATGAGAAAGAAGTCCTGCTGGTGGGCCCCACCACCCTGCTCTTTGTCATCCGCATCGTGGATAACTTGTGGCAGCAGGAGTTACAAGCGCGCAGCGTGCAGGATGTCATGAATCGCGGCGCGGAGTTATATGACAAATTTGTGGGCTTCGTCAGCGATCTTGAGGCGGTGGGCAAAAGTCTGCGCGGGGCTGATCAGAGTTATGCCAATGCCATGAAGAAGCTCGGAGAAGGCCGCGGAAATCTCATCCGCCAGGTGGAGATGCTGAAGCAGTTGGGAATTCGAACCAGCAAGCAGATGCCACAGGGCCTGTTGGACAATGCAGGCGTCGAAGACCAGGGGCTGGCCCTGGCTGCCGAAGCGGAAACCAGCAGCGAAGCACAGTAGGGCAAGACTCCCCGAACCTGCAACTAGTTCAACGCGCACAATACATTCCAACCACGGAGCACGCGTGCCCCTGGTCTCGATTCTGAGACCTGGGATAGCATGAATCTCACCCCGAGTCTCTCGCTGACCTGCTACCGTCCCAACTTCCCAAATTCCGCCCGCATGCGCTTCCATGTGATTTGCAGATCTTCAGGCAGCACGCGGGTCTCGCCGATCGTCGTCATGAAGTTGGTGTCGCCGCTCCAGCGCGGCATTGCATGCAGGTGGATATGCCCGGCAACGCCTGCGCCTGCAGCCTGGCCCACGTTCATTCCAAAGTTGAAGCCGTGCGGCGTGTAGATGCACTGCAGCACGCGCTCGGTGCGCTGGGCCAGATCAATCAGTTCATGCGCCGCGGCGGTCGGCAGCAGTGCGATGCGGTCAAGATGGGCGTAAGGCATCACCATCACGTGTCCGCTGGTGTAAGGAAAGGCGTTCAGGCAGATAAAGCAATGCTGCCCGCGATGGATCAACCCACCCGCAGCTTCGGCCTCTTCCGCACTCATTCCGTTGGCAATAGCGTAGTCAATCGAGGCAATCAGGTTGCAGAATACGCAGCCCAGATCGCCCGGCCAACCGTCCAGACTCGCAGGAACTCCGGGGCGAACAGCGCTATCCGCCGTGGTGACGTAAGCAAAGCGCCAGGGGGTCCATAGATGATCCATGCGTCTCGTCCCGTTCGATTCAGTATAGCGGCGCGCGTATCCGGGCTGGCTGTGTGAATTTTTGCTCGCTATGCGGGATTGAGACCGCCATGCACAAACTGTTGCATTGACGCTCGAAAGCTAGGGTTGATACACTCGTGAGCGTAGCTTCCTGCGCGGATTCCAGCAGTGAGTTGCGGCCGACCTCCCAACGAGCCGTTACCTGCCGGGTGATTTCCAAGGAGACTCGTCGTTTTTCAAACTCCAGCCATTCGCTGGAGAGGCGTCTCTCTGGAATGCACTCTTGGTCAGGTCACACGGTTAAAAGGAAGGTTTACGGTCTCAAGGCACCCGGCCAGCGGCAACCGCTGCGTGGGAGCCATCCCAGCGGCAAGCACTATCAGTCGCAGGAGTAAGGAATTCCGGAGCTGGCAGCAATGGCAAACGTCCTCAATCCCGAAACCGAGAGTATAACCCTGAACACCGAAATCGAAACCCCAACCCTAGAGCCTGCGACGGAGCTTGAGCAGCCGTCGTTCGAATCCACGTCCAACCCTGAGATCGCCGAAGTAGTTGAAGTACCCGCGCTGGACGCCGATGCCCCAACCGAGCCTGTAGCCGAGGCCGCACCCGTTGAAGCTGCCGCCGAGGTAACAGCCGCAGTAGAGGCCGCGCCCCCCGTGGAAGCTGCACCGGAAGTTGCTGTGCAGGCTGAAACATCTCCTGAGATTGCAGATACGCCGGAAGCGGTAGCCGCACCCGTCGCCGAAGCACATGTCCACGAGAAGAGCCCCGAACATGGACTTGAAACCATGGACGACTTCTCTGCCGCTCTGGCTGCATTTGAGCGGGAGCAGGCCGCCGAGGCTGCAGCCGTGGAAGCATACGGAGACAAGGTTGTCTCCGGCACAGTGCTCAAGCAGACTGAAAAATTCCTCGTGGTCGATGTAGGCCTGAAGTCCGAGGGGCTGGTGCCCCTGGAGCAGGTTCTGGATCACACCGGAGCGGTAAAGTTCCAGGCTGGCGACGTAATTGAAGTGGTCATCGAGCGCGAGGAGCCGGAAGGCGGCTACCTGGTGAGCTTCGAGAAGGCACAGCGCCTGCGCGTTTGGGACGTGATCGAAAAGGCCGCCAACGACAAGACGCCTGTCATCGGCACTGTCGTAAGCCGCGTCAAGGGCGGACTCACCGTGGATATCGGGCTCAAGGCATTTTTGCCCGGCTCGCAGCTTGAGATTCGCCCCGTCCGCAACCTCGACGGGTACCTGGGCCAGCAGATTGAAGTCCGGGTTATCAAGCTGAACAAGAAGCGCGGCAACGTGGTCGTGAGCCGCAAGGAACTCCTCGAGGAAGAGCAGAACGCAAAGCGCTCAACCACCCTGGAACACCTGGGCGAGGGCGCGGTGCTCACCGGCACTGTCAAGAACCTTACCGACTACGGCGCGTTTGTTGACCTCGGCGGCATTGATGGCCTGCTGCACATTACCGATATGAGCTGGGGACGGCTCACTCACCCCCGCGACCTCGTGAATGTAAGCGACGAGATCCAGGTTAAGGTACTCAAGTTCGACAAAGACAAGCAGCGCGTATCTCTCGGCTTCAAGCAGTTGACGCCGGATCCGTGGCTGGACGCAACCGAGCGCTACCCCGTGGGAGCGCACGTCAAGGGCCGCGTTCTTTCGGTCACTGACTACGGCGCGTTTGTCGAGCTGGAGCAAGGCATTGAAGGCCTCGTTCACCTCTCTGAGATGACCTGGTCAAAGCGCCTCAAGCACCCGTCCAAGCTGGTTAAGCCCGGCGACGAAGTCGAGACCGTTGTGCTCAGCGTCAATCCGGCGGATCGCCGTATTTCGCTCGGTATGAAGCAGCTCCTGGATAATCCCTGGGAAAACCTGACCGAGCGTTATCCGGCCGGTGCTGTGGTTGAAGGCCGCGTGCGCAACCTCACCGACTTTGGCGCCTTCATCGAAATCGAAGACGGCATTGACGGACTGGTTCACGTATCGAACCTCAGCTGGACCAAGCGCGTCAAGCATCCTTCTGAAGTTGTGAAGAAGGGTGAAAAGGTCAAGGCAGTTGTTCTCGGCGTTGAGCCGCAGAATCGCCGCTTGAGCCTGGGCATCAAGCAGCTTCAGCCCGACGTTTGGGAGAGCTTCTTTGCCGCACATCGCGTTGGCGACGTGGTCCACGGCAAGGTGCTGCGTACAGCGCAGTTCGGCGCGTTTGTCGAGATCGCGGAAGGCGTGGAAGGTCTTTGCCACATCTCCGAAGCTGGCGATGAGGGCGGCGGATCGAAGCTGGAAACTGGTCTTGAGCACGAGTTCAAGATCATCAAGATCAACGTCGAAGAGAAAAAGGTAGGCTTGAGCCTGCGCGCAGTGGGCCAGGAAGCCAGCCGTGCACAGGTTGAGAACTACAAGGCCGATGCCCACAAGCACCCGGTCTCAAGCTCGACGACGACTCTTGGCGACCTTATCAACTGGCGCAAGGGCGAGCGCTAAACCGCTCCTGCCTGAATCAAATGCCAACGGCCACCCTTCGGGGTGGCCGTTGTTTTCTGCCCGCAGCTTGATTGGTATAGCGATTCCCCACGCCTGAATCGTCCTCTGATTCAAACCCGGCAGGGCAATCAGTCCCTTTGAATCTGGCGCAGTACGATGACGATTCCCAGCGCTCCCAGCACGCTGATCAGCCCGAAGAGAAACACGCTCGCGTAGCCGTAGGCGCCGATCACCGCGCCCGCCAGGGGGCCGGTCAGGAAGAAGGATACGTCGGAAAAGGCCGTGTATACGCCCAGGGCCGTACCCCGATTATGCGCTGTGACCCGTTTGACCGCTTCGACTCCGATGGCGGGAAACACCAGCGAAAAGCCAAAACCGCCTAGGGCCGCGCCCGCCATCGCCATCCACGGCGAGGTGGCCTGCCAAAGCAGAAACATGCCCATGGACTCAACCGAGAGGCAAACCATGGCCACCGGGAATCCGCCAAAGTTGTTAATGGCCTGGATAAACAAAAGGCGCGCCACAATAAACGCCACGCCAAAAGAAGTGAGGCAGAGCGCTGCCCCGTTCCAGTGGCGGCTGGCATAAAAGAGAGTAATAAACGTGGCCAGCACGCTGTAGCAAACTCCCCCCAGGGCCAGGCCCATGCCGTGCGGAGCCACGCGCCCAAGTACATGGGCAAAAGGAAGATGCTCACCATGCACAACCGCGACCGGCGGCTTCCGGTAGGCGATAACCAGGCTCACTCCGCCCACCAGCATCGTGAGCAGCCCAATGGAGGTCAGACCCCACATCTGGTCCAGGATTACACCCAAAGGCGCGCCCAGCGCCATTGCGCCGTAGGTGCTGATGCCGTTGAATGAGATCACCTTGGCCGTGCTCTCCTGCCCGGCGCTGGTAATGCCCCAAAGCGTGGAACCCGTCGACCCGAGGCTCTCGCCAATGCCCAGCACCAGGCGGCTGAGAATTAGAACGGCGAAGCTGAGCCAGTGGATGCTGTGCAGAACCGCCGCCGCCACCAGCAGCGCGCCGCTGGCCGAGCAGGCGCCCATGCCCCATAGAACAGAGACCTTTGCGCCCACCTTGTCAGAGATGCGGCCAGCCCACGGGCGGCTCACAAGAGTGGCGATGTACTGCGTACTGATCACCAGCCCCGCCAGCATCGCGCTGTAACCCATGCGCAAGTGGACGTACGGTGGCAGAACGGCAAGCGGCAAGCCGATCGAGAGATAACAGATGAATGTGAAATATACAAAACCGAGAATATGCCGGGTCCCACCCCTGGCGGCGGCGGAAGAGGGGACGGGTATGGTGGCAGCGGCAGAAGATTGCATGATTACGTTCGTGCGGAACTATTGGGATAAGTGGTCAGTCCACAGTATACCGGAGACAACTTGCGCCGTCAGGCAGCGCAAGCCTCGCTTTGCCCGTAAATCACTGGATCTGAACTAGATTTAAGCGGAAAATTAACACGGAGCACTTCACCCACAAAAGCGGCGCGCCTTCATCCAGCGCCCGGTCCTCACCCTCTCCGCGCCTTTTGCAGAAAGGATGAGGAGGCAAAACACCAGCCAGCGCAACTAAGGCGTCATCTTCAGAGCCCACAGAATCCCGTTCTCAATAATCCCGTAGAGAACCGGATTCGCATAGTCCTGCTTGTTATGCCCCAGGGCCAGGTAGAACTCCCGGCCACCATCAAACTGGTGATACCAGGCCAGCGGCAGTGGATTGGGAAAGCTGCCGGCATCCAGCTTGGTCTGCTCAAGAAACTTCAGTTTGGTTCGATCCGTCACCAGCACCGGGTGGATATCCGGATTCAGGTGCTCGTTGAAGTAGCATTCGTCCGTCCACTCAAACTGCGCGGGCAGGCCTTTGGCCGCGGCAAAATGCGGCTCCGTCACCTGCACCGTGAACGGCTGCATCTTGGGGTGAGCCACAAATTTGCCACCCAGCATTGACCAGAACCAGGGCCAATCCCGCTCTGACCCGGAGGCCGAGTGAATGCCCACAAAGGCTCCCCCGGATTCGATGTAATGCTTGAACGCCTCCCGCTGCGCATCGCTTGAGAATGCCTCGTTGTTGCTGTTTGAAAACACAATCGCTGCGTACTGCCTCAGGTTGGCTTCGGTAAAAATGCCCGGATCGTCCGAGGCATCCACCGCAAATCCCTTCTCCGTGCCCATCTTTTTGATGGCCTCAACGCTGGCGGCAATGTTGTCGTGCACGTATCCCTTGCCGTCGGCGGTGTAGTTGCGCGTGTAAACAAGCACTCGCGTCTGCGCGGCTGCCGTAAGCGGCATCAGGGCAGCCAGCGCCGCAAGCAAAAGCCCCAGAGTTCGCCCAGGCATCTTTGAGCGCACAACAGCGTATATCCACTTCACTGAAACAGACATGATCTCTCCTGTTTTCCTACGCAGCGATCATAAACTCGGCACAGGCTGGCCTGGTAAACAAAGTGCGCCGGGCGGCCCGCCTCTCATCCGGGATTGCGTTCGCCCCGCGAACAGGTCTTCGTCCCTCATTTGTCGATTCGCCTTTGCCCCTTGAAATCTCGGTTGCGCCATCCGATGCCCGGCAAATGTTGCCGAGTTCAGTCGAAGACAGTCACACTTGGCCGGCCATTCCTCTCAAGCGCAAACATCAACAGCGCAAGGCGGAGGCCATAGCTATATGCTTTGTTCAATGCGCATTTTGAACTGACCGGTTCCTTTTGTTTCAGCCCTCTTGAGAGAGTCTTGAAATGAAGGAGCTAAACAGGGCGACGGGCATCAAGCACACGCCTGAACAGATTGTGAATTTGCTGCGGCAGATTGGACGAACCACATGGAAAGCGAAAACTCGTTTTGGAACCGTCGAAGTTTCTTGAAGGCAGGCGGTACATCCGCGGCGGCCCTGGCCGTGGCGGGAGCAGCAACAGCCCCGCTACAGGCAGCGCAGGCGTCTGCTCCGCAAACAGGCACGCCGCCGGATACGCCTTATCCCAAGCTCTCCATCATCACGCCGTACTCGCCACAGAAACTCGCCTTTGCCGCGCAGGCCGGCTACGAGGGCGTCGTGGTCACGCCGGGGCCAGACTTCAATCCAAACCTGAGTGACAGCGCCATCGATCAGATTCTGGCCACCGCCCGCAACGCAGGCATTCGCATTCTCAGCATCGAGTACTTCGAGCCCAACCATACGCATCCTGACCCGGGCAAGCGCGCCGCCGCGAACGCTGACTTTATTCGCGCACTGGAATTCTGTCATCGCCTGGGCTGCAAGTTTGTCGGCACCTTCAGCGGCGGGCAGCCGGGCCACAAGATGGAGGACCAGGCCAAGGCCTTCGCCGATGTCTTCAATGAGAAATACCTGCCCGTCTGCGAAAAGCTCGACATCGGAATGGGATGGGAAAATTACCCCACCGGCAGCAACTTCGCCAGCACTCCGGCAGCAATGCAGGCCGTCTTTGACCGTGTCCCAAGCAAGCGCCTGGGTCTGGAATTCGACCCCTCGCATTTCATGCGGCAATACATTGACCCCATCAGTGCGGCATGGCAGCTCAAAGACCGTATCCTCGCCGTGCATGCCAAAGATACTGAGATCATTCAGCCTGTGCTGCAACAGGTGGGCATCGCCGGGCAAGGGTGGTGGCGTTATCGTATCCCCGGACAGGGCATTGTCAACTGGACGGCGTTCCTCACCGTCCTGCTGCAAATCGGCTTCAAGGGCGGCATCGCCGTGGAGCATGAAGACCCGTTCTGGGATGCGCCGAACACTGGCAACCTTCCCGATTTCCCCCAGCAGCGCAAAGACGGATTCATCCTGGCGCGCCGTTTTCTTGAGCAGTATCTGCCTGGACGCCAGGCATAACCGCAGTGGCAGGCCCCATTCATCGCAGCATTATTGTCAAGTTGTAGCACATGCTTTATCGCGATGGGCGGACATTCGCGTTTTCAGGCCGGTTGCCCCAACTCCACCCCACAGACAAGCCTTCGTCTGTGGGGTGAGAATTTACTTGTAACTCGGGAATCTCAATAGCCTAACAGCCAGGAACTCCGCCAAGTTAGCGACAAACCAGGGACGACAACAAGCCAGACCTGGTTCTGGTGCAACAAAGCAGTCCGTGTATTCGATAAAACATACAATCTAGGGCCAAAGAGCGAACCAACCACTGCGGCCGAACGCCTCATGTACGTGGAAGACATCGGCTCCATAAGCCCAGAGAGCAATGCAGAGAAACAGTCGCCCTCGTTACGGCGTGCTCCAGGATTGCCACGGATCTTTAAACGACAACTGCGTCCTCAGCAGATAGGCGAACTGGTCAGCAGGAACAGGGCGGCTGAAGAAGTATCCCTGGGCCTCGTCGCAGCCCTGAGCCTTTAATGCTGTAAACTCTTCCGCAGTCGCTATCCCCTCGGCGATCGTATCAAGTCTGAGGCTGCGAGCCATGCTGACAATCGCAGTTACCATGGCTAGGTCGTCTGTGCTTCTTGTGATCTCACTAACAAAGGTCCGGTCGATCTTGAGAACATCAAGGGGAAACTTCCTCAAATAGCTCAAACTGGAGTAACCTGTGCCAAAATCGTCAACCGATACCCTCACGCCGATCTCCCGCAGCTTCTGGAGGAGAGAAGACGCCAGTTCGGCATGCTCCATAAGTACACCCTCTGTGACCTCCAGTTCGAGTGATTTGGGATCCATCCCGGTTTCACTCAACATGGCAAGCAGTTCCTCGATAAAGTGATCGTTCTGAAATTGAACGGCGGAAACGTTGATGGCGATTCTTTTTGCCGGAAAACCCTCGTCCCTCCAGGCTCTCGCCTGTTGGCAGGCTTCGCGCATCACCCAGCGCCCGATGGACAGAATCAGGCCTGAGTCTTCCGCAACCGAAATAAACTGCGTGGGCAGGATCTGGCCCCTCGATGGATGGTTCCAGCGGATCAGCGCTTCCGCACCAGTCATCGCTCCTGTCTTCAGGGAGACGATCGGCTGATAATGTATTGCAAATTCGCTCCGCTCCAGAGCGCGCCGCAGATCCTCCTCAAGGGCTTGCCGTTCCACTGCCCGGACGTTCATCTGCGGCGTAAAAAACTTGAAGCAATGGCGACCGCTTTCCTTGGCTTGGTACATGGCGGTATCCGCGTTTTTGAGGAGTTCGTCCGCAGTCAGGCCATTTTCCGGGTAGACACTCACTCCGATGCTCGCCGTGACGTGAAGGTCATGTTGATCGACCAAATGCAGTTGCGCCACTTCCGCCAGAATTCTTCTAGCTGCGATTGCGGCATCTTCCGGCGCTTGTACGCCCTGCAACAGAATGAGGAACTCATCCCCGCCCTGCCGGCTTACCGTGTCCGGGGCGCGAACACACTCCTGTAACTGTCTTGCAATGGCTTGCAGCAATTTGTCCCCGGTTGGATGTCCCAGAGAATCGTTGATGTGCTTAAAGCCGTCCAAATCCAGAAAGAGCAACGCGATCAATTCCTTGTGACGGCCTGCATAAGCAATAGCCTGACCAAGCCGGTCGTTCAATAACATGCGATTAGGCAAACCAGTTAGGGAGTCATGCTCGGCCAGGTGAGCTATCTGTGCCGCCAATGCATGCGTCACGGACGCGTCACGAAAAACCAGCACCGATCCCGCTACAATTCCGTTTCTGTCATGGATGGGAGCTACGGAGTCGTCGATGAAGCATTCATGCTTATCACGCCTGACCAGAACACAATTTGCGGGCAGGGAGCCAACACGGTCGTGCTCAACGGCCTTCTCCATCGGGTTCAGAGTGGTAATGCGCGTATTCCCGTCCATGATCCAAAATACCTCGGCCAGAGGCCGGCCGAAGGCTTCCTTCAGACTCCACCCGGTCATCCTCTCCGCAACCGGGTTCAGAAATGAAAGGTTGCCGGCAAGGTCGGTGCAGATCACAGCGTCCCCGATGCAATCGAGAGTAACCTGGGCGCGCTCCTTCATCTCGAAGAGGGCCTCTTCAATCACCTTCCGTTCGATGGCATTGCGCAGCGAACGCATCATTTCGCGAGGCTCGATCTGGCCCTTTACCAGATAGTCCTGCGCTCCTTCCTGCATGGAAGCGATTGCCGTCTGTTCATTCTCTGCCAAGGCCAGCAGCACAATGGAAACCCGGGATGCCAATGCGCGCACCTGTCGCACGGCTTCCTGTCCATGCGCGTCTGACAACCCCATATCCAGCAGAACAACGTCAAACAAACAGGAAGCAAGTTGAGCCTTGGCAGCTTCCATTGAAGCAACATAGGTCAGAACATAGGAATATGGCCCTTGAATCTTGAACATGTTGCGCATTACTTGTACATAATCTAAGTCGTCCTCAATCAGGAGAACCTGTTTGACCGCTTGCTTTTGCATATCCAAGCCTCACTGCCCGAGCCTACTCCTTTTAACTCTCTGTTTTGGTGCCATTTCTCTCACTCGCCGGGTGGCCACTCAGCAATCACGCTCATTCTCTGTCCAAAGAAGACTGTGCCCATTTCATCACAGCTTTATTTGCTGAGTGGGCTTTCGCGTTTCCACGCCCGTTGCCCAATTTCGGATTTTCGGGATAAGAAAATAGTCAACCCACTGTCAATTCCCTCCCCTGCCATTGCAGATTATTGCTTCGCATCGGCGCACAATAATTCCATGGCATGCTTCCAGGGGAATTCCGGCCGCAAGCGGTGCCGGGCGGCCCAAAATCACGTACTCCCCACCCCCTGGCATTAAAAACCCGGTTTCCCACGCTCTCTTAATCTACTAACTACCTATATTTCAATAACCTAAAGAATCACACTGCTAACTAACTGGTAACACCTCACACTGCAAATCCGTCATGAATCAGCCTTTTTTGGCCCGCTTTCTGGTCGAAATCAGGCGCTTTGTGTAGATTCTTGACCGCAGAAATCCCAACTGCGACTTCTGGAAACTCAGGCTGCCTCATCGTGCGCAGGCCGCTGCGAACGGCCCAAGTGGAACCGCTTTAAACTGGATGGATGCCGGGATTTCACGTTGAGCACTTCGGATGCAGAGCGGCGCGCGCAGACGGCGAGGCGGTGAGCGGACGGCTCCGCGCGGCGGGACTCGACGAAGGAAGCCCGAAGGCAGCAGATGTGGTGGTTGTGAACACCTGCAGCGTAACCGCGGAGGCGGACCGCGCCGCGCGCGCTTTCATCCGG
>Ga0007854_10002127_pt1 | contig 12413 bp, 14 predicted proteins | sample CryBogCBH12Aug08_FD_60382 | JGI IMG/M metagenome (GOLD analysis project Ga0007854, IMG submission 60382) | Freshwater microbial communities from Crystal Bog, Wisconsin, USA - CBH12Aug08 | ecosystem: Environmental > Aquatic > Freshwater > Lake | place: Crystal Bog, Wisconsin, USA | collected...
ACCAGCCGGTGTTCTTCATCGCGACCGCGCCGCTCGACGCGGCCGGCTCGGTGAACTGCTCGCCCAAGGGCAATCGCCACGAGTTCGCCGTACTCGACGATCACACGGTGGCCTACCTGGACCAGACCGGCAGTGGGGTCGAAACGATCGCTCACCTACGTGAGAATGGCCGCATCGTCGTGATGTTCTGCGCCTTCGAGGGACCGCCCCGCATCGTTCGACTGCACGGACGAGGTCGCGTCGTCCTGCGAGACGACGCGGAGTTCTCGAGCCTCGCCCCGCACTTCGCCGACCACGACGGGGTCGGCGTGCGCTCGGTGGTCGTCGTCGACGTCGAGCGGGTGTCGAACTCCTGCGGTTACGGCGTTCCCCTGATGACCTTCGACTCGCACCGTCCGACCTTGGACCAGTGGTCCGCCCGAAAGGGCTCCGACGGGATTCGCGACTACTGGGTGCGCAAGAACCGTCTCAGCGTCGATGGCCTCGACGGCATCGACTGAGCTGCGAACCCGCTTCGTTAGCCCCCGGCCATCGCACCGACGACGAAGAAGGGCTCCTTGCCCTGGGTCACCTCGTCGGGCAACTCCGCGTCGGGCGACTCGTGGGAGAGGTCGAGTTCGCAGGCGAAGAAGCGCACGAAGGGACGCCGTCGCATGGTCGCGGGGTCTCGAATCGTGCCGCGCAGGACGGGGTAGCGCGCCTCCAGCGCGTCCACCAGGCGCCGCTGGGTCACGGGACCGTCAATGTCCAGCGCCACCTCGCTCTGCTGACGGATCAAGGTCTTGAGGTGTGCGGGGAGGACGACTCGAATCATGCCAAGGTTTGCACTTCCACCGAGAGGACGGCCGGGAGGTCGCGGACGATCGTCTCCCACGAATCGCCCGCATCACTCGACACGTAGACCTGGCCCCCGGTCGTGCCGAAGTAGACGCCGCACTGGTCGAGCGAGTCGATGGACATCGCGTCGCGCAAGACGTCCACGTAGCAATTGCTCTGGGGCAGACCCTTGGTGAGCGGCTCCCACTCGTTGCCACCCGTCCGGCTTCGGTACACGCGAAGTTTTCCCTCGGGTGGATAGTGCACCGAGTCGCTGGTGATGGGCAGCACGTAGACGGTCTCGGGCTCGTGGGCGTGGACGTCGATGACGAAGCCGAAATCGCTCGGGAGATCGCCGCTGACCTCGAACCAGGAGTCGCCGGCGTCGTTGCTCCTCATCACGTCCCAGTGCTTTTGCATGAAGAGGACGTCGGGGTTGGACGGGTGCAGCGCGATGCGATGCACGCAGTGCCCGACCTCGGCATCCTCGTCGGGGATCCCTTGGGAGCGCAGCCCCGCGTTGATCGGCCGCCACGACTGTCCGGCGTCATCGCTGCGGAACGCCCCGGCGGCCGATATGGCCACGAAGAGCCGCGACGGGTCCTTGGGGCTCTCGATGATGGTGTGCAGGCACATGCCGCCGGCCCCGGGCTGCCACTGGGCGCCCGTGTCGTGCCCGCGCAGACCCGAGAGCTCCGTCCAGTTCACGCCGCCGTCGACGGACTTGAACAACGCCGCGTCCTCGACTCCGGCCAACACCGTCTCGGGGTCGCTCAGCGACGGCTCCAGGTGCCACACTCGGGCGAACTCCCACGGATGGGGCGTCCCGTCGTACCACTGGTGGGTGCCCGCCACGCCGTCGTAGGCGAAGCCGTTGCCGACCGGGGCCCAGGTGAGACCGCCGTCGTCGGAGCGCTGGATGATCTGACCGAACCAGCCGCTCGACTGCGAGGCGTAGATCCGGTCGGGGTTCACCGGCGACGCCTTGACGTGATAGATCTCCCACCCTTCGAAGAAGGGTCCGCGAACGTCCCAGGACTTCCTCGCGCCATCCGCGCTCAAGATGAAGGCCCCCTTACGAGTGCCCACCAGAACCCGCACCCCACTCATACGTACCCCCCTCGCCACGCCGACCACCTCACAGTAGCGGCGGCTCTCCCCTCAGGAAGAAAAAACTCCCGCTCAGCCGCCGATCATGGACATGGAGTGGTGGGGGCGCAGGAAGTCGGGCTCGTTGATGGCGTGGCCAGGGAATTTCGCCCACACCGCCCGACGAAGAATCATCTCGATCTCGTCGTCCCCGCCTCCCGATCGCAGCACGTCGCGCAGCTGGTGGTCCTCATCGGAGAAGAGGCAATTGCGAATGGAGCCGTCGGCGGTCAGACGAAGGCGATTGCAGGTCCCACAGAAGGGCTCGCTCACCGTCGAGATCAGACCGATCTCTCCACGTCCGTCGCGGAAACGCAAGCGCTCCGCGGGCGCGACCCGGTCGGGACCGCTCACCGCCTCGAGGGGATAGACCTCGTGGATCCGATCACGCACCTCGCGACCGGGAACGAGTTGTTCCGGCCCCCACTCACCTTGGGCGTCGAGGGGCATGAACTCGATGAATCGCACGACTCGGCCCGTCTGGCGGGCGAAGGCGGCGAAGTCGAGGATCTCGTCGTCGTTCCTCCCGCGCATCAAGACGACGTTCACCTTCAGCGGGGTGAGCCCGCAGGCTTCGGCCACGTCCATGGCTCCCAGGACCGTCGACAGTTCGCCGCGCCGACGAATGCTCGCGAAGCGATCGGGCCGCAGTGAGTCGCAACTCACGTTGACCCGCTTCAACCCGGCGGCGGCCAACTGGGGCGCCACGCCCGCGAGCTGCATCGCGTTCGTGGTCATCGCGATGTCGGCGAAACCGAGACTGCTGAGAGCCGATACCAGCTCGACGAGACCTCGGCGAACGAGGGGCTCGCCGCCCGTCAGGCGGATGGCGTCGACGCCCAATCCGCGGGCCACTCGCGCTACCCTCTCGATCTCGGCGAAGGAGAGCAGGTCGCGGCGAGGGAGGAAGCTCATCCCCTCGTCGGGCATGCAGTACACGCAGCGCAAATTGCAGCGATCGGTCACCGAGATCCGCAAGTCGTCGTGGACCCGTCCGTAGCGGTCCACCAGTGGACCACTGGTCGGCATCGTCGTCGGGCCGGAATGACCCGCCGCACCCGCGGCCGTCTCCCCGTGATGGTGAGCTCGCACCGACACGCGCACCGGCACCGTGGGGGCTGAGGCGCGAGGGTCCGACGTCATCGTCACGCTCCGCGAAGGCGCACGAGCACGACGCTCGGGCACCTCGGCTGACGTGGGCGACGAATCACGAACTGGAGCCTAACGAACGCCCTCTCGATTGAAACGCCCGCGTGGGACCTGACGGGTTTCGAACGAGGATCCTCGACCGGGCCACCGCGCTCTTCAGACGCTAGAGTTTCGCCATTGACGACTTCAGATCAGCCGAGGAAGGCCCAGGGCATCGCACATGACCGAGCCAGAGTTCACCCATCTCGATGCCGAGGGCGGCCTGCACATGGTGGACGTCTCGTCCAAGTCATCCACCCGTCGCGTCGCTCAGGCCGCGTGCCTGGTCATCACGTCGCCGAGTCCTTCGCCGGCTCCCCGACGAGACGCACCCGGCCAGGTCATCTTGTCGGCCCGCCTCGCGGGGATCCAGGCGGCCAAACGCACCGCCGAGCTGATTCCCTTGTGTCACCCCTTGGCGCTGTCGCAGGTTCACATCGACGTCGCCGACCACCCTCGCGGCTTCGAGGTCCGATCCGAAGTCGTGACCCAGGGGCAGACCGGGGTGGAGATGGAGGCCCTGACGGCCTGCGGCTTCGCCGCCTTGACCTTGGCCGAATATCTCTTGGAGCAGTCACCCGATGTTCGCATCGAGGACCTGGTGCTCCTGCGCAAGAGCGGAGGGAAGTCGGGCGACTGGGGTCGCGACGTCGACACGGGGTTGTAGGCCTCTCATCAGGTTCTCTTCCGTCCTCAGTGAATCGTGACATCACGTGTAACGCTTCCCACGCTGACGAGACGGTACTGCGGAGGCTGATTCTGCGACCGGGAGGAGTGGGACGTTGCGAATTCGAGAACCACGATTACGACGTCGGCGCTCGCCAGTAGGCTCATCGCCACGGCGAGAGTGTTGCCGTGGATTTCGTCGTCGTGGCGTCGACCTCTCACCCGGTGGGCAGGTAGGAGCCCGTGATGCGGTCGCCGACCAGCAGCCAAGGAGGAACGTGAAACCCTTCCCGTCACCAGGGCCATACGAGACTCGTCGGCGCTCCACTGCTGGGGAGGCCTGAGAATGTCCGACTCACCACAACGCGCCCCACGAACGACCTCGCCGGTCGGGCGTCGCGTCTTCCTCGGCCTCGCCGCGCTCGGTGCCGTTGGCGTAGCGGTCGGTGGTCAGGTACAGAACTTCTTGAGCAACGCGGTCGGCTCGGGTTTCGGCGGCGCTCTGCCCTTCGGCGATCGTTTCCGGATCTACTCCCTCACGAATACCTATCCGAAGATCAGTCACTCCGCGTTCCGCCTGGAGGTCTCCGGCCTGGTGGAACGTCCCATGACCTTGACCTTCGACGATCTGCGCGCGATGCCCGCCACCACCTTGACCAAGACCTTCCAGTGCGTCACCGGTTGGAAGGTTCCTGACGTCGAGTGGCGCGGCGTCCAGCTCTCCCACATCCTGGAGACGGTGGGCGTGAAGCCCGGCGGGGACTACATCACCTTCGAATCCTACGACGGCGCCGACCGGGAGACCCTGACCATCGCGCAAGCCCACCTGCCCGACGTCATCGTCGCCTACGAAATGCTCGGCGCACCCATCACGCGCGACCACGGGGGACCGGTGCGCCTCTACGTGGCGCCCATGTTCGGTTACAAGTCGCTCAAATGGCTGTCCGCGATTCGCGTGGTCACCGAGCTCGATCCCGGCTTCTGGGAGCAGAACGGCTATCCGGTGAACGCCTGGGTCGACGGCTCGACGGGCAACACCAATCCCCGGTTCGGCCTGGACTGATGAGCACCGCGCTCGACACCACCTCCGCGACGATGCGCGTCCTGCGCTTCGACCGCGTGCAGCGCGCCGCGCACTGGGTGAACGCGCTGCTCTTCGCCGTGCTCATCGCCACCGCGATCCCGCTCTACTTCGGCTCCTTCTTCGGTGTGGTCCTCGCCCGCCATCCGGTCGAACAGCTGCACCTCTGGGTGGGGATCGCCCTGCCGCTGCCCATCATCGTGTCCCTCGTGGGTCCCTGGGGGCGCCAGATGCGCGCCGACGTCAAGCGGTTCAACCTCTGGACGCGCGAGGAAATCGCGTGGATGCGCAGCGCGGGTCGCCGACCGCTCGTCGCCGAGAAGTTCAACCCGGGTCAGAAGCTCAACGCCATCTTCATCGCCGCGTCGATCCTCATCATGCTGGTGACCGGGTCGATGCTCAAGTGGTTCCGATTCTTCTCCGTGTCACTTCGCGAGGGCGCCACCTTCGTCCACGACTCCCTCGCCGCCGTCATCGTGGTGGTCATCATCGGGCACCTGTTCATGGCCCTGACCCATCGCGAGTCGCTCGGTTCGATCTTCAAGGGGACCGTGAGCGAGAAGTGGGCCGGTACCTACGCCCCGGCGTGGCTGAGCGAACTTCGCGGGCGCTCGGAGGAAACGACACCCTGAACGCCCTTCGCTCGCGAGGACCTGACGCGCGAAACGGGGGTGACTCTTCTCGATCGCGGTCAGGACTAGCGGGAGGAGAACGCGTGAGGCACTTCCACGCCGCGGGACCTCGACAAGTCCGCCAGGGTCGTCGCGAGCCTTTCGGGAATCTCGAGGCGGTGGGAGTCGCTCACCTCACCGTCGAGGGGATGGCCCGACCCCGGCACGCGGCCGCCGCTCGCGCTGACTGAGGCGGCCAGGCGGTCGAGGCGTTCGCCCGATCGACCATCTCCGTCGAAGCTCGCGGGATCGAAGGCCACGACGACGTGCGAGACCCGCTGCGGTGTGGACGCCGCAGCCGGTGCCAGGGGATCGGCGATCTCCGTGGCCAGCAGGGGTCCGACCATGGCGCCCGTCATCGACTCCACGAGGAAGGCCAGGGCGAAGCCCTTCGCCCCGCCCAGGGGTGCCAGCATCCCGCCGAGGGCCCGCGCGGCGTCGGTGGTCGGCTCCCCCGTCTCGTCGAGGGCCCAGCCCTCTTCAAGGGGCTCACCCGATGCCGCGTGGGCCGCGATTCGCCCGCGCGCCACCGCACTCGTGGCCAAGTCGATGATGGCCGGGCGCGGGTGCGTCGGGATTCCCGCCGCGATGGGGCTGGTCGACACCACGGCGCGACGCCCGCCGGGAGCCGCCATCACCGCGGGACCGGTCGAGAAGACCAGTCCTATCAGGCCGGCGTCGACGAGGGGAAGGACGTAGAGACCGAGCACCCCGCAGTGGCCGGAGTTCGCCACCGACACCGCGGCGATCCCGTGGCTGGTCGCCATCTGCGCGGCGCGTCGTGACGCCTCCCAGACCTGCCAGTGACCCAGGCCGTTGCCGCCGTCGAGGGCGGCCGTCACCGACGTCGAGCGCACTTCGCCGAGCACGGCGCGCGGATCGGTGCCACCGGCGTCGAAGCGTTCGAGATAGAAGGGGAGTCGCAGGAGTCCGTGGGAGGGCCGTCCCCACACCTCCGCCATCGTCAGGGCCCAGGCGGTGCGCTCGGCGGGAGCTCGGTCCATTCCGTGCGCTTCGAGGAGTGCGGCGCACCAGGAACGTGCAGTCAGGAAGTCGGTTTCCACTGCCACCCCACCTCCCTCTCCCACGACACGCTCGCGAACAGACGAATCCTAATTCCGGCCACGCGAACGTCCGTGGCAGTCCCTGCCCGTCGAGTTCGGGGTCAACGGGTGAGACGCGGCATCGGGTCGAGAGTCCCGACGCGTCGTCGGGGTCGCGCTCGGCGGCGACCTTACGCGGTCGCCACCGGCCGAAGGAGATCGATCATCGCCGACGCCAACGCTTCAGTGGTCGTGTGACTGGTGACGGCCAGTGGGAGTATCACCTGTCCCAGGGTGGCGGCCCAGAACAAGAAGACCACGCTGGCCGGCTCGATGTCGCGGCGAACCCACGAACGGCTCTGCGCTCGCTTGCAGAGCTCGGTCCACACGTCGAGCTGGTCGCCGATGGCGGTCGCGAGGTCTTCTTCGTGATCTTGGGCGTCGGCGATGAGTTGGAATTGCTTGACCACGGCAAATCGTTCGTGAGGTCGCCCCATGGCACAACTCAAGCTCACGACCTGGGAGAGATGGGTCCAGAACGCCTCCTCGTCCTCGTCCGCGAGCACCTCGTGGACTTTGGCGAGTTGCTGGTGCAGGGGGGCGAGGGAGTCAAAATAGATCTGTCGCTGCGCCTCGGCGAACAGGGATTGCTTGTTCTTGAAGTAGTAGTAGATGGTGGAGACCGACACGTCGGCTCGGCTCGCCAAGTCCGAGATGCTGATGTCTTCGACGCTCTTCTCCCGCAAGAGGCCCACCGTCGACTTCAAGATGTGCTCGGCGAGCGACACCTCACTCTCGGGACGACGACCGCTTCGCCGCTCCCGGTCAGAACTGCTGATGGGCGAATTCATTGCTGACCCTCGATCAAGATTCACTAAGTTTTGGCCCCCACGAAGGTGAGGCCATACTAGGAGTGAGTTGTGACAAGCGACGGGGAAATTCACGTCCCGCCCCAAGTTCCTAATCGCATTCGGTTTCGCGAAATCGCTGACCACGCCGAAGCTGGCTCGCGGATCGCGTGGGCGCCCTCGCGAAGGCGGCGCCGGGGCCTATCAGGCGACCAGTCCTCTGACCGTGGCGAAGGTCTCGTCGTCGAGTTCGATGGACGCCGACTTCATATTCTCCTCGAGGTGGGCGACCTTCGAGGTCCCGGGGATCGGCATCATGACCGGCGAACGTTGGAGCAACCACGCCAGGGACAGTTGAGCCACCGTCGCACCATGGGCTGAAGCCAGGTTGTCGAGTGGTCCGCCGGGTCGAGCCAGGTCGCCCGCGGCGACCGGGAACCAGGGGATGAAACCGATTCCCTGGCTTTCGCAGTACTCGAGGACGTCCTCGCTCTGGCGGTTCGCGACGTTGTAGAGGTTCTGCACCGTGGCGACGGGAACCAGGCGTTGCGCCTCTTGGACCTGCGCGACCGTGACCTCGGACAAGCCAATGGCCCGCACCTTGCCCTCGTTCAGCAAGTCCGCCAGGAGTCCGAACTGCTCGTCACTGGGAACCGTCGGATCGACTCGGTGCAACTGAAAGAGGTCGAGGGAGTCCTGGCCGAGTCGACGCAGCGACAACTCGCACTGTTGACGGAGGTAGTCGGGCCTCCCGCAGGGGATCCACTTCCCCGGCCCGGTGCGCAGCTGCCCCGCCTTGGTGGCGATCTTCACGTGCCCGTAGGGGTGCAGCGCCTCGGCGATCAGCTCCTCGGACACGTGAGGTCCGTAGGAGTCCGCGGTGTCGATGAAGTCCACCCCGAGTTCGACCGCTCGACGCAGGACCGCCAGCGCCTCCTCCCGGTCGTGTGGGTACCCCCAGACTCCGGGACCGGTGATGCGCATGGCTCCGAAACCCAAGCGGTGCACGGTCTGCGTGGCGTAGGTGAATGTCGTGGGATGGGCCATGGTGCACCTCTTCGAAACTTGCCGTTGGATTCCTCAGCCTAGAGCCGGGTGGGGCGAGGTGCTCCGCCCGTCCCCCTAGGTCGACTGGGGAGCATCGATCACGGCGTGGCGAATCATCCGCTGGTAGCTCCAACCGGGGTGCGACGTGCTCGATCGCTCGGCGCCACGCTTCGTGAAGCCCAGCCTTTCGTACGCCGACAGGGCCGAGACGTTGTGGGTCCACACCCCGAGGCCCTGCACCAGCCACCCCTCGTCCCGGGCGTGGGCGTCGACGTAGTCGAAGAGTCGCCGCAGGTGACCGCGACCGCGATGCGCGGCTCTCGTCCAGCAGCCCCCGACCCAGCAGGTGGCGCCGAAGTCCCCTTCCAGCGTCTCGACGAACATCATGGCCACGTCCTCGACACCATCGTTCGCCACCAGGTAGCAATAATTGGCGATCGAATCGCGCCAGTCCTGTTCGCTCCAGCGCGACTGCTCCTCCCATCGCGCGCCGAAGGCGTCGGGATCCTCGCGCAGGGAATCGAGACGGATGCGGCGCAGCCGTGGCCACGACTCCGGATCGATTCGAACGACGTGGGACACGGCTACGCCTGCACCGCGGGGGCGAGGGGACGGCGAAGGGGGATCACGACTACTTCGCCGACGTCGCGGCCTCGCCCCGCGCCAGGGGATTGAGTTGGGGGCCCGCGACGCGTGACAAGGTGTTGCGGTCCACGTGGGCGTAGACCTCGTCGCGACCCATCACCACCAGGTCGGTCTGCTCGTCATAGGACCACGTGCCGTCAGGGTTGATGCTCACGCGCATGCGGAACCCCACCGTTCGGAACGCTCGGTCCAAGAAGGGATTGGAGAGGATCCCGTAGATCGGCGAGTCGATCACCGCGCGGACTTCGAACTCGGTGTCGTGCGCCGCGGCGGGACCCGCGGCCAGCAGGACTTGGCCGCGGGGAATGGCGAGTGACATGGTCACCACCTGAGCCTCGGGTTCCCAGAGCCAGTAACCCACCTGGTCGTGGAAGGTCTCGATCTCTCCCACCTTGGTCACGTGGGTGTGGTACCGAAGTCCGTAGAAGAGCTGGGGGCCGTTCGTCTGCCGGTCAATGGGCTGGAGTTCGTAGCGCTCCGTGAATACGTCGATCTCCGCACCGTCGTCAATGGGGTGGCTGTCGTAGCCCTTCGTCCCCTCCCACACCCCCGCGAGGGCCGCGAGCGGACCGAGGTTGGCCAGGGTGTCCGAATCCCCCGCGGGCTCGTCGAAGATGTCGTCGCCGTAGACATCGCGGCTGGTGGCGACCTGCAAGAAGGGGGCCGTATCGCTCATCAGAATCGATTGTAGCCAGCGTCCTGGAACCGCTTCCGGTCGAGTTCCGCGCCACGATGTCCACCTAGTATCGTCGCGTGCGACTTGAGTTCTCGGGCGAAGTGTGGTTCTGGCGAGGCCCCTCGCCCTTCCATTTCGTCACCGTGCCGCCGGCGCAGAGCGAGCTCATCGCCGACCTGTCGGCTTCGGTGACCTACGGCTGGGGAATGATCCCCTGCGAAGTGATCCTGGGCGACACGCGGTGGACCACCTCGCTGTGGCCCAAAGATGGCGGCTACATCGTCCCCCTCAAAGCCGACGTGCGGCGAGCGGAGGGCGTGGAGGTGGGCGACGACGTCGACCTCGTCGTCACGGTGGAGTAGTTCGGTCTGGGACCTTGGTCACCGCGACGACACCGAAACGTCGCTCGGCGCACACTTGGCGTCGCTACCCTCGCGAGGGGCCGCCGATCGGCGCCGTCCCAGGAAGAGGAATGTCGTGTCCTATCTCTTGACCCCCGGGCCCCTCACCACCTCCGCCACGGTGAAGCAGGCGATGTTGCGCGACTGGGGGTCGCGCGACGACGCCTTCTTGGAGATGAACGACGAACTGCGACGTCGGCTGGTGGACCTCGCCCACGGCGCGGGCACCCACGAGTGCGTGCTCCTCCAAGGTTCGGGCACCTTCGCGGTGGAAGCCACCCTCGCGACCTTGGTGCCGCGCGGCGGGAAGCTCCTCGTGCTGGTCAACGGCGCCTACGGTCGCCGAATGGTCCACATGTGCCAGGTCATGTCCCGAACCGTGGACTACCTGGAGTGGCCCGAGGACGTGGTCGTCGACCCCGCGGTCCTCGCCGCTCGCCTCGCCGACGACCAGGCGATCTCCCACGTCGCGGTGGTGCACTGCGAGACGACCTCGGGCATTCTCAACCCCCTCGCCGACATCGCACGGGTCACCGCCGACGCCGGTCGCCACTTGATCGTGGACGCGATGAGCAGTTTCGGGGCCATCGACCTCGACGTTCAGCGTCTCCCCGCCACCGCCGTCGTCGCCTCGTCGAACAAGTGCCTGCAGGGCGTGCCGGGGGTCGGATTCGCAGTCATTCGCCGCGACGTTCTCGCGCTCTGCGACGGGAACTCGCATTCCCTGAGCCTCGACCTCTTCGCCCAGTGGCGCGGCTTCGAAGCGAACCGGCAATGGCGCTTCACTCCCCCGACCCACGTCCTGGCGGCGCTGCGCACCGCGCTCGAGGAACACGAGGCCGAGGGCGGGGTCGAAGGACGGGGGCGACGCTACGCGCGCAACCACGACGTCCTCGTCGCGGGAATGGCGGCCATGGGCTTTCGCTGCCTGATCGACCCCGACGTCCAAGCCCCCATCATCGTCACCTTCTTGACGCCCGCTAGCCCCCTCTTCGACTTCAAGGTCTTCTATCACCTGCTCGCGCAAGAGGGCTTCGTGATCTATCCCGGCAAGCTGACGGTGGCGGACTCCTTTCGCATCGGCTGCATCGGCGACCTCGACGACACCACGATGCGCTCCGCGCTGGCCGCCGTCGCACGCGCGATGTCGGTCATGGGCCTCCAATCGGGGTCACCCGCGGATTCGTGACCCCGCCTCGACCCGGCCGGGGCTACGACGCTTCGGTAGCGGCGCGCAGCATGTCCAGATCGATCTTCTTCATCTGCAGCATCGCCGCCATCGCACGTCCCGCGGCGGCGGGATCGGGGTGTCCGAGGTAGCCACCCATCTCGACGGGCGTCACCTGCCAGGAGATGCCGAATCGGTCCTTCAGCCAGCCACACTGCCCCTCGCTCCCCCCCGCGGACAATGAGTTCCAGTAGTGATCGACCTCGTCTTGGCCGTGACAGCTGACGCGGAAGGACACGGACTCGTTGGGCACGAAGGTGGCACCCGCGTTGATGGCGGTGAACTCCTGCCCGTCGAGCACGAAGTCGACCGCCAGCACGGTCCCCTCCTGCAGCGGTCCGGCCTCGCCGTAACGATTCACGTGATTGATGGACGAGTTCGGGAATATGCCCGTATAGAACTCGGCCGCCTCGAGCGCCTGGTCGTTGAAGAGAAAATTCGGTGTGAGCGTCGGCATCAGTACCCCTCGGTGTCAGTCACCTCGCCAGCGGGCTCGGTCACCCACGAGACTAACCGTCACCCGAGCGTCGCGACCATCGTCGCGACCGCTCAGCGATGCACCTTCCAAAAGCGCCCCGACTCGGCGAAGGTGTGCCCGGTGGAGAGATTGATCAGGTACACGCAGACACCGTGCACTCCCAGCTGCTGTGCTCCGAGTTGGGCGGTCAGGGAGAACTTCCCCGACACCGAGGTGTTCAGCCAGAGCGTCGTCTGGTACTTGGCGGGCGGCTGAACGAGGGCCCGCGAACTCTCACCGGCGAAGGTGCTGGCGCAACCACCACCCTTCACGTACTGTTCCCAGGCGACCAGATGATTGGCGTCAGTCGTCGCCGTCCCCGACACGACGTAGTTGAAATGCCGGTCCAGCCGCACCGAAGTGATACCGCGGATGCTGACCGCCGGACCTGACGCCGCCGACACACCCGCCACCGCCACGCCGGCCGCCATGACGCT
>Ga0007854_10002131_pt1 | contig 12393 bp, 14 predicted proteins | sample CryBogCBH12Aug08_FD_60382 | JGI IMG/M metagenome (GOLD analysis project Ga0007854, IMG submission 60382) | Freshwater microbial communities from Crystal Bog, Wisconsin, USA - CBH12Aug08 | ecosystem: Environmental > Aquatic > Freshwater > Lake | place: Crystal Bog, Wisconsin, USA | collected...
TCGCCAGACGTTGCGCGAACATTTGACGGAGCAAGGGTATGAGTTGAAACCGGAATTGCCCGGGCCGGCCATCCTTTATCAAGGTCGGTTTCTAAATGCGAACCGCGTGCAGGGCACCTGGATCATTCAGCCGCGTCGGCTTGCCTTGCCGGGCGGGAAATCAGTCAACCTGCCCACGGGGGCAGGTTATTGGTGTGCGGAGTTTGTGACGGAAGATTTGCAAGCCAATCCCGCCGGCGGGCCGGCGGGAGAACTGTTTGATAAATCACGGTTGTCGGCGCGGGAACTGGCGGATGTGGAACCGTCTACCCCGTATAGTCTGGGCCGGTTTTCAGTGGCAGACGCGGAACGATTGATCGGGCTGCTGGCGCATGCGGGCATTCAATGCCGGTTCAGCCAGGATGATTCGGCCATGCAGGAGATGATGCCGATCACGGCGGTGACCGGCGGCCTCGGCGGCACGGCGGCGTTGATGGAAATATTCGTGGCCCCGGACGATGCGGCGGCGGCCCAGCGGATTCTTAGCGAGGATAATCCCGTGTGAACGACCAGCTATTTATGACCAATCCACTCCCACCATTGCCCCGCGACCAGCGCAAGATTGATTCGGATCATCTGAACCTGCTCGCCATCTTTCATTTTGTCGGTGCCGGTCTGGCGGTGCTGGGGCTTTTATTCCTGCTGGCCCATTACGCGATGATGCACGCGATTTTTACCAACCCTAAATTCTTTGAGAATCAAAAGCAGCCCATGCCCGTGGCGCCGGAACAACTCTTCGCCATCTTCAAGTGGTTTTATCTGGCTGGGGCGGTCTGGTTCGTGGCGTCGGGGATTGTGAACCTGATTTCCGGACTAAATCTTCGGGCGCGGAAGCATCGAACATTTTCGCTGGTGGTGGCGGGCATCAACTGTCTGCACTTTCCCCTAGGCACGGTGCTGGGCGTTTTTACCATCATCATCCTGAACCGCGAATCGGTGCGGGAAATGTATTGTCCCGTCGGCCAATCGCCGGGCGGTTGTGAAAGATGAGATTCGGTTCGATTTCCTCACCACCTAGCCACGAACGACAACAAATCGGAGATTAAACTATGACTTCAGCCATTGACCGCTCTACGGGCGAAGAGGAAAAGACGGAAATAGCCGCGCCAAAAATTCTGGAGCAACTGGCGCAGCAGGCCGAACGTGCCGGGGCCAGCGATATCCATCTACAGATGCGCGGCAAGACGGCGGAAGTTTCCTTCCGTCTTGATGGTGTGATTACACCCGGTGCGGAATTACCCGCCGCCGTGGCTGAGCGCGTCTTTGGCCGTATTAAATTTCTGGCCCGGCTTAAAACGTATCAAGAAACGCTGCCGCAGGACGGCCGCATTTCGCACGAAGAGCTTAAATGCAAAAACGACATCCGCGTTGCCACCTATCCGACTGTTACCGGTGAAAAAATTGTCCTTCGGCTGTTTAATTCGGAAACAGCCAAAACTCTGAATGAATTGTCTTTGCCCGATGCCGCGAATATTGAGTTGGAAAAGTTCCTGCGCCAAACCACCGGCTTGCTGTTGCTCACCGGCCCGGCGGGGAGCGGCAAAACCACCACGATTTATGCCTGCCTGCGCCACCTTGCTGAACTCGGTGGGCGCCACATCATCACCGTCGAAGACCCGGTCGAACAAATTGTTCCCGGCACGATGCAGACCGAAATCAACGAAGCCATCGGCCTCGACTTTGCCCGCGCCGCGCGGCATCTGCTGCGGCAGGATCCGCAAGTGCTCATCATTGGCGAAATTCGTGATGAAGCCACCGCCCAGCTTGCCGTTCGCGCCGGACTCACTGGTCATCTGGTAATTTCCACACTGCATGCTGGTTCGTGCAAAGGCGTTTTCGAGCGACTGTTGGCCATGTGCCCCGACCATTCCGCCGTGGCCAGCGCGGTGGAACTGGTATTGAACCAGCGCCTCATCCGCAAAGTCTGTTCCGCGTGCGATGGGGTGGGATGCGAAAACTGTTTACGCACCGGTTACAACGGCCGCGTGCCGCTCGTCGAATGGTTGCGCGTGGATGAAAAGATCCGCGATCAAATCCGGCGGCGCGAACTAACTGCGTTAGTGCCAATGCAAACGCTCGAAGCCTCGGCCCGTTTGCTGGTGAACCAAGGCGTGACGAACGAGGCGGAATACCAACGAGTTTTCGGCCTATGAAAAACGACGAATTTGCCTTCTTCAACCAGCAACTGGCCGCAATGCTGCGCGACGGCATTCCGCTCGAAGGCGCGCTGCGCCAGCTGTGTCAGGAAATGAAGAGCGGCGCGCTCCGCAATGAACTTCAAGTCCTCGAAGCTGATCTGGCCAAAGGCACACCGATGGTCGACGCACTTGCGCCCCGCCAGTTGCCGGAGCTTTACAAGCGCATGATTCTCGTCGGCGTCAAAAGCGGCGATCTGCCGGGGGCCCTGACGATGCTTGCGGATTATTTCCAGCGCCAGAACAGCATTTGGACGCGGTTGAAAGGCTTGATGGTTTATCCGCTCATCGTTTTGTTTGCGGCATTTCTATTGTCCTGTTTTTTGGCGTATATTCTGGAGCATTTCATCTGGAACAATCTGGAATCTCTGGTGGGCAATGCCCGAATCGCACCGGTTTGGGCCGGTGTTTGGATGGCCCCGGTTTTCATCGGCCTTGCGCTGTTCGTGGCGTTAGTAGCAATTAGCTTTTCTCCAGCCCGCCACCGATTACGCTGGCGGCTGGCGGCTTTCAAAACTGCAAGTCTAGCCCGGGTGGCTTCAAGCCTTGCTCTGATGTTGAAAAATGGCGTGCCGCTGGATAGCGCACTGCAACTTGCGGGAGAGTTGGAAAAAGGCACCCGCGCGGAAGCGGATATTACGCGGTGGCGCCAGCGGCTTGCTTCCGGTCACGGGAAGTTTTCTGAAATGGCGGAGGCCAGCGCGGTTTTTCCGCCGTTATTCATCTGGACGGTAGCCCAATCCGGAGAAGATTTGGCGGCCGGCTTTCATCGGGCGGCGGAACTCTACCAGTCACGGGCCCTATATCAAATCGAACTGCTGCTTTATTCAGCGCTGCCGTGTTCCATATTGGCGCTCGCGGTTATGATCGTGTCGCAAATCCAGCCGGTTTTTGCAGCTTTGACCGCATTCGTTAAGGCATTAAGCGGGGGCATGGATTAATAAATGATTATTCATTCACAACTTATGCCGTTGCTGGGGATGATTTCTAATCTGTCCGATGGCTCCGACGGTGGTTTTGTTGATGATGGTTTCTTTTTATACTTTTACGCCGCCGTCATTTTATTATTGCGATTGTTCCTGTTTGCGCTCTCGCTGGCGATTTTTCTGGGTTTGATTTATGTCGTCCATTTGCTGTTTTCCTTGCCAATGCGGCGAACTGAGCGCGCGCGGTTGTTTCTTAATCTGCTCGAAGATGCGCTCCAACGCGGTCAGTCCATTGAAGACTTGTTCTTGTCCATCGTGCAAAGCAAGGACCGAACAGTCGGTGTGCGGTTCCACATGATCGCCGCCTATATTGAAAGCGGTTTAGGGTTTGGCGAAGCCTTGGACAAGGTGCCAGGTTTTCTGCCACCGCAAATTATTGCCATGCTTCATGCCGGTGAAACCGGTGGCGACATAAAAAAAGTTTTGCCGGCCTGCCATGAAATTCTGCGGGATCGTCCAGCCGGCGTCCGTAGTGCCGTGCATTATATGCTTTTGATGGTTCTTTTTTATTCTCCCGGCGCGATTTTCCTTATCATGGCCATGCTGAATTTTGTGGTTCCAAAATTTAAAGAGGTGGCCAGTGGCATGGATGTGGAGGTTTGGCCGCTGGCCCAATTTGTTTTTGAAAACGCTTTTGTGTTGGTCGGGGTTGAAACATTTATTTGTGCGTCATTGATTATCGCGCTGTTGATTTATGTCGGCGGTCCACGTTTCGTTCGCTGGTTCCAGTTTCGCGGGCTGCCGCTGGTGGACTGGATCACTTGGCACGTTCCGTGGAAACGGAAGCGTTTGCAACGGACATTTTCTGCCATGCTCGCCGTCTTGCTTGATAGTGGAATTCCGGAAGCCGTAGCCGTGCGACTTGCCGGCGATTCAACGGCGAACGAAATCTGCCGTTGCCGTTCGAAGCGTGTCATAGCGGCAATGGGACAAGGCACGAAACTGGATGACGCCGTCCGCGCGTTCGATGACAGCGGCGAATTTCATTGGCGACTCTCGAATGCAACGAACGTGCGCGGTGGATTCCTGAACGCTTTGAGCGGATGGCATGAAGCCCTCGACGCCAAAGCGTTTCAGCAGGAGGAAGCCACCGCCCACATTGTTACTACCGGCTTGGTGGTTTTGAACGGCATGGTGGTGGCACTAATCGCCATCAGCATGTTTGGCTTGCTGGTCATGATTTTGAGAGGGATGGTGGCGTTATGATCAAAACTTCGCTTTCAAAAAGGCCGCCCCGTGCCGGCACCGGCGGTTTTCTGGCGGTGGACCTTGTCGTCGGCTTGGCGATTCTAACACTGGCGATTGTGCCGTTGGGCTATTCATTTGGGCGCGAACGGCAGGTGCTCAAAATGGAATACGCCCGCTGTGTCGCCAACGAAATCGTGGATGGGGAAATGGAAATCCTCGCGGCCGGCGACTGGAAAAACTTTCCCGACGGCTCGCAAAACTATCCGGTTCAAGCCAAAGCCTTGGCCAGTCTCCCGCCGGGACATTTTCAACTGACCAAAACCGGCCGTCATCTGCACCTTGAATGGAGTTCGAACGAGAAGCACGGCATCGGTACCATCGTGCGCGAGACCACCGTCCAATGAAACTGATTCCCACCATTTCATCTCGGCACCGCCATGCTGGAAGCCTTCTGGTCGAATGCGTGGTTTACATTGCAGTATTCACCATCCTGACCGCCATCGCCACCGCGACGTTTTATTTCTGCTGGGATCACTCGAAGGCTCTGATTTACGCAACGGACGACATTGCCTCGGCCCTGCGCGCCGGGGAACAATGGCGCGCAGACGTGCGCGCGGCCACCGGTAAGTTCACCATTGAAACGACGGTGGCCGGCGAAGTGGTGCGAATTCCGGAATCCCAAAGGGTTATTGTTTATCGCTTTGAGTCTGGTGAAATACACCGCGAAATTTCAACCCTGAATAATTCCCAGTTGTTGCTGCCAAAAGTTAAAACCTCCCACATGGCGTTCGAACTACGCGGCCCCGTCAAAGCCTGGTGCTGGGAACTGGAACTGGCTGAACGCCGTCAGGAAACCCATCTGCCACTGCGGTTCACATTTGAGGCTGTCCCAACGAAACCATGAAGACTCCTTGCCAATATCTTGAAAGGAAAAACGAGCGGGGTATGGCGACGGTGGTGTTCATCGCTTTACTGGCCATCATGATGATTCTGGTCACCGCCGAAAGCCGTGCGCTTTTTCATTTGCGCCGGGAAGCTAAATTATTGGAACAACAACAAATCAAACGGTTGAACTCTCCAGCCACCAACACGGTTTCAACTGCAACATCCGCCCGGCCATGAACGACATTGCCCTAGTCAAAATCAAGATGATGAAAGGCTCGTTACGCTGCCTGACGCTGGGCCTATTGGGTTTGCTGCCACTGATTGGTCCGCCTTTTGCGCTGGCCGCACTCTGGGCTTCGTTTTCGGCGAGCAGAAAAGAGCGGCAGTTTTGGAACCCGGCGAAGCCGCAGCGGATTTTGGGACTTATTTGCGCGGCGGTGGGAGCACTGCTTTGGAGCACGGTTGATGCGATTCTGATTTTTCAAGCCGCCGCCAACTACGTTAATTCCTGAACATTCGGTCCAAAGATTCCAAGCAATCACTGATTTTTTGGGCGAACATTTTCCGCTCAGACTCGTCCAGTCCCCGTGGATCAAACCGGAGGCGATAGTGTAGCTGCAGACATTCCCGAAGCGGCGCACGTAACCCGGCCAGCGCGGGGTCCGTTAGGATTCGTTCCAGCCAGTCGGCGAGCGGTTCGCCGGTCTGGCGCGGTTGGCCGCGCGCAGTAAGTTTGGTTTCAAGCTGGTAAAATTCCGAATCCAGACCGGGCTGAAAAATCTTTTCCGAAACATGATTATTCAGCGTGGCGGTTTTCCGTTTGCGCCGTCGAAAAATGATTTGAAACAGCAGCACCCCTGCCACCGGCACCAGTCCCCATAAGAGGTATTGTCGCAGGTGGGCTTGTCCCCAGCGGAACTTGGCAATCTGGAATCGTATCCACGACCAAAAATCCGAGACCGCCTGCCAGCTTGGCGCGCGTTGGGATTCCATCGCCACCCATGAACCGGGAGTGGTGTCAAAATCCTCCCAGATTTTCCGCTGCCCATTCCAGATCAGGCACCAGGCGTGGGCGTCGCGTTCCCGGACAACGAAGCCTTTGCCGGCGGTTTCGTGAACCAGATAGCCGACGGCATAGCGCGCCGGAATGCCCAGTTCGCGCAGCAGTAAAACCGTGGCCGTGGCGAAGTATTCACAATGTCCGCTGCGGCTGGCCAAGAGGAAACGCGTCAAGGGGGTGGTGTTCGTCCCAACCAGTTGGGCGCGATCCTGCCAGAGGCTGTATGTGAATTTTTTGGCAAAGAATTGGCGGACGGCTTGGACTTTATGCTCCTCGTCGGCCCCGGCCAGATTCATCTCCGGAATCACCTGTGCGAGCGCCGGGGCTTCATTGGTGGGGACGGTCAGATCCCATAAATTGGTGCCGGCGTCCGGTGGCGAGTCAACCGTTGCGCTGGGACCAAAGCGTGCATCGAAGATCACCAATCCCGGCCCGCTGGCCAGCGCCGCTCCGGTCCGGTTCATTTTAAGCGTGATGACCGGCAGGTTTTCTAGACGACTGCTGCCCGTTGGGAGCGGCAATAAGCCTTCCGGCACCTTCAATTCCGACGACCAACCGTTGAGATAGCAGGCGATGCGCACGGCGGATGCATTGGTTTTTCCAGATAGTAAATCCCAGTTCACTCCGCCGGAATCGGCAGTCAAATCGGTGAATTCATTTCCTGTTTTGCCGGCCTGCCATGTCTGCTTCGGCGACTGATAATGGCGATAGGTGGCCTCCCGCAGATAGGTCGGAACCGGGCTGTCGTTCACCGGTTCGAGCCGGATGACGATGCGCGGGGAAAGTTTGAGCTGACCGATTCGGCCCAGCGAGGTGATGCTTTGGGTCGGATCGGTGTTGGCGCGGAGCATCCACGTCATCCACTGCGCATTCAGGTTTTGACTGGCTTGGACCAGCAGGCCAATGCCGCGCAGACCGACGAAGCCGAGCGCTATCGCCAGCATCATCGCGCCGAGCCAAACCGGAAGGCCAAACCGTCGTGAACGCACCGGCCACAGCGCCCAGGCAATCAGACTGATTTGCCCCAAAAAATATGTCTGGGTGCCTCGATCGGCATGGAAGCCGGCGGCGAACAGGCACACAAAGAAATAGGGAAAGGAGACGTCCATCGTTTTTCCCGCCGCCGCCGGATCGCCTTTCTGCCGCCGGCGATGAAAAATGAATGATATCGCCGCGAGGGGAACCGTGCCACCTTCGCTGAACTTTTGCGCGGCCACAACGAGAAACAGCGTCATCGGCAACCAGCGCAGCAGCGTGGTGGCGGTTTGCACGGTGGCATTGCGGGCAAGGTTCGCTGGCGCGCCTTGAGTTGGGCCACCGGTGTCATTGCTGGTGAACACCACCACGGCCACAGCCAAGGTGAGCAGGGTGCAGAGATTCCAGAGGCGCCGGAAATCCGCTTCGGTCAGATCGAAGCGCGCCTTGATAAGCCGGGAGCTTTCCAGCCCGGCACCGAGGGCGATGCCGATCCACAATAGCTCCGACTGCCAGCCCCAAAAGGCCAGCGTGGCGAGCAGGAGGAAGGGCGGCGTCTTCATTTCAATTTCGCCAAGGTTTCTTCAATTTTTCCGACTTCCAGAACGTGAAGATCCGCCGATTCTTCCGGCAGTGGGTGATTGCCGTCGCGCGGCACGATGATCAGCACGAGCAACGGCACGCCTAGTTGCCGGAGTTTCTCCACCAGCGTCCTGCGCGGGCCGTCCCAGCGCTGCAAGACGCAAATACAGCCGCTGACCACGGCGACATGGTTCACCACGAGCCGTTCCAACACTTCGAATTTTTTGTCCGCGCAATTTTTAACCGACGCCAGAATTTCCAGCATCTGATCCCCATGCGCCAGACCGCGGCCGGCGGTGAAGCAATAGGACTGGTTGCCCACAAATAAAAGATCCAGAAGCGATTCCTGGGTCAGCACCGTGCAGGCGAACGAGGCCGCGACCGACACGGCTTCCTCCAACACCTCGCTGTTCGGCTCATCATCGAACGTGTCCAGCACCAGCGCATGGCGCACGAAGAATTCGTCCTCGAACTCTTTCACGATCGGCTTGCCGGTTTTCGCCCAGCTCCGCCAGTGGATGTGCCGCAGGGGATCGCCGTGCCGGTAATCGCGCAGGGCGACGAATTCCTCGCTGCGCCCGACATTTGATGCCAGTGCCACGCCGCCTTCCTGATAACGCAACGCTCCCGGCAGCGCGATGGGAGGCAGCGGATAACGTTTCGGTAAAATTAGAATTGTCTGCGCGGCGGCGATTTTAACCAGTGCCCGGCAGAGTCCCAGCGGATCCGGCCGGGCGAGAGTCACACCTGCCAGCTGTAATCGTCCGCGCCGCAGCGGGAGTATTTCCACTTCCGTTTCCACCTCGCTGTTCGGCGGCAGCGGTGGAACTTCGGCAGTCTTCACCTGCGCGAGGCAAAATGGGTTTTTCCGCTGGGCAACCCGGAATGGGCGGGCGCGGCGGTTTTCCGCCTTTTGAAACGCAAACCATTCCGCGAAATCCGGCAGCGGATGGGCGAGGTTCTCCAGCAGGGTCAGGCCATTCTGGATTTTTCCGGTGGGGTTTTTAACTGTAATGCGGTAGCGCAACGGCTGGCCAGCGGTGCCGAAGCGCGGGAGCGAACGCGTCACAGAGAATCCGGCCCGGAAGAAAAAACTGCCGGCAAACGCCAGCAGCAAAAGCGCCAGCAGCAGAGAGAACGACTGGTAAATGACGGTGTTCTCCATGTCCAACCCGGTTGCCCCAGCGACCAGAAAACCGCCGGCCACGCATAATCCCGCCAGAGTGAAGCGTCGCTTGACCCAATGCCACAGGCCGGCCGCCGTGCGGTAATTCCAATAGACCGGCTGATAGATCCACTTCACAAACATTTGAAGCATGGAATATTTTTTCCGCTCGAATCATCAATTCCAGCTCAGGCCGGGACAGGGAGTTTTTTGAGAATGCCCTCGACCACCCCGCGGGCTGTAACGCCCGAAAAGCGCGACTGCGGATCCAGCACCAACCGGTGGGCGATGACCGGCACGGCAAGCTTCTGAATGTGTTCGGGCGTGACGAAATCGAGGCCGCCAAACAAAGCCTCAGCTTGGGCAATCTTCATCAGGGCGATGGATGCACGGGGACTTGCGCCGAGCTGAACGCCGCTGGCCGACCGGGTTGCAGCCACGAGATCTACCGCATAGCGTTTGATTTCGTTGCTGATGCGGATGTTTTCGACGGCGCGCTTCAAGCTGGCGATTTCGGTCAGCGACACGACGGGTTTCAATTCGTCCAGCGGGTGATTGTGTTCCTGAGCCGTGAGGATGGCGACTTCCTCTTCCGGTGGCACATAGCCAAGCTTGAATTGCATCGCGAAACGATCCATCTGCGCTTCCGGCAACGGATAAGTGCCCCGGAACTCCACCGGGTTCTGGGTGGCGATGACAAAAAAGAGCCCGGGCAGATCCCGTCGCTCCCCCTCGACGCTCACCTGAGCCTCGCCCATGGCTTCCAGCAACGCCGACTGGGTGCGCGGCGAGGCGCGATTGATTTCATCCGCCAGCAAAATATTGGTGAACACCGGGCCTTCGTGAAAATGAAACTGTTGGTCGCGCTGGCTGAAGACCGACACCCCGAGAATATCCGACGGCAGCAGATCCGGCGTGAACTGGAGTCGCTTGAAACGCACGTCAATGGATTTGGCGAGGGCTTTTGCCAGCGTGGTCTTGCCCGTGCCAGGAAAATCCTCCAGCAGCACATGGCCACCCGCCGCCAGCGCCGCGAGCAGATGCCGCGTGGCTTCGCCCTGTCCGCGCATGATCAAGGCGATATTGTCAGCGACCTTCTGATACGTTTCCCGGGCGGCGTCAAAGGGGGTTGTTGTCATGGGCTGATTTTACTGATGAAACCGCCCAATGGCCAAATGGTTTCGCCGGAATAAATGATGAGATTCTAAAAATTATTGGCGGGAATGGCAGCGGCGGAAACTTGCCGATTTTTCTGCTTGCATAATCGGCTTTGCAATGCAAAGTGAATGTATGGAAACCAAATGGGCCGTTGAAAATCTCCAAACCATCCGCACCTTGATGGAGCGGTCCGTGCTTTATCGCCGGGCGCTGGCTCCCATCATGATCCTGGCCGGCACCATCGGAATTGCCGCCGGGCTGGCCGGATGGCTTGGCCGGATGGAAAGCAGCCGCGAATTTGTGTGCCTGTGGGTGGTCACTGCCATCAGTTCACTCGCCGGCGCATTGTTTCTGATGCGCCGGCAGGCATTGAAAGATTCCGAGCCATTCTGGTCGCCACCGACCCGCCGCGTTTGTCAGGCATTATTGCCGGCCTTCTTTGTTGGTTTGGTGATGGCTTGCCTTATCCTGGTTTTCATCTCCGGTCCCGGGGGCGAGGGGATTGAACTTATATTGGTCATCCTCTGGGTGTTGTTTTATGGCTGCGCCGTCCATGCGGCAGGCTTTTTTATGCCTCGGGGTATTCGCTGGCTGGGGTGGATTTTCATAATAGTTGGTTGTGCTCTCCTCAGCTCCCTGAGCTTAGGGGCACATTGGGTGGATCATATGCAACCGAATCTTCTGATGGGGGGGATCTTTGGCGGCCTCCACCTTGCCTACGGCATTTATCTTTTCTTTACGGAGCAGAAAAAGCCAACCACGTGAACCCGGACCTTTTCCCTCAGCTCAACCGTGTGATCCACGAGAAAGGGCGGCTGGCCATCATGTCGGCACTGGCCGCCGCCCCCGAACTCACCTTCACAGAGTTGCGTGACCTGCTGGACATGACGGACGGTAATCTCACTACGCACATTCGCACCCTGCAACAGGAAGGCTTTGTATCCGTCGCCAAATCTTACCAGCATAACCGCCCGCTGACCTCCTGCGCGCTTACGGCGGCCGGCCGCAAGGCCTTCGCCCAATATATTGACCTGCTGGATCAGATTGTCCGGCAGAGCAAGCCCAAATAAAAATAATTCTTTGAACGTAATTTCCTAGCCATAGTCTCACACTTTGTATCACAAAGTATAAAACATGAAAATTCTACGCGCGGAACATCTGGGCATGTGCTTTGGCGTTCGTGATGCCATCACACTGGCTTTACAGGCGGCCGCCAACCAGCCGCTGACCGTCTTGGGTGACCTCGTTCACAACGAAACCGTCCTGGCCCGGTTGCAGTCAGCGAGCATTCAGTTTCAGAACGATGCCGGCTCGGTAGCCACAGCCCGGGTGATGATCACCGCGCATGGGGCTTCAGATCGCAAGCTGGCCGAAACCCGTCAACGCGGTTTGCAAGTGATCGAGGCGACGTGTCCGCTGGTGCATCTGGCTCACCGCAGTCTGAACAAGTTGGTCTGCGATGGGTTTCATCCGATCATCATCGGCAAGTGTGAGCATGTTGAAGTGCGCGGCATGACGGAGGATTTGGCGGCGTTCGATGTTCTGCTGGACGAGCACGCAATAGCCAATTTGCAGGAACGCCAACGGTTTGGGGTGGTGGCGCAAACGACCCAGCCAATTGAGAAGGTTCGACGGCTAGTGCAAGCGCTCCGTGAACAATTTCCGAAGTCGGAGGTGCGGTTCATGGACACGGTCTGCCAGCCCACCAAGCAACGACAACATGCCGCCGCCGATCTTGCCAAACAGTGCGATGTGGTCGTTGTCATTGGCGGCACCCATAGCAACAACACCCATGAACTGGTCAAATCCTGCGCCCAATTCTGTGAGCGCGTGCATCACGTCCAGGCCGCCGATGATTTGCTGCCGGACTGGTTTCACGCCGAGGATACGGTCGGCATCACGGCGGGAACTTCCACGCCCGACGATGTCATCGCTGCGGTTGACGCCTGGCTGCGTCATCAATCATATCTAGTTGGCCGAAAAGAATGTTCATTGTCCCACCAGTCAGCATGAACCACCAGCCCGCCAGTTCTGCACATCCTGATTTTTCTACGCTACTGCGCGGCGAGGCCGAATCGCTGCAAAGGGGGCTGCACAATGGTAACGCTGGCCGTTGGGGACGCGAACTGGCCGTGATTTTGGTTGGCTCTGGTGGTTATG
>Ga0007854_10002133_pt1 | contig 12389 bp, 8 predicted proteins | sample CryBogCBH12Aug08_FD_60382 | JGI IMG/M metagenome (GOLD analysis project Ga0007854, IMG submission 60382) | Freshwater microbial communities from Crystal Bog, Wisconsin, USA - CBH12Aug08 | ecosystem: Environmental > Aquatic > Freshwater > Lake | place: Crystal Bog, Wisconsin, USA | collected...
TGAATATTGCGACGCTACTGCGCAAGGCAATCGGTCCGGACTGGCGCTCCTACTTTCAGGTAATCGAAGATGCTTCCACGGCGCCAGTCAAAAAACCCCATCCGCAGGTCTATTTGCAGACGCTCTCGCGCATGCAGATTCATCCGCGCGAGTGCCTGGCATTTGAAGATTCATTCAATGGGTTGCATTCCGCGACCAGCGCAGGTCTGAAGACCCTCATTACGCCGACGCGTTATACCGAAGGGCAGGACTTTTCATGTGCACTTCGAATATTGCCCAGCCTGGCGGGTATCAATGTTTGCGAATTACGCGAGTGGCATCAGATGCCAACCCAATTATGAATCATTCAAACTCTGACATCATCATTGCGCCATCGATTCTTTCGGCTGACTTCGCACGGTTGGGTGAGGAGGTACGCGCCATCGAAGCGGCGGACGCCGGCTTCGTTCACTTTGACGTTATGGATAACCACTATGTGCCGAATCTCACCATTGGCCCGCTGGTCTGTGAAGCGATACGACCACACGTCAAGATTCCCATCGATGTGCACTTGATGGTGGAGCCGGTTGATGCACTAATACCGCTGTTTGCCAAAGCCGGCGCCAATTTGATTACGTTTCATCCAGAGGCAAGCAGGCATGTCGACCGCACATTGCAACTCATTCGAGACCATGGGTGCAAGGCCGGGATTGCCCTGAATCCGGCTACGCCATTGCAGTGGATGGATCACGTTATGGACCGTCTGGACATGGTTCTTCTAATGAGTGTGAACCCTGGTTTCGGAGGGCAAAAATTTATCCCCTCCACGTTGCCCAAACTGCGTGAGGCGCGCAAGCGCATCCAGGAGCATCAGGAAAAGGGCGGTCAACCGATATTGCTGGAGGTCGACGGAGGCGTCAAGACCGACAACATTGGTCTGATAGCAGCGGCTGGAGCCGATACCTTTGTCGCAGGAAGTGCTGTATTCGGTGCCCCCGACGCGGACGGTGGCTATCGAAGCGTAATGCGTGCATTACAGCAAGCCGCGCGCGCCGAATAAATACAAATAACTGGAGAACAGAATGCCATTTTCGAAGCGCTTTACCCTTACCCAATACCTGATCGAAGAACGTCGCAGGTACCCCGGTGCCAGCGGTGATTTCAACGCGCTGGTGCTGGATGTGGCACTTGCCTGTAAAGCGATTGCGCGTGCCGTCGCGTTTGGAGAACTCGGAGGCATAGTGGGAAATCATGCCGCTGAAACGGGTGGTAGCGTTAACGTTCAGGGTGAAACACAGAAAAAGCTGGACGTATTGAGTAACGACTATTTCACACGTCTGAACGACTGGGGTGGGCATTTGGCAGGTATGGCTTCCGAAGAAATGGAAGGCCCCTACCAGATACCTGCACATCAACCGCGTGGAAAATATTTGTTGGTGTTTGACCCGTTGGATGGGTCGAGCAATATCGATGTCAACGTGTCGGTGGGCAGCATATTCAGTATCTTGCGTGCACCGCAAGAAGTTATCGACAGCGGTCGGGATGTTTTGGAAAGTGATTTTTTTCAGCCGGGAAGCTCTCAGGTCGCTGCAGGTTATGCCTTATATGGCCCAACGACGATGCTGGTGATCAGCGTTGGTAATGGAGTGGCCGGATTTACGCTCGATCCCAGTCTGGGTGAATTCATGTTGACGCACCCCCGGATTCAGGTGCCTGAAGACACGCAGGAATTTGCAATCAACGCCTCAAACAGTCGCTTTTGGGAGGCACCCGTAAAGCGCTATGTCGACGAATGTCTGGCTGGAAAATCGGGCGCGCGAGGCAAGGATTTCAATATGCGGTGGATTGCCAGCATGGTGGCAGAGGCCCATCGTATTCTGATGCGAGGCGGAGTGTTTCTATATCCGAGAGATAACAAGGACCTTAACAAGCCAGGCCGCCTGCGACTACTTTACGAAGCGAACCCGATCGGTTTCATCATGGAGCAGGCGGGCGGGCGGGCGTCGACCGGCGAAAAGCCTGTGTTGCACGTGCTGCCGCATTCACTTCACCAGCGGATTGGACTTGTATTCGGTTCAAAAAATGAAGTTGAACGCATTGAGCGCTACCACGCGGAGCCGGTATCCGCGATCGAAATGGGCAATCCCCTGTTTGCCAAACGCAGTCTATTCCGGGACTGAGCTACCAACAACACAATCAATATACCCAGAGGAGACGCTATGTCCGAACGCCACCCTATTATTGCCATTACCGGTTCGTCTGGAGCCGGCACTTCAACGGTGACCCGTACCTTTTCAAATATTTTCCGCCGCGAAAATGTAAAGGCCGCACTGATTGAAGGCGACAGCTTTCATCGCTACGACCGCAAAGAAATGAAGGCCCGTCAGTTGGAGGCGGAAAAATCCGGCAACATGAATTTCAGCCATTTCGGCCCCGATAACAATCTGTTTGGCGAGTTGGAAACACTTTTCAGGAATTACGCTGAAACCGGCAGCGGACGCGCGCGTAAATACTTGCACAACGATGAGGAAGCCGCACCCTATAAGCAACCTCCCGGAACCTTCACGCCGTGGGAAGATTTGCCACCGGGCACTGACATGATGTTCTATGAAGGTCTGCATGGGGCGGTAGTTACGTCGGAGCACAATATCGCGCGCCACCCAGACCTATTGGTGGGTGTGGTGCCGGTGATTAACCTGGAGTGGATTCAGAAACTTTGGCGCGACAAGCACCAGCGGGGTTACAGCACGGAAGCCGTGACTGACACCATCCTTCGGCGCATGCCCGACTATGTAAATTACATTTGCCCGCAGTTCACGCACACCCACGTCAATTTTCAGCGTGTGCCAATGGTTGATACCTCGAACCCATTTATATCGCGTGACATCCCAAGTGCGGATGAAAGCATGGTGGTGATTCGCTTCGCCAATCCCAAGGGAATCGACTTTCCTTACTTGCTCAACATGATCGGGGACAGCTTTATGAGCCGTGCAAACACTGTGGTGGTTCCCGGCGGCAAGATGGAACTGGCGATGCAACTGATTTTCACGCCATTTGTCTGGCGAATGATGGAGCGCCGTCAGCGTGCTCTGGGAGCGCGTTGAAATGGAACTGAAACTAGAAGGCAATGTAAATACCAGAATGGCCAACGCCTTGCGCATGTTGGCCGTCGACGCGGTGGAGAAGGCTCAATCCGGTCATCCTGGGGCCCCGATGGGCATGGCGGACATTGCGCAGGTGCTATGGCACAAGCATCTGCGGCACAACCCCGCCAATCCGAACTGGCCCAATCGTGACCGCTTTGTGCTGTCAAATGGTCATGGTTCAATGCTGCTGTATGCACTACTGCATTTGAGCGGATACGACCTTTCGATCGGTGAGCTGAAAAACTTCCGAAAGTTGCACAGCAAAACGGCAGGCCATCCGGAATACGGTGTTACGCCAGGGGTAGAGACCACTACCGGTCCGTTGGGGCAAGGCCTGTCGAATGCAGTGGGTATGGCATTGGCGGAGAAACTGCTGGCTGACGAGTTCAATCAGGCTCACGAAGGGGTGGAACACATTTTGGTAGACCACTTTACGTATGTCTTTATGGGCGACGGCTGCCTGATGGAGGGGATCAGTCACGAAGCGTGCTCATTGGCGGGTACGTGGAAGCTCGCCAAGCTGATTGCGTTCTACGATGACAATGGCATCTCTATCGACGGACACGTGCAAGGCTGGTTTACTGATGACACACCACAACGCTTTCGGGCCTATGGCTGGAATGTGATAGCAAATGTAGATGGTCACGATGCGGCTGCAATCGACCGTGCCGTGCAAAGCGCCAAAGCGCAAGCTTTGCTTTCCGACGGACGACCCACGCTGATTTGCTGCAAGACAGTAATTGGTAAAGGCGCACCGAACAAAGCTGGAGGACATGATGTGCATGGCGCGCCGCTGGGCGCGGCCGAGGTCGCCGCAACCCGATTGGCGCTCGATTGGACAGATGCGCCCTTTGAGATACCGGAACCTTTAGTCAGTGCCTGGAATGCTACCGACCGCGGCGAATTGGCCGAGAAGGAGTGGCGAGGTCGCCTGCAAGCTTATCGCGCCGTTTTCCCACAGGCTGCAGACGAATTTGAACGACGCATGGCAGGAGAGTTGCCAGCTGAATTTGGGCTGCAAGTCGTTAAGGTTCTGGAGCGTCTGGCGCACCAGAAACAGTCCATGGCCACTCGCAAATGCAGTCAGGTCGCACTGGATGCGCTGGCGCCTATGTTACCGGAAATATTTGGAGGGAGTGCAGATTTGACTGGATCGAATCTGACCAATTTCAAACAGTGTGTGAACGCCGGTCCGGACGGTCATGGGCAGTTCCGTCGGGGCAACCACATGAGCTACGGTGTACGTGAGTTTGGTATGGCTGCAATCATGAACGGCATGGCACTACATGGTGGATATTTGCCGTATGGAGGTACATTTCTCACCTTCAGTGATTACAGCCGCAACGCCATCCGCATGGCAGCACTGATGAAAATTCGTGTGATTCATGTGTTTACCCATGACAGTATTGGGCTGGGTGAAGATGGCCCGACGCACCAAAGTGTTGAGCAGATTCCGAGCTTGCGGATGATTCCCGGCTTGGATGTATGGCGACCTGCGGATGGCCTGGAGACAGCGGTCGCCTGGACCTGCGCGATTGAGCGCCAGCACGGACCCAGCGCCCTGTGTTTTTCGCGCCAGAGTTTGCCCTCACTGACCCGCTTGGAACATATTGAAGAGATTCGCAAAGGCGCATACGTGCTGTCGGATATGGAAGGCGCACGCGCCGTCATTATCGGCACCGGTTCTGAACTGGAGATCGCGATGGCGGCGCACAGGCGTTTGGCCGAGGAGGGCATTCCAACACGCGTGGTCTCTATGCCTTGCAGCAACCTGTTTGACCGGCAGTCGACGCACTATCAGGATAGCGTTTTGCCAGCCAACCTGCCCGCGGTTGCGATTGAAGCTGCACAACCTGATTTCTGGCGCAAGTATGTAGGACGAAGCGGCAAGGTGATTGGTATGGCGACGTTTGGTGAATCGGCACCCGCCGCCGAACTCTATCTGCATTTTGGCATCACGGCAGACCGCACGATGGACGCAGTACGTGCCGTGTGTTCGGCATGACCCAGAATTTTTTTTGCTACCAGGAGCATCATTGAATGGCGTGTCCCTTTGATTTGGTGATGTTCGACCTGGACGGCACGTTGGTGGATACGGCGCCTGAAATTACAGACTCTGTTAACGATACGCTACAAGAGTTTGGACTGACATGCGTGCAGACGGATCAGGTCACTGCGTGGATCGGCCACGGAACCCTGACGTTGCTGGCCTCGGCGGTGGCGTTCGTATCGGGTGCGGACGTTAAAGAAGTTCGAAGCTCTGCGTTATTTGAGACCCTTGCGGCCGATTTTGCGCTCAAATATCGCAAGCGGTGTGGAACGCGCAGCACGTTGTATCCAGCTGTGCGCGAAACACTCGAGGCACTGCGGGCCCTGGGCGTGAAAGTCGCGATCGTCACCAACAAGGAGTCTCTTTACACGGAGGCCGTGTTAGACGCACATCGACTTCAGTCATTGCTGGATCTGGTGATCTGTGGCGACACCTTTCCCACCAGAAAGCCCGATACAGCGGGTGTGGCGCATTGTCTAGGCAAATGGGATATCCCATCGCAACGCGCCGTTTTCGTCGGCGATTCCAGTATTGACGTGGCCACCGCGCGCAATGCAAATCTGACTGTGTGGACAGTCCCCTATGGTTACAACATGGGGCAACCAATTCATCTTAGCAATCCCGATCGTGTCATCTCTGATTGTTCGGCTTTGCTACGTTCGTAACGTATTCAAAAATATTCAAAGAAGGAGACCAACATGGCATTTATATCTTTGCGTCAACTGCTGGACCACGCTGCTGAAAATAGCTATGGCGTACCGGCTTTTAACGTGAATAATCTCGAACAGGTACAGGCGATCATGGAGGCGGCTCAGGCTACCGACAGCCCCGTTATTTTGCAGGCTTCTGCAGGTGCGCGGAAATATGCGGGTGAAGCCTACTTGCGCCACATCATTTTGGCGGCAGTGGAGAGTCATCCCGATATTCCGGTAGTCCTCCATCAGGATCATGGAACCACTCCAGCGGTGTGCATCCAGTCCATACGCTCCGGCTTTACCAGCGTGATGATGGACGGTTCTCTGATGGGGGACGGAAAGACGCCTGCCAGCTACGAATACAACCTGGACGTGACGCGCCGTGTCTGCGAAATGGCCCATGCCGTCGGTGTTTCCGTCGAGGGCGAACTGGGTTGTCTTGGAAGCCTGGAAAGCGGTGAGGCGGGTGAGGAGGACGGTGTCGGTGCGGTTGGAAAATTAACGCACGACATGATGTTGACTGATCCGCTGCAGGCGCGCGACTTCGTGGAGAAAACGGGTGTTGATGCACTTGCCATCGCTATTGGAACAAGCCACGGTGCCTATAAGTTCACCCGCAAGCCAACGGGTGATATTCTGGCTATGGATCGCATCGCTGAGATTCACGCGCAGATACCGAATACCCATCTGGTGATGCATGGTTCGAGCAGCGTTCCTCAGGAATGGCTGGCCATTATCCGGGAGTATGGCGGTGATATCAGGGAGACTTATGGGGTTCCGGTTGAAGAAATTCAGCGAGGAATTCGAAATGGTGTGCGTAAGATCAATATCGATACCGATATCCGGTTGGCTATGACTGGAGCCATGCGCCAGGTGTTTGCCAAACAGCCGGATGAATTTGATCCGCGCAAGGCACTGAGCGCTGCAAAAAATGCGGCGGCGGGAATTTGCAAATCGCGGTTTGATGCGTTTGGCTGCGCTGGGATGGCGAGTCGAATTCGCCCCAAATTAATTGCCTGACCAGACTGTATTTATAGCGTTGAGCGAGGGCGGGTTGTACCCTTATCTGGAGTGGTCACTGTTGGGGAACAATGAAAACGGCTTTCTCGGTAATTACGTCGTGCAAATCAGGGGCTTCGATTAAAAAGTGAATCGCGTGAGATCCTGATTGCGCTGAGTCGAATGGCAATTGCAGTCGTACAGCCACCCAGCGACTTTGGGTTGATTGCACATCCACATCCGCCTCGCCAGCCACTTCCAGCCCCGGCAACCCGTCGGCAGCAATATGAAAATGCTGTTGCCGCTCGGTGGCGTTCATGATCTGTATGCGGAACACATTCTCAATATTTCCACCCCGCACAATGCGGGCTAGTGATCCACGGTCGCGTACCACATCGACTTTGTACAGTTTGCGTGTTGAAAGTCCCCATGCCATTGCCGCAATAATTATCAACAATATGCTTGTATAAATCAGCACGCGTGGGCGAAATATGTGCTTAAAGGTCTGTGTTTTGCTCCAGTTCTGCTGCAAAGCGTGTTCAGTGGTGTACTTGACTAAACCTCGCGCGTAGCCCACTTTGTCCATAACGGTGTCGCATACATCCGCACAGGCCCCACAGCCGATGCATTCGTATTGCAAGCCGTTGCGAATATCAATTCCGGTCGGACATACTTGAACGCATAGGCTGCAATCTACGCAAGCTCCCAAATTGAGAGTTGCCGGGTCGGCCTTCTTGCTGCGCGCACCTCGAGGTTCCCCGCGTTCTTTGTCATAGGTTACTATCAACGTGTCTTTATCAAACATTGCGCTCTGGAATCGAGCGTAAGGGCACATATATTTGCACACTTGCTCGCGCATAAATCCGGCGTTTCCGTAAGTTGCAAATGCGTAGAAAAAGGTCCAGAAAATCTCCCATGAGCCCAAATCCCAGCGAGAAAATTCACCGGCTAGTTCATGAATTGGTGTGAAGTAGCCAACAAATGTGAACCCTGTCCAAAGTGAAACCGCAATCCACATAAACTGCTTTGCCGCCTTTCGGCCCAATTTCTCCAGATCCCAGGGCCCTGCATCGCGGCGCATGCGGGCGGAACGATCTCCTTCTGTGAGTCGCTCAAACCAGAGGAATATTTCGGTGTAAACCGTTTGTGGACATGCGTAGCCACACCAAAGTCTGCCAGCTACTGCAGTAAACAGAAACAGCGAATAGGCGGCTATTACCAGGATACCGGTCAGATATATAAAGTCTTGCGGATATAGCACAAGGTTAAAAACATAGAATCTTCTTGCGCCAAGGTCGAACAGAACCGCTTGGCGCTGTCCCCATTGAAGCCAAGGGAAGCCGTAGAACACCAGTTGGGTCAAAAAAACTACCAGCCAGCGCCACCTCGAGAAGACTCCACTGACACTGCGTGGATAAATTTTTTTGTGTGCCTGGTAAAGGGAAACAAGAACAGGATCCGACTCTCCACCGATGTCTGTCCCAATCTGCTCATCAGAGGGGGTGATGGCAATGACTTGTTTTGGTTTTGTTTTAGATTGGGACACAGTAAATCTCTCCGGTTGCCTGGCGAATTTCGACTAATGCATAGCCTGACTATTGACTGACTATTGACTGACTAAAAACAGCTGCTAATGCACATCGCACCGTGATCAAAAGTCGATATATGTGAGTCATGGTATCCCCTATTGCTTGTATACCCTATGTGGTATATGATAATACCATATGGGGTATTTTTGCAATGGACACTTTGATGGCATTTATAGGTCTGTTATCCATTTTTAAGCGCAACGCTGTTATTGTCGGGGTTGCTTGCGTAGCAGCAAGTTCCTGGGCACAGACGACGGCAATCCCCACCGCGGTGGTTCAAACGCAGTCGTCTCTGGACGGCTATGCGCTGGATGGCGTTATTCAGGCGGTGCGGCAAAGCACCATCGCGGCGCAAACCGGAGGGCGTATCAGCAGCCTGAACGTTAAAGCGGGCGACGCGGTCCGTGCAGGCCAGGTTCTGGCAACGATTGACGATCGTGAAGTGCAAGTAGGCGTGCAAAGTGCCAGGGCAAGGGTCGATCAGGCCGATGCCGACCTGCGCAATGCACGGCTGAATTACGAACGCACGCGCGATCTGCAAGGAAAAGGGTTTGTCAGTCAGGCTGCGCTCGACGCAGCGCTGTCGCAGTATCAATCAGTTCAGGCGGTGCAACAACAGGCGCAGGCGGGTGCACGCCAATCCGCATTGGCGGCCGGTTATGCGCGCGTTACCGCGCCATACGACGGCTGGGTGCTGCAAACTTCGGCACAGGTTGGCGACCTTGCTTCACCCGGTGTGCCGCTCCTGGTGATGTATGCGCCGCAGCCGTTGCGCGCCGTGGTTCAGGTGCCGGCCTCACGCAACGCGCAGGTGCGTCAGGCCAAAAGCACGCAGATTCTGCCCGATGGAGATGGCGCGCCCATGCTGATTCCGGTTCGGCGGACCGAAATCCCTTCCAGCGATCCGGTATCCCAAACGGTCGAATGGCGTTTCGATCTGAATGCCAAAGATGCTGCAACACTGGTTCCCGGACAGCAGATTCGCGCGCTCATTTCGGGCGTCCAAAGCAAGTCAGCCGCGAGCATCTCGGTGCCCTTGGCCGCAGTGGTTCGCCGCGGTGAGTTGAGCGCCGTCTACGTGCGCGCTGGCGATGGCTTTGCAATGCGAGCCGTGCGTCTGGGAAATCCGATTGGAGCGGACCGCATCGAAGTATTGTCCGGGCTGAGTGCAGGCGCCGTCGTGGCACTCGACCCTGTGCGCGCCGCCACCGCCGTGACCCCCGCAGCGAAGTGAGGCGTCCGTGAGTCAACAGACAACCTCGCTCGGAATATCGGGCCGCATTGCCGCGGCATTTCAGACCAATGCCCTGACGCCCTTGCTGGCGCTGGTGGCCTTGCTGCTGGGCTTGTTTGCGGTGCTGGTGACGCCTCGCGAAGAGGAGCCGCAGATCAACGTCACGATGGCCAATGTGATGATTGCGTTCCCGGGAGCTAGCAGCACCGACGTGCAGAACATGGTGGCCATACCGGCAGAGCAGGTGTTGGGGCAGATTGCAGGTATCGAGCATACGTTTTCGGTATCGCGCCCGGGCATGGCGATACTCACCGTGCAGTTCAAGGTGGGCGTGGCGCACACCGAAGCGCTGGTGCGTTTGTTTGACGTGCTCAATGCGCATCAGGACTGGCTGCCTCGCGATCTGGGCACACTGCCACCAATTGTGAAGTCGGTGGGTATTGACGACGTTCCGGTGGCGGCTTTAACGCTGTGGAGTAAAGATGCACAGTCCGCCGTGGACCTTGAACTGATCGCGCACTCATTGGAGGCCGAACTCAAGGCGGTGCACGGGGTGCGAGAGGTTAAAACCATTGGCGGACCGGGACGGTCGATTCAAATCGAGGTGGACCCAGCACGTCTGCGGGCACGCAATGTGGATTTGATGAATCTGCAGAAAACCATCGCAGCAGCCAATTACGCTTTACCGGCAGGCTCGGTGGCGCATTCGCCAGAAAGTACGACCTTACGTGGCGTGGGTGCGCAAATGCTGACAGTCGACGTTGGCGAATTCTTGCGCACGCCAGATGATGCTGGCGAAATCGTTGTTGGCGTCAACAACGGCAAGCCCGTGTTCTTGCGCGATGTGGCCAACATCAGTGCCGGTGCGCAGCAGCCGCAGCACTACGTCTGGTTTATGCCAGGTGCTGCGATGCAACCCGATTCCGCCCCACCTGCCAATTCGGCCACTTCCGCCACTTCCGCCACACACGCCACACCCGCATCACCGGTAGCCGCCGGACAGGCCTTTCCCGCAGTCACCCTTCAGGTGACCAAAAAGCCGGGTGAAAACGCGGTGGACGTTTCAACAGCGGTTCGTGAGCGGGTGGATGCCCTGCGCAACACCCTGATCCCGGAGGGCGTCGAAGTGACGCTAACGCGCGACTACGGTGCCACCGCTGCCGAAAAGGCCAACAAACTGATACAGAAATTGGCGTTTGCAACCGCCTCGGTCATTTTGCTGGTCGGGCTGGCACTGGGCCGACGCGAAGCGGTTATTGTGGGTGCGGCCGTGATACTGACCCTCACCGCAACCCTGTTTGCTTCCTGGGCCTGGGGCTTCACGCTCAACCGGGTGTCTTTGTTTGCACTGATATTTTCCATCGGCATTCTGGTGGATGACGCCATCGTGGTGGTCGAAAACATCCACCGGCACCAGCAATTAACACCCGACGCTCCCTTGCGCGAGATCATTCCGCGGGCCGTCGATGAAGTAGGTGGCCCCACCATTCTGGCCACCCTGACCGTGATTGCCGCCTTGTTGCCGATGGCCTTTGTGAGCGGCCTGATGGGGCCGTACATGAGCCCTATTCCGATCAACTCCAGCCTGGGGATGGCCATTTCGCTGGCTATAGCGTTTACGGTCACGCCCTGGCTGGCACAGCGGTTTATGCGTCAGCACGCATCAGGCTCTGTCACAGGGTCTGGCACAAGCACAAGCACAGACGTTCATAAGCCTGCGGCGCCTGAGCATACAAAGACCCAGATAAAGGTCAAAAAAATATTCGACCGCATACTGGTGCCGTTTCTCAACAGCAGTCGCCGTCGCTGGATGCTGTTTGTCGCCATAGTGGCCGCGTTGATGTTGTCCGTCGGCCTGGCGCTGGTGCAATGGGTGGTGCTGAAAATGCTGCCGTTCGACAATAAAAGCGAGTTTCAGGTGGTAGTGGATATGCCCGCCGGCACGCCGTTGGAGGAAACATCGGCCACCTTGCAGGACCTTGCTGCATTCCTTGCAAAGCAGCCCGAAGTAACCCACCTGCAGAGCTATGCCGGCACAGCGTCGCCCATCACATTCAACGGCTTGGTGCGCCAGTATTACCTGCGTTCTGACGCCAATCAGGGCGACCTGCAGGTCAGTCTGGTGGACAAACACCATCGCAGTGAAAAGAGCCACGCAATAGCACAGCGCCTGCGCCCCGCGCTGGAAAAAATAGGGGACGCGCACTTGGCCCGTATCAAGGTGGTGGAAGTCCCGCCCGGACCGCCCGTGATGGCACCGCTGGTAACCGAGGTCTACGGACCAGATGAAGCAGGTCGCCAGAAACTGGCGGATCAGCTATCGCAGGCCTATCGTGCAACCGCGGATATTGTCGCCATCGACACCAGTCTGCAGGCAAATGCTGAGCGCGCCTTCCTGCACATACGCGTGCAGCGCGCTCAGAGCCTGGGCATACCGGTTGCCGCGGTGGCGCAAACTGTGGCTGCGGCCTTGTCGGGGGCAGATGCAACCTATTTGCACGACGGTCAGTCCAAGTATCCGGTGCCGGTGCGCATTCAGTTGCCGCTGAGTCGCCAGACCGGGCTCGAATCCATTCTCGCCTTGCCGATGCGTGCGGCCAATGGGCAGTTGGTGCCGGTATCGGAACTGGTGCAGGTTGAACATGGAGTGATCGATAAAACGTTCTATACGAAAGACCTGAAACCACTCAGCTATGT
>Ga0007854_10002136_pt1 | contig 12372 bp, 16 predicted proteins | sample CryBogCBH12Aug08_FD_60382 | JGI IMG/M metagenome (GOLD analysis project Ga0007854, IMG submission 60382) | Freshwater microbial communities from Crystal Bog, Wisconsin, USA - CBH12Aug08 | ecosystem: Environmental > Aquatic > Freshwater > Lake | place: Crystal Bog, Wisconsin, USA | collected...
CAACCTCAAGGGACAACCCTCTGCTTCTCCCTCTAGCAGGTTTCCCATTTTTGGGGAATCGAGCAGATTTAAGGATTTCTTGAATTACAAGTTCCCGAACTACCTCTTCAGAAATACCACAATAAGAACAACAGCCTTTCCCTTCCTCGTATTCCTTCTTATACCAATTATAAAATGATTGGAAGCTGTCGAATTTCCAAGATTTTTCCTTTATAATCTTTTTGTCCTTTGTTTTTCTGTTAAATATGCCGCGCACCTTCTTAATTATACTGATATTAAGTTCCATATCTTTTGCAATCTCTTTTATTCTCTTTTCCTTTAAACTTCCTTCCCGACAACCTGATTGCTTTTCAATTTCTTTAAGTGTGAAGACTTTGTCACTAAAATAATATAAATCAATTATCTTTTTATCATCTCCATCAATATTCATTTTCTCTCCTATTATTCTATTCAATCTCAAACAATTAAATTTTAAAATCAGTATACCTCAAACATACATTTCTTTCTCGTTTTTTAGAATACATCGTCCTCCTGATCAAATACCCGTCCTTATATTCAATTTCCCCTAAAAGCCTGCCGTTATCAGAAACAATATAGATCCCGTCAGGATTATCCGTTTTTCGTTTCTTCTCATCCCTTAACCAGTCTATAAGTCTCATATCCCCTCTTAATTAGCTATAAACCCCATTGGCCCTTTCTTCGTATTCAGGAACATCCCGTTCTGCTCCATTTGTGCAGCCGACAGAAGGTCTTCCATGCTCAAAACATCCCCTTTACGTGCCAGCATATGCCTTATCGCAGACATAGCAGCATTCTTGATATATCCGCCGGAAAACTCGTATTTCTTACCAAGACAAGCCCAGTCAATGCCTTCAGCGCATTTAATAGTAAAAGGGATATGATTACGCCAGATCTTTTGACGGACATCTGCTGAAGGAATATCAAACTTGACCCTGACCGCCAGCCTTCGTTCAAGCGCCGGGTCAAGCCGCGTTTCCATATTTGTCGTCATAATAAATATGCCGTCAAACTTCTCCACCTCTTCCAAAAAAACATTGGCCTGCGACATTTCCCAACCGCGTACAGCTGCTGCACGGCTTGAGATAAGAGAATCCGCTTCATCCAGGCAAATAACGCAACCCTTCTTCTTAGCGATCTCAAAAATTTGAACAATATTCTTTTCCGAATCGCCAATCCACTTGCTTAAAACCTGACTGACGCTGACCTGCAATACCTTTTTCTTGGCATATGCTGCCAATCCGTGAGCCAGCATGCTTTTTCCTGTTCCCGGAGGGCCGTAAAAAAGCATCCCAAGCCCTCTTCCACGATGGAGCTTTTTCATCGCTCCTATTTTTCCCATCCGTTCATGCGTACTTACATACAGCATAACTTCCTGCAATTTCTCAGGAGAAAGGACCACATCTTCCAGCTTATATTCCGGTGAACAGACCTTACCTATATCAGTCAAATCCTTATCATCAAGCTCTTGCTTCTGAGGCAAAAGCCTTGCTTTACGCCCGCTGACCATTTTTCTCATCATATCCCGCATAGGCACCGCCAGGCGCACCTGCGATCCAAATACTGAAGAGATGATCTTCTTTTTAAAAAGAGAACTCCCGGGAAAAAGATCCAACAAGGCATTACCGCGTGACTCCGGCGTATTTTCACAATCAAGTATCCCCGCAAGCTCCCTGCGTTCTAACGCCACATGCCCGGAGCGAAACAGATCCAAATGTATAAAAAACAAAACCAACCGCCGGTCAAACGGCGTCAAACAGCGCTTTAGAGCAAACGTCTCAAAAGCAAAATCCGCCCCTTTTTCACGTTCCAAAAGAACCTCTTTGCTCAAACGCGCTTCCTCTTCGATCACAAGCTCATTCAGCTCATTTATCTGCCGGCAGAACTGATAATGGTTACCCGTCAGTCTTCCGCTGCGGTCGCCTTCCCACAGCCTTTCATTCATAAGCTGCTTCTCTATAAGAAGCTCACAAACCGCAAAATACTTTTCGAAATACTCCCTGTTGGTTTTCATGCCCCACCCCCTCTAGTCTTTTTAAGTTCATCATATTTTCTCCTTATTATAAACACCCCCGCGACATCCCCATGTCGCCATAAATAAAAAACCCCCTGCAATACATATGGCAAGGGGTTCTCGTTATAAAATTATCCTTTGATCAACTGCAGGAATTCACTAAGACATGCCGAATAGTCCTTGTAAATAAGGTGCTGCATCTCCCGCCCTTCAAAAGACTGTCCCAACGATGAGTAATACCAGATCTGTTCTTTTTTACCCGCACGAAAGCGATCCCACAGCGCTTCACCAAGCACTTTATAATCCCTGATATTGCTCAATAAGTTATTCAGCTTATCAGCACACGCAACAATGCACGCGTCATCATCAGTCGATTTAAGATGAGCAATTGTATGTTCCTTCCGAGTCCGCCAAGGTGCTTTCTTATCCGGCTCTGAACAATTGCGGACAATCTCTGCCACAACATAATTAAACCGCTTTGCTATATCATCGAAAGTCACATCGGCATCTTCAATGCAATCGTGAAGTATCCCTGCAACAACTAAATCTGCAGAACAACCAAACCCAGCTAATATCGTCCCCACAGCAATCGGATGAGTGACGTAAGGGAGGTCCGTCCCTTTTCTAACCTGACCTTCATGAGCTTTTACCGCAAAATCAATCGCATCCATAACAACCCTATAATTAGTTATTCTTTCGTTCATAACTTCCTCTTTCTTCTTGTGACTCGGAGTTGAATCAGCATTGAACTCGTAATAATTAGCTATCTTCATTCCCATACTCACCTCTTTTCTGATCCTTCTAGGTCCTCTTGCCTTCACTATAGGTATAACACCCTCAAACGACATCCCTATGTCGCCATAAAAAAAGAAACCCCCGACTAAAAAGCCAAGGGCTAGATCAAAAGCTCATTCGCTGATTTATGTTGACTTCTTTTCCCCCGCCAAACTGCATAAACGGTTATACCGCTTGTTGTCCGGCTGACGCATTACTGCCTCCTCAAACAATTCCAAAGCTTTCCCATAACAGCCTAATTTATAATTCACACATCCAAAATCAGCCCACATATCATTCTTTCCTTCAGCATAATCCGGATCTAATTGAAGTATAAGGTCAAAAATACGCCATGCTTTATTGAAATCTTTTAACCGATAATACGCCCAACCTAATCCGTGCAACGTTCGACCAGTCTTCATCCCTTCCTGTTTACACGCAACATAAGACTTTTCAAAATAAGATACAGCTTCTTTCCATTTGCCTAAACGATAATGCAGCAGCCATCCTATGTTGTACAATGCCCACTCATCATTCGGGTTAAGCTCTAATGCCTTTTCATAACAAAGCAATGCCATATCATTACGATCCTGATGCTTTTGGAACAAATATCCTAACCCTACATAAGATCTGAAGTATTGAGAGGATTTCACAATTGCATATTTAAAACATTTAAACGCCTTTTCTTTTTCACCCTTGGAATCGAATTGAACGCCCAACTCCACTAATGATGCCGGGTCTTTAGGGTCAAGCCGAATTAATTCCCGGCACTCACCAATCGCCTCTTTATACATAGCAAGCTCTTCATATGCTCTGATCCGCTCTATATGTATTTCCTTCTCTTCTGATAACCTTAGTGTGTCATCTTTCCTGGTGTACCTATGGTTCATTTAACCAGCCTTCCTTAGTGCTAATTTATACAGCCCCTGAAAACGGCGTCTTTCAGGTTTAATTTGGACCGCCTTTTCAAAAAACCTCAACGCCTCACTGTAAAATCCCATTTTATATTTCACACAACCGAAATCCGCCCAATATAACGCGTCAGATACCTTTATATCTTGGATCTCATAGAAAACATTACTTGCTTCGTTATATTCATGACACAAGTAGTGCCCCCACGCCAAATTATGAAGAAAATGCGCCGAGACATAGCCGTCATTCTTCCTGTCATCAAAATAACATGCTTTCTCAAAATATAATAAAGCTTTCCTGGCATTTCCCTCACGCTGAAACATAAAACCAATATTATTTAATGCCCACTCATCACTAGGATCAAGTTCAACTGCTTTTTCATAACAAACCACTGCCAGATCATTACGCATCATGTGTTTTTCGAAACAATAACCCAAATTGGTATATAACTCGCTAGATCGAGGGAATTTACAAATGGCAGACTGGTAGCACTTGATTGCTTCTTCTATCTTTCCTTCTTTAACGAAAATTAACCCTAACGCAATATATGATTCGAGATTATCCAGGGCTGCGCCGGCCAACTTTTCAGCTTTCAAAGGCAGCGGTAGAATATGCACAAAATTCTCCCTTCTATTAGGACATCCCCTTCTTGGAACTCTTGGCAATTTGCCTTCATCATTCAATCTCAACAACTCCTTTAAACCATCTCCCCAATCAGAAATAAAGGTCATAGTCCCATCTTCGTTATCTATGCTCATCCTGTCATCATCTGTTTCATAATCGTCCATTTCCCTGCTCCTTTCTCTCATCTCCAATTTATGTATAACACCCCCCGCGACATCATCATGTCACCAGAAAAAAGAAACCCCCTGCAGTTTTAAAACTGCAGAGGGCTCTTTTGTTACAACTAACTTATATTATTTAGAACTTAAGAGTTACCGCCGCCGAAACAGCTTCTTCAGCAACGAACCGGCCTGTTATATCAATAGATAACCATTTTGTAGGAAGAATTGAAACCCCAACAAATGGCCCAACTTTATATCTACTGCTTAATGTCTCTGAATTATATGTAATCCCCGAATACGTAACCTTATCAGACGTTCTTACATCAGAATAGACCACCCCTCCATAAGGAATAACATATTGAAACTTTTTACTAACTCCCAAAGCTGCTTGCCATTCCTCCCATTTGGCACTACTGTTAACCCCTGCCGCTGCTAATTGACTTGATGAAACGGTCGTCCCATCAATAGTTAGAGAATCCAATTTCATGCTGCTTGACTCTCTATAATTACCATCACCAAAAAATTGAACCCCTGCATCTTTCCAATCATAAATAATCGCATCAGCTCCAACGCCCCACATAAAACTATCTTTTAAGTCAAGTTCCGCAGTATGGCCCAACTCACTCCCTTTAACGTTTGAGTTTAAAGTAGAGCCAAGCATGGTATAAACATCAAATCTTTTCATTATAGACATATCGATTATGCCACCCACCATGTCAAAACTTGCCTTACCAGAGTATTTATTTAAATCGCGTTCACCAACATAGTCATTTAAGAAGCCTCCTGACAAACCGATATTGTCTCTTAGATCCTTAATTACCTGACACTCCTCTTCTCCAAACATGGTACCTGAATCTTTTTCTACCCCAAAACCTTCCTGTCCCTTAATACCCGTAGGTAAATTGACAGGAGAAGCCATTACAAATGATGACGTAAATACTAAACACAGCATGATCAATCCTAATTTCTTAAACATTTTCCCTCCCTTTGTTATTGGTTTAAAAACAAAACAGCCTTTCCAACCAAATTCGGCTGAAAAGGCAACGGCTTTTCAAGCATAAATCATTCTTATTTTATTCCACGTAACGACAGGGTACTGTCGCCATAAAAATTATTTTTATAACCCCCGCAGATCTTTTCCTACTTCAATACCTCTTTTTAAATTGATCCAATAAACCCCTTACTTCATCCATTGCTTCCTCAAGATCGCTTATCGCCATTTTCAAAACCTCGCTATTAAACCCAGCCTGATAGATCCCTATCTCGAAACATAACTTTATGATATTGCCATCGCTCCCCATGATCACCATGCTAACAAGATGCTTTGAACAAACTTCATATATCTTTAGAAATTTGTCCTTGAAAAAAGGGATGGTCTTATCTATGGTAAGATGCTCCGCTATTCGAAATCCCGGGTCATCGGGGCCTTTATAAATACAGCAAATATCCTTCTCCCCCCTAAAGATGTTAAAGAACAATTTAAGCTTTTCATTCTCTTCAAAACCCCTCAGGCTTAAGCCCAATTCACTAGCACAGTCTTCAACAAGCTTAATATCATCATAACGTCTTTCAGGCATCATAGAATATCTTTCTTTAATGAGACAAATTAAGCCACATCAAACACTTCCCCATCTTTAAGCATTCTTACATTATTAACCGATTCCTTATACCTCTCAGCATGAAATGTATGGATAGGGATAACAACCTTTGGGTTCAATGCCCTTGCAAATGCCGCCAAATCCCTCGCTGATGCATGACCGCTCACATGAATTATTTTAAGATCTAAACTGTTCTTTCGGCAAAAAACTTGAAAATCATCCGTCAGATACCCTTCCCACATTGAATATATAACTGTTGCTCCCTGCATCTGCGGGTATTTGACCACGAACTGACGAAATATACGGTTATCCCGCGTCAAAAAAAGCATCCTATTCTTTTGTTTTTGAATGTCTTTCATGCTGATACTGTGCTTACGGCAATCTTCAACAAACACTCCCTGCCCCGCTTCAGTAAGCTTATCTGCATGATGCTTCAGTGTTGCAACTCTAACGCCTTCCCATGTGTGATGCGGAAGTGTCTTTCTTGCGGTCTGGATCTGATCTAGAACATACGCTGTATAAATATCGATAATGAGTATTGAACCCGTCTGTTTACAGGCACGGAAGGCTGTTACAAGTCTATCGATATTCTGGGATGAAGACATGAAGAACGTCATTTTCTCATTTGTTTTTAGGACTTTTGCGATAGCAAGTTCTACGGAAGTCTCATCCTTATCCTCTTTATCTTCCCTGCCGATAGACGTTCCTTCCAAAAGAAGACAATCGATTCTTGAAGGAGGCTTTTCCATAAGCTTCTTAATTAAAACCCCCTTGCGGCCATGTGTTCGAAAATCACCCGAATAGAAGATTCTTTTTTTATCCCCCTCAATCAGAAACGCTAACGCTTCAAAAGCAGAGTGATCAACCAAGTATGGCGTAACCTTAATATCTTTGATGAAGAAATTCTTGCCAGGCTCAATAATCCTGCTGTTCACCCTCCCTGTCTTAAATGGAAGAAAGATGTCCGATATTTCTAAGATCTTAAGCTCCCCCTCTGTTAAATAGACAGGGATGTCCGGATGGACGTACCGTAAAAGCCCATAATGATCTTGGTGAGCATGAGACAGGATTATGGCGTCAACGATGGGGACTTCTTTTTTATAAAGCCCCTGAATATTAGGCAGAATACCGCAAACCTTGAGTTCTTTCTCGTTCGATTTATTTAAAAAGTCTTTTTCAATGGGTAGCCCATTAAAACTTAACGGCATGCCAATATCAATAATTACACGGGCCTGCGCGGTTCTAATCTCAACACAACTCCCTCCAATTTCTCTTGTGCCACGATGGATAGTAAGTTTCATAAAATTTTCTTTAGAGGCAAAAGAGCATGCGGCCTGCTTCTGGGCTTGCCTCCCTTATTAAGAGAATAAATGGCTATTTTCACATTAACATTATTAAGCTTGATCTCCCTTGGGACATTGTTTACGTAATTTTGTTTTTGGCTCCAACTGTCATCACCAATAACCAATAAAGAAATATTCTTATTATCCAAGTTATTGAATGGATTACACCCCCGCCATACCGAATTTTGTATTTTTTCATCCTTAACGTACTTTTTATTGCACTCTTCCCATAAAATACTCAGCTTCTTACGTTCTTGCCATAACAAATAAACATTCCTTAATCCTTCAGCAATTGCATAAAAAACCCGATCACCATTGGCCCCGGCTTTAAGTTCAACTACAGCAAACCGAGTTGTCTTTTCATTACGCCAAATGCCTAGAATATCAGCAGATATTTTTCCTTTCTTTTCATGATAATAACCACTTGCCTCTGGATGTAACTCAATAAATGCTTCACCTTTTCCCAATGGTATGGTCTTAAGCCAGACCATCTTGTTTCGAAACCATAATTCACCTTCAGTCCCATCCCCAGGTAATCTAGAAAAATCAGGACCATCCCCCCTTATATCAGGAGATATGCCTGATAAATGCTTTTTAAATTTCTCAAGAAGCGCTTTTAGACTGTCCGGATTCTTTTCATTTTTAATTTGCTTCAAAATTGTATCAAGACTTTCTGCATACTCCTTATTTTCCATAATCTCCTCGCCTAAAATTTTTTATTTCCTTATAATTTCCCTGTGTTACTATTACATTTATAAATCAACCTTTCGAAAGGAGATTTTTATGAAGGGATGCTGCGCTACAAAGAAAAAAGTCGCAAAGAAAACCGCAAAAAAGAAATAAGTAAATTTAATTCCGCATTTCATAAAGCCCTCTGCACTAGTCCGTCAGGGGGTTTTATGTTTTTCTCCCCTTTCTCATCATAATCTCTACTCATTAGGACTTTCATGAGAACAAATTTTTGTTGGATCTGTTGTAAATTGGCCGTTTATTGTTTGAAATTTGCCACGAGATTCCAAAAAAGAAATCAGCTCTGCTGCTGACATGTTCGCGGCTGAACAAGTATAAAAACGGGCATTAGCACCAAACTTTTGTTCAATTTCTTTTTGCAAGGTGTCTCGGGTAAAAGTTTTCCCTGATGCAATCATCATGTTAAGTACGTCGTGTCCATGAATTTCATTATTCATAACGCTATCCCTCATTTAGTGAGCATTTTATTAAAATCTAACTTGCCATAATCTCCGTTTTATCGCATAGCGCCTTAATACACTTAATGCGCAAAAACCACCTGAAACAAAGCTGGGATCGCTAAAATGAGAGCCCCGGTCATCTTCCAATAATCCATGCCTTCTCCCTGCAATTTCCCCCTAAAGGCAGAATGCACCATTAACAATCCAGCCAAAAGACTTGCCAAGGTAATCCAGGTCGTCAACAGCCCCCGAGCTTGGCTACTCAGACCAAAAACCGGCTTTGAACCGACCTGAAAGAATATTATCACCACTAGAACTGGAATAACCACATAGCTAAGATCTTTTTTCATTGCCTTACCAATTCCTCACTATGTCTATATTTCAGCAATATTAAAATCCTACTGACTCTTCATTTCTGCAATCCTTGGATCATCAATTGACAGATAAACTGATATCCTATGTTCGGTATCTTTTCCAAAATAAGGGGCAGACGCGACAACCATTACAGGAAAGACTTTTCTTAAATCTCCGCTTGAACCAGCACTTATAACAGTAATCTTCCAGACTTGAACTTTTTTATTAGTGGTTCTAAACGCATTTAAATCATACGCTTCTAATCTAAGAAATTTTGAGTAGTATGTATAAGTCTCTTGTTGATTACTTACCCCTACAATACCATATGAAGGAGCATATGTTGTAGTTGCGACATACCCGTTTGAATAGAATGAACTATTAGTTGTTCCTGAAGCTACCCCAGTTTGGCCATAAACAGGAACGGAATAGTTAATAGTCTCTTCTTTAGGATCGCTAATACCATACTCTAAAGTAACCACAATATCGGCATCGTCTAGTTTATTTACAATAGTTGCCCCGTCTTGAATAAGGCCTTTTTTAATAAAATTTGAAAACTGCATAAATTGTAAATCGCTTTCTGGATCATTCTTTCCCGTTGGTAAGGCTATTAAATATTTTTTGTTTAAATTATTCTGCCCATTATTTAAAGCATCTGCTGAGAAGCGATAGCTTGGTGGGACATAAACATTAGGAGTAGTCGCACATCCGCTCAAGCTGAGACATAACAATAGTTTTAAGAATTTTTTCATTTATCACTACCCCCTTTTTAATGATCCCACCCTACAACCTTTTAATAACTTCCTCCGTATTATTCCCCGGTGAATTAACCAAATTACTGATCGGATAAGAATCCATCTTCTCCGCAGGATAACCACTAAGCAAAGCCAAAACCCGATCCATCGGCGTACCATCCTGCAGCCACACAGACTCATCTTCCGGATCAAGGATAACAGGCATCCGGTCATGAATACCCGCCACCAACTTATTAGCACTTGTAGTAATTATACTGAACGAATAGAACTTCTTCTCCCCTTCCCCCCATGAGTCCCAAATACCGGCAAAAGCAAACGGCTCTTCATTCTTTAGAAATATCCTGTACGGCGTCTTTTTATCAGCCTTCTTCTGCCATTCATAAAACCCGTCAGACAAAACCAAGCATCTCTTCGCCTTAACCAACCGTTTATAGGTAGGCTTTTCCAAGATCGTTTCCGCACGGGCATTGATCATGGTATAGGAAGTCTTTTCTTCCTTTGACCATGCCGGAACAAGGCCGAATCGAGCTAAAGCTACTTCATTGGGGAAAGCATTTAGAACAACAGGAGCATTTTGTTGCGGGGCAATGTTAAAAAGCAAGGGCAAGTCTTCAGAAACCCTTTCGACATTAAACCGCTTCTTAATGTCCTGCTTTGATCTCGATTGTGAATATCGTCCGCACATATCGTTTAAATCATCATCAAGCCTCGAAATCCTGCCACAAGAACAAATCCTCTTTTTGTACACTTTTTCGGGGGAAGATCATTTTTTCATCATTTTTGCGTACCATAAACGGTCAGTGTACTTTTTGGAAGCCCAATAATGCTTTCCATCTTTTGCCATTAACCAAACATTGCGGCACTCATTGGGTAGAGGATCAAGGTATTCCTCATGATCCCCACGCAACAGCCTTTTTGCTCTTAAACGAAGTATCTTGTTACAAACTCTTTTGTCCCACTTTTCACTCCTGGCGCTTGTAATCCCACTGATCGAAGTGCGTTTTCTTGAACTGCTCATATGTCCCTCCTATGTAATTGTTACCTACATAGGGGACATGTGCTTTCCTGATTTTTTGGTTTTCATCTTAATCTCCCCCTATACAAGGGAATCCCTCAATCCTCTTCAATGCCTCACTAAACACCTCTTCTGGCGTCATTTGATTAGTCCTGATGACAATATGCGCCTGAACTTCTCTAAAACGCGAATACATCTCTTTTACAAAATCATACTTATTCTCATATTGACTATAAAGCCATTGACCACCTTGCTCGCTTTTTTTCTTCTGTCCTATCCTTTCGAGAAGAATCTTGCGTGAAGCCTCCAATTTGATGACAATCATCCTGTCAAAAGGTAAAGCTGCTGACAAAAAATTCTCTCGTGCATTTAAGCCGGTAGTTTCTAAAATACAGCTTTTCCAATCACGCCTGGAAAGATCCTTAAATAAAGCCAACCAGGCATCCGCTTCGCCAATGGCCGTCATTGGAAATTTTGCCCGGTAAAAGCCAATTCCATAAACAGGAATCTTCAACTTCCGGCTTAGCCGTTTGGCAAGGGTCGTTTTACCTGCGCCTGGCAAACCAATAATATGAATAATTGGTAATTTCATACATCGATAACAACTGGATTGTTCACTAACTGGTAATCTTCATTTAAAACAGAACAATTTACGTGTGTAGTATCGCCTATTTTCTTAACACCATAGCTGCCATGAATGTGACCAAATACCACATAAGGAATTTTTAACTTTCGAATCCTCTTAGCCAAGGTTTTACTTCCTAACGAGGGCCCTCCAGGAACAGCAGTATCTAAATACCCATAGGCAGGGCCATGAACTAAAAGCATGTCTGCGCTTTTTGGTATTTTGCTCCAATATTTTCGATCCAAATTTTCTTCCGTATCCATGAAAGCCCAATGCATAAAAGTTCTGGTCATCGGAGAACCCCACAAAACCATCCCATTAGGCAATTCATATTGCTCATCACGTAAATAAACAGCTTCGGTTAGGTATGTTTTTGTTTCGTTAGGTGACTTTTCACAGAAAAAATCATGATTACCCGCTATAACTATAATATGTTCATGTTTTAATCCGGACAGCCACTGATTAAAATTGACTAAATCCGAAACTGAACGAAATTCCCCATCCCCGGCAAAAAGCAGAACATCTCCATCCGGGACTTTAATATTATTATGTTGGGTATGGGTATCGCTAATAGCTACTATTCTCATAAGATTTTTACACTACAATTACTTATTAACGTCGATTTGTAGGGCAAGACTGACCCGTTTGACCTCTTTAGCATAAAGAGGCAAATCCTTTTGAGCACGAGCCAGAACCTTCAGAATATCTGCGCGCCAGCCCTTAGGAAATCTTTTGAAACGGTTAGCCATATCAGCAGTATCCACAATAACAGATGTACAAATCGCCTGTTCGAGGTCTTTGCTTCTCTTGGCCATATTTTCGCGCCTTTCAGAAATAATCAATTTATGAAAGAAATAGTTGGCCGGGTTAGGAACCCTAACCTTAACACCCTCAACCGAAATAATAATGGAATCTTCCAGAAGAAGCCCCAAATAACGCAAAGGGACCGCCTTAAGGCCAAGTTTCTTAAAATTGACAGGCCCTTCTGATCC
>Ga0007854_10002140_pt1 | contig 12361 bp, 9 predicted proteins | sample CryBogCBH12Aug08_FD_60382 | JGI IMG/M metagenome (GOLD analysis project Ga0007854, IMG submission 60382) | Freshwater microbial communities from Crystal Bog, Wisconsin, USA - CBH12Aug08 | ecosystem: Environmental > Aquatic > Freshwater > Lake | place: Crystal Bog, Wisconsin, USA | collected...
GGTTCGGAACTCCGCAAGCCTCTAGGTGTCGCCATCGTGGGAGGTCTCCTTCTTTCCCAATTCATTACCCTTTACACGACCCCTGTGATTTACCTCTATCTCGATCGTCTGGAACAATGGATGGCCAGCAAATGGTCATCCTCTTTCGAAGAGGTTGACTCTCCTGCAGGGACGACCTGAGCGGATGAATGTATCAGCCCCTTTCATCAGCCGCCCTAGGGGGACATCCCTGTTGGCGCTCGGTCTTCTTCTTTCGGGGATTATCGCCTATTTTTTTCTTCCGGTTGCGCCACTTCCTAACGTCGATTTCCCAACCATTCAGGTCAACGCTTCGCTCCCAGGAGTAGACCCGCTGACAGCAGCCACCTCACTGGCTGCACCTCTTGAAAAGCGTCTGGGACAGATCCCCGGAGTGATTGAGATGACTTCCGCCAGCACCCTTGGGGGATCTTCCATCACCATCCAGTTTGATCTCGACCGGAGCATCGATGGTGCAGCGCATGACGTCCAGGCCGCCATCAATGCGGCTGCCCATGATCTGCCTCCAAACATGCCGACTCCTGCCAACTACCGGAAGGTGAATCCCGCCGGTGCACCGGTCATGATTTTGGCCATGACCTCGGACACAGTTCCTCTGGCAGAGGTTTACAATCTAGCCGACAGTATTATTTCCCAAAGGGTGAGTCAGGTTGATGGGGTTAGCCAAGTGCCACTCTCTGGAGGCGCCAAGACTGCTGTCCGGGTGCAGGTGGATCCAGCCCAGTTGGCCAGTCTGGGTATGAGTTTGAACGACGTTCAGCAGTTTTTAACGAATGCCAATCATTTTGCACCACTTGGTTCCATTGAGGCCAAGAAGCGCTCGTACAATCTCCAAGCCAATGACCAACTCATGGATGCAGCTGATTATCAGTCTCTAGTCATTGCGCAGACAACAAATGGGATTCCCATCCCACTTTCTTCTGTCTCAACGGTTAAGAATGGCACGGAGAACACGATGCAGGGGGGGTGGGTCAATGGACATCGTGCCGTGATCATGCCGATTTTCAAGGAACCTGACGCCAATGTCATAGAGATAGTACAAAATATTCAGAAGATCATACCCCAGTTGCGTGCATGGCTCCCGCCAGGCGTCCATCTGATCATTGTAGCAGATCGCACTCAGACAATTCGTGCTTCGGTTAATGATGTCCAATTTACACTGATTCTGACCAGCGCCTTAGTGATTCTGGTGATGTTTCTCTTTTTGCGACGTTTGGGGCCGACATTTGTGGCTGGAATAACGGTGCCGCTGGCTTTGGCTGGCACCTTCAGCGTCATGTGGATATGCGGATATTCGCTCGATAACCTTTCCCTGATGGCCTTGACCGTTTCTGTTGGGTTTCTCGTTGATGATGCCATTGTCGTAATCGAGAATATCGTCCGTTACATAGAAAAGGGCTACAAACCGCTTCAAGCGGCTCTGTTGGGTGCAAAGCAGATCGGATTTACTGTTGTATCAATGAGCCTCTCACTCATTGCTGTTTTTCTCCCCATTTTGCTCATGGGTGGGTGGGTTGGTCGGCTGTTTCACGAATTTGCTGTTACTCTAAGCTCTTCAATTCTGGTTTCCGCCGTCATTTCGCTTACTCTGACACCGACTCTTTGTTCTAAGTTTCTTCGAAGGGAGAATAAAGCAGGTGAAGGACGATTCGGCCTTTGGCTGGAATCCAGATTTTCAGAATGTTTTGGACTTTATAGGGATGGATTGGATTGGGTGCTTCGCCATGCGCGCCTCACTCTCTTATTCACCCTGGCGACAATTGCAGCCACTGTTTTCCTCTATGTCATGGTTCCAAAAGGGTTCTTCCCTCAACAGGATACGGGCCTCCTGACTGGAATGACAGAAGGGTCTCAAGACATCTCGTATGAATCGATGCAGAAAAAGCAGAGCAAGCTGGCTAAGATCGTTTCCGAGGATCCAGCAGTTGAATATGTTGCTTCCATACTTGGCGCTAGCAGCAGTGGGGGTGGTAGCACGGTCAACAACGGTCGACTTTTTATCTCACTCAAGCCCCTTGGCCAACGTAAGGTTGGAGTAGACGAAGTAATCAACCGCCTTCGGCCAAAACTTGATGCAGTCAAGGGGGCAAAACTCTATCTGAGTCCTGCACAGGATCTGCGCATGGGAGGCCGTATCGCCAGAGCCCAGTATCAGTATGCCCTCCGCTCTGATAATCTTCAGGAACTCTTAAAATGGGCGCCGAAGTTGGTAGAGCGTCTGAGAAACTATCCTGAACTGGCGGATCTTAACAGTGACCAGCAGTTCCAGGGGCTACAAGTCAAGGTTGTGGTGGACAGGAACCTTGCCGGAAGACTTGGGATCCAGCCATCCCAGATTGATTCGGTATTAAATAATGCATTTGGACAGAACCAGGTTTCCAACATGTATTCGATTATCAACCAGTTTCATGTGGTGCTGGTTGCAAATCCTGAACTCCTGAAGGACCCAGACTATCTGAATAAGATTTATGTCAAATCCTCCTCTGGACGAATGATCCCGCTAAGTGCAATTTCTCGATTTGAGCATACAAACATGCCCCTTTCGCTGAATCATCAGGGACAGTTCCCTGTCGTGACCTTTTCCTTTAACCTGTTGCCAGGAGTCTCCCTAGGTGAAGCCGAGAAAGTAATTGAGACGGCAACGAGGGATTTGAATATGCCAGCATCCATCAAGGGTGGATTTGTCGGGAATGCCCTTCTTTTTCAAGACTCACAATCCTCTCAGCGGCTACTCATTCTGGCCGCTCTTATCGCAGTCTACATCGTCCTTGGCATGCTTTACGAAAGTCTGATTCATCCACTGACCATTCTTTCAACAATTCCATCTGCTGGAGTGGGAGCCCTCCTAGCTCTGATTCTCTCCGGTATGGAACTGAGCATCGTGGCCATGATCGGAATTATCCTTCTGGTGGGGATCGTGAAGAAAAACGCCATTATGATGGTCGATTTTGCCATTGAGGGGCAGCGCGAAAGGCGAATGACTCCGCGGGAGGCGATCTACGAGGCATGTCTGGTGCGTTTCCGTCCGATCATGATGACCAGCGCAGCTGCCATCTTTGGTTCCATTCCGATAGCAGTGGGAATGGGGGTTGGCTCAGAACTTCGACAACCGCTCGGTGTGGCCATAGTGGGAGGACTTCTCCTTTCCCAAGTACTGACACTATTCACGACACCGGTTGTTTATCTCTTCATGGAATGGCTGCGCGGGAAGGGCAATGTATTCCGACGCTCCTTTTTTAACTCCATCAGGCTGATCTGGCAGCGCTATTCTAGAAATGACCTCCGGGCAGGCTCTCCATCTGCCTGAGAAAGATGGTTGCTGTCAATTTTGCCACCTCAGAAGTTTCCAAATCACGCCCAACCTCCGCCGAAAGAGAGGTCATGCTGACTCCCTGAATGCCGCATGGAATGATCGCATCAAAACCCGGGAGGTTTCTCGAAACATTCAATGCAAACCCATGCATGGCAATCCAGCGTCTAACCCCTACGCCGATTGAAGCTATCTTGCGATTCTGAACCCAGACACCCGTGAGCCCATCTCTGCGTATCCCGATGACTCCGTATTCACTCAGGGTCACGATCAGTACCTCCTCTAAAAATCTGAGGTATTTGTGGAGATCTCTTCCATAACTATTCAAATCAAGGAGAGGATAGCCAACGAGTTGTCCGGGACCGTGGTACGTGGCCTCGCCGCCGCGATTGATCCGATGGACGGGGTAGGGGAGTTTGTTTTCTTCTCCTAGGCTGCTTTCATTTCGTGTTCGTCCCATTGTGTAGACAGGCTCATGTTCGAGAAGAAGAAGATGATCCTGGGCATCACCGGCAATTTTCTTGCGGACGATGTCCTCCTGAAGTTCGAGTGCAGTTCCGTAAGAGATCCTCCCAAGCCAGCGAGGAAGAATTGAGCTCATTTTTTCTTTGATGCCGTAATTTGGGCAATTGGTGAGGAGATCGTGCTGAAATGTGTCAGGCCGATGGCGATGGCATCTGCGGCATCAGGAGGCGGCGTTTCGGTAAGCCCCAGAAGCGCACGTATCATGAATGCAACCTGATCCTTACGTGCTGAGCCATACCCTACAACAGCCTGTTTTACACGCTTTGGAGGATATTCATGAATAGATAGCCCCTTCTGGGCCGCTGCGAGTACGGCGACGCCCCTTGCCGCTCCCAGTAATATGGCAGTTGCATAACTCTGAACAAAAATAACCTTTTCGATTGCAAGGGCAACAGGTTGGTGGTGAGTAATGGATGCGCTCAACGTCTCATGAATGGCGATCAGGCATCCCTCCTGAGAGAGAGTCGGACGATTTTTTACAACGGAATATTCAATGCAGCAAACGCGGCCGCCAGATTTCTCTAAAATTGCGTAACCTGTTCCCCGAAGTGAGGGATCAACTGCCAGAATACGCATTGAGAATAAATATGATGCTTTTCGCTCTGAGGAAATCAGGGAAAGGGTTCCATTCCCGGCAGTAGTTCACAAGCAGCCCTACTAAAAAATGCCCGAGTTACTCAATGGGTTCCGGTTTGCGGGGCAAATCCTCCGAGGGCGCCGGAGCCTTCCCAACTTGCCGGCTTGTTCCAAGGAATGGAACTTACTCCTGAGCTTGCGGCTGATTGTGTCTCGTCTGGTGCCGATTGACAGCCGGAAAGCAAAAAGACTACCAAAACAAAACCAATCGGGAAACAAAGTCGCTGCGCTATTCGCATCATTGCACTTTAGCAGCGGAGTCGTCCCCAGGACCCGAGTAAATCACTGTGTCTCCCGGTTGGACGCTTGTCCCTTGCCTAACGCTATTGACTACGATATCTGCAATGGAAGTGGAGGGTTCCACGGAGGTAATACGAACCTTGCCGATCATCATTGGTCCGCGTTGTGTCATACGATTGATCAGCATCTCTGCATTGTTAACAACACCGTTCCTGTCACCGAGGTTGAGAATGACAAAATTCCAGGAAGGATTTACGGCAAGTATCTTTCCCTCAAGCCCCTTGCGCATCATATTGTTGCGAATCATGTTCTCCCTTTCACGAAGCTGAGAGAGTTGCGCTTCCTGATCCTTGAGTTTTGCCTGAAGTCCAGTTGTCAGCAGGGTTTTTTCGTCCAATTGTTTTTTCAGGTCGTCGTCTGTTTTATTAGCTGTGGCGGCCTGCGGGACGGTGCCCTTGGCTTCAAGCTCTGCAATACGTGCATCTTTGGCGGCCAGATCTGTTTTCTGCTGAGCGATCATTGCGTCCTTGTCTGATGCTTGCTTCTGGGCGGCGACTACATCAGCCAGTGCTTTTTCCTTCGCGTCTTTTAGATCCTTGCTCTCAGTAGCATTTTTTTCAATCTGCGAGCTAAGTTCGATATTTTTATCCTTCTCCTTCTTCAGTTCAGCCGCCGAAGACATAGCCTTCTTAGTTGAAGCCTCAAGTTCGGTGATCTTATCTTTGTAATCAGTTCTCTCTTTGATCAACGTTCTTCGATTCAAAAATCCGAGTCCGGCCGCTGCTATTGAGAGCACTAAGATAAGAATGATTAGTATTTTTTGCATGAGGGGACTAGGAAGAGAAACACTACTACTGGGACTTCTGTAATTCCTCAAGTCTCAAAATGTACTTTCCATGTTGTTTTATTCCTGCAGTGAGGTAGAAGTAACATTGTCAGGGGCTATGGATGAAAGACCGGCGAACCCCGCCAGGGCAGGAATGCAGCAACGGCAGCCAGTTCTCTCTTGCCGTAGTCCTCTGACACTTTTTCTCTTCAAGGCCGATGAACGTGGGATTCTTGCTTCCGTGAGGAACAAAAACCGCTAGAAACAGAGGATGCGTCACGGTCGTTTTGAAGAAACTATGTCCACCCTTCTCAGGGATTATGGGGAATCTGTTTCCTTTGACTGGAGACTCTACAGGCATGACATCATGGGAAGCATCGCCCATGCCCGTGCACTCTGTAACGCCGGGTTTTTAGACTCCGAGGAATTTGCCTCCATTGAAACGGGTTTAAGGAAGATCGAAGCAGAAATTGCTGCGGGAAAATTTAAGTTCTCAGCTGACCTTGAAGACATTCACATGAATATAGAGAAGGAACTCACTCGTCGGGTCGGCGAGGCTGGGGGGAAGCTTCATACCGCGCGTAGCCGTAATGATCAGGTTGCGACGGATCTGCGGCTTTATATCCGGGACGAGTGTTCGGCCATTCAGCTTGGAATTCGTGCCTTACAATCTGCGCTCGTTGGTCTTGCAACTAGATATGAAGAGGTGCTGATGCCCGGCTACACTCATTTGCAGCGCGCCCAACCCGTCCCTTTTGCCCATCACTTGCTGGCTTATGTGGAAATGCTGGATAGAGATCGCGGCAGACTGGAGGACGCTGCAAGTCGAATGGATGAGATGCCCTTGGGATCATGTGCGCTTGCAGGTTCAACGCTGATCCTAGATAGGGAGGAGATCGCCCGTGAATTGGGTTTCGCTCGCCTCTCGCAGAATAGTCTCGATGCGGTAAGTGACCGAGACTTTGCCGTCGAGGTGCTTTCGGCTCTTGCCATCATTGGCATGCATCTCTCCCGCCTCTCCGAGGATGTTGTGCTGTGGACAACTTCTGAGTTCGGCTTTGCCCGCCTGAGTGATCGTCACTCCACAGGTTCCAGCCTAATGCCGCAGAAGAAAAACCCCGACATCGCAGAATTGACCCGCGGGAAGGCCGGGCGTCTCTATGGAAATCTTTTCCGCCTTCTCACCGTGTTGAAGGGTCTTCCAATGTCCTACAACCGTGATCTTCAAGAGGATAAGGAGCCTGTTTTCGATTCTGTGGATACGGTCCGGATGGCCCTTGCTGTCACAGCCGAAATGATGGAAGCCCTGATCATCAACACGGAGGAGACAGCCCATGCAGCCAGCGATCCTTTCCTGATGGCCACCGATCTTGCCGACGAACTTGTCCGCAGGAAAGTCCCCTTCAGAAAAGCGCACGACTTGGTGGGAAAGCTTGCTGCTGAATCCGTGAAAACTGGCATGCCCCTCAATCAACTACCTGCCGAACTCCTTCGTGAGCTCTGTCCGGAGTTGATGGATGGATGGATGGAACTCTTTGATCCGGTCCGCTCCCTAAAGGCACGATCTGCGATCGGAGGCCCCTCGCCGGACAGAGTTTCAGCCCGCCTGAATCACTGGAAAAAAGTATTGCTTCAGGGTACCTAGGGAAACTTCATGGAACTGAATAAAATCTTCTCCTTTCGGGAGTCGGAGGACGAACCTCGTCCTTTCATGGATCATCTTGGAGATCTTCGGGTCTTGATTATTCGGATGGCTGTAACCCTCGTTATTTCCATGGTCGGATCGTTTTTTTTCAGGAATATTCTGGCCGCAGTCATCCAGCGACCGCTTCTTACGGTTGATCCCGCCCGCGCCAACTCCCTTCAATCCCTCGGCGTGGCCGACTCGATGACTATATCCCTGCAACTTTCATTCTATGCCGGGATGGTTATTTGCTTTCCTCTGCTGACCTTCTTTCTGGCCAGATTTCTTTTTCCAGCACTGAAACCTAATGAAAGGCGCATCCTCCTGCCCGTGGCTGCATTCGGGCTGGTTTTGTTTCTGATCGGAATCCTCTTCGCTTATTTCGTAGTCCTCCCCGGAACCCTAAATTTCTTCTTCAATGACGCCAAGGCAATGAAGTGGACTCCAACATGGACAGTGCGGGAGTATTACTCTTTCACCACACAGTTTCTCATTGCCTTCGGGTTGGCCTTTGAGATGCCAATGGCTGTGCTGGCCCTTGTAAAGCTGGGATTTTTGACCGCCGAGAAACTGCGGAAGGCACGCTCTGTGGCCATTGTTTCAATCTTTACCGCCGCCGCCTTCATCACGCCGTCGCCTGATCTTGTCACCTACCTCCTGATGGGCGGACCGATGGTGCTACTTTATGAACTCTGCATCATCTTGGCACGATGGGTGGAGCCGAAGCCTCAGATCGAAAATATTGAAGTAACTAAATCTGATAATCCTTGAGGAAAATAAGGCTTTTATCTGCTCTTATCTACTCGAATCCCTCGTGGGCACTTGACGCGAAATAGCTCCGCTCATGCTCATGCGATGATAATAATCACTAGGCTGATGAATCGTCTGATTCCAAGCAATCAGAGACTTGGATAAACAAAAAAACCGTGTCATTTCTGACACGGTTTTCTGTGAGTTTTTAGGAATGAAGTTACTAGAACTTCATCTTGATCATCGCCGCATGCTGCTCGTCGGTACAGGCGGAGTTCAGTGGCACATCCGTGCTCGCCTTGTTGGGAGTAACGATGCTCTGTTTCAACAGATATGTTTCGAGCTCCTCGCCGCTGATATCTGGCAGCATGACCCCGTTGACCTCGACACAAGGAGAGAGCGGTTGGCCACTGCGTTGCTCCATCTCGAACCGGAAGGCCGGGTTTTTGATGATATCCTTCTCCGTATAGGGAAGGGAGTACTTTGCCAAAACGGCTCGCACTCCGTTGCTCCATCCGCAGGATGTTTTGAGGTATGTGGTGATTTCTGGTTGTGACATGGAGTTGTTTTGGTTTCTGTCCTGGTTGTTAGAGAACTGGGAAAATTCTGACGGTTATTTTTTCCCCTGTCCCGGACGATACTCATCTTCAGCGGCAGAGAGTGCTGCTCCGAAGCTGACCATATCCTCTCCGCTTTTGACGGACTCGAGAGCTTCGCTCTCCTTGCGAAGCGCTTCCTCGCTGTATCCTGTTGCCTTGATGGAGAGCCCCAGACGGCGTTCGGTCTTGTCGATCTTGATGACGCGAGCTTCGACCTCCTGTCCTGGCTTGAGGACATCCTTTACTTTCTCAATGCGGTCTTCGCTGATCTGCGAGATATGGACAAGACCGTCGATATCGCCAGGTAGTTCGATGAATGCACCGAAGTTTGCGATCTTGGAAACTGTTCCCTTGACGAGATCTCCAACCTTGAACTTGGATTCGATCTCCTTCCATGGGTCGGTTTCGAGCTGTTTGACGCCCAAGCTGATGCGCTGGTTGGCCTTGTCGATATCGATGACCACAGCATCCACCTCGTCGCCCTTTTTAAGGACCTCGCTCGGGTGGTTGATTTTCTTGGTCCAACTAAGGTCGGACACGTGCACCATACCGTCGATCCCTTCCTCAAGTTCAACGAAGGCGCCGTATGCGGTCATGTTGCGGATTTGTCCGCGAACCTGTTTTCCGATGACGTAGCGCTGTTCGATCTCATCCCAAGGATTCGGTTCAAGTTGGCGGACTCCAAGTGATATCTTCTGATCCTCCTTGTTGACTCCCAAAACCACGGCCTCGATGTCCTGACCAAGGGTAAGTATGTCGGAAGGGCGCGTAATGCGTTTGGTCCAGGAGAGTTCGGAGACATGGATTAGTCCCTCTATGCCCTCTTCGATCTGCACAAAGGCGCCGTAAGGCATGAGGTTGGTAATCTTGCCCTTGATCTTCTGGCCGATCGGGAAGCGATCCTCGATGCGGTCCCATGGATTGGACTGAAGTTGCTTGAGGCCGAGTGAGATGCGCTCCTTGTCCTTGTTAATCTCAAGAACGACTACTTCCAGACGATCACCAGGCTTGACCGCCTCGCTTGGATGCGTGAGACGCGACCATGACATGTCGGTGATGTGGAGGAGGCCGTCGATGCCGTCCAAGTCGAGGAATGCACCGAAATCGGTGATGTTTTTGACGGTGCCCTGAACCTTGTCTCCCGGGCTGACTGTTCCGAGGAATTGCTGGCGACGCTCGCTTCGTTTTGCCTCGATGAGTTCGCGACGGCTGAGAACGACGTTTTTCCGGTCCTCGTTAAGCTTGACGATCTTGAAATCGTAGGTGTTGCCTACAAACTGCTGCAAATCTTTTGGGGGATTAATGTCCACCTGTGAGGCGGGAAGGAATGCCTCAACGCCGACATTAACAGTTAGACCACCCTTGACGACTGCCTTAACCCGTCCCTTGATGATGCCCTCGGCCTCAAAAAGCTTGACGATTTTCGACCAGTTCTGGCGCTGAGCCGCTTTCTGCTTCGAAAGAACGACCATGCCGAGATCGTTTTCAAGGCGTTCCAAAAGGACTTCTACCTCGTCCCCAACCTGAATCTCATCAGAGTTTTCAAACTCAGAAGCGGGTATAACTCCCTCTGATTTGTATCCGATGTCGATCAGGAATTCCTTGGGACGTTTTTCAAGGATGTGTCCCTTGACGATGCTGCCTTCACGGTAGTTTTTAACCGAGGCGGCGATGAGTTGCTGAAGATCAGCCATTGTTGTTGTCATTACGTTTATTAATAACTTCTGCAGGGAGGTCGAATAACCTGCCTTGGCGTGGCCCTTTCAAAGCGACGGCAGAAGAGTTCGAAACAATATCAATCCCTGCTTGCAGGGCAATGAATTTTTCCCATTCACTGGGAAGCGTTCCATAGCTGAACTCCCAATGCCTTCGTCATCCTGCCTCCAACCCCTTCATTCACTGACCTTGGAGGAGTTGCAATCAAGCAACGTGATGCTCAATGAGCCAGCCTATAGGGCACGGCAGATTATGGAGTGGATTTACCATCGCGAAAAGCGGGTGGAAACATGGAGTGAAATGACTAACATTCCACTCGCTCTGCGCACATCTCTCACGTCGGCTTACCCGATTCGTATCCCGGAAGTGGTGGAGGTCAACGGATCAAAGGATACTACCTGCAAATACCTGCTGCGCCTCCATGACGGTGAATTAATCGAGACAGTCCTGATTCCCGCATCGCCGGCACTCTATGGGGAGGAATCCGATCGGCGTACGCTCTGCGTCTCTTCACAGGTGGGATGTGCCTATGGCTGCAAGTTTTGTGCCAGCGGACTGGATGGATGGAAGCGCAATCTGAATCCCGATGAGATTGTTACCCAGCTTCTTTTGGCCGAAAAGATTTCAGGTGAACGTATCAACAACCTTGTTTTCATGGGGATGGGTGAACCAATGGCCAATTACAGCAACCTTATCCGAGCAATTTCCATCCTGAATTCCCCTTGGGGAGTTGGATTGGGCGCCAGAAAAATGACCGTCTCAACAAGCGGACTGGTACCGCAAATCCGCGAACTGGCCGACCAAACCCTTCAAGTCAGATTGGCAGTCTCCCTGCATGGAGCCAGCGACACCGTTCGCAGCCAGATCATGCCGGTCAACCAGAAATACCCGATAGCGGAACTCATGGACGCTTGCTCCTACTACTGCGAGCGAAAAAAACAGATGATCACTTTCGAGTACATTCTGATCGGCGGAATGAACGATAGTCCTTCGGAGGCTCGTCTTCTTGCTGATCGTGCCCGCAATATCAGGGCAAAGATCAACCTCATCCCGTATAACACAGTCGAGGGGCTTCCATGGAAGCGTCCCTCAGAAGCGGTTCAGGAGGAATTTCTGGCAATCCTCCATCATCGTGGTATTGCCGCTACCATCCGAAGGGAGAAAGGACACGACATTGAGGCTGCCTGCGGTCAACTGCGCCGCCGAGTCCTTTTCACCCCGAGCTTTCCTTCGAGCGGGGAGAAAGGCGTTGATCCCATTCCCAACGTCATATAGCCAAGAAGAGCTACACATCACCAGAATCCCTTTAATTAATTGTTATGAACCCCCTGCAGGATCAAGTTGCCATTGTCACCGGAGCTGGACGCGGTATCGGAGAATCCATCGCCCGCCGCCTTGTTGAAGAAGGAGCAAAAGTTGCCATTGTTAGCCGCAGCGAAGCCAATTCCTCCAAAGTGGCCGCCTCTATTGACGAGGTTCGCCCAGGAACCGTGAAGGCTTATGCCGTTGATGTCGCCGATTTTGAAGCAGTCCAGAAAATCGGCGAACAAATTATAGCAGACTTTGGGCGGGTCGATATTTTGATCAACAACGCAGGGATTACCCGTGACACACTTGCCATGCGCATGTCTTCCGATGATTGGGATTCTGTGTTGAACACCAACCTGAAAGGGGCTTTCAACTTCATCAGGGCAGTTCTTCGCACCATGATCAAGCAACGCTCCGGTCGCATCATCAACATTAGTTCCGTAAGCGGGCTGATGGGACTGGCCGGACAGACCAATTATTCCGCAAGCAAAGCCGGGCTGATCGGATTGACCAAGAGTCTGGCCAAGGAAGTTGCCAGCCGCGGCATCACGGTTAATGTGGTTGCCCCGGGATTTATCGAGACTGACATGACAGCCGTGCTTAATGATGAGATACGCAAGGGTGCTCTCTCCCAAATTCCCCTTTCCCGGTTTGGCCAACCCGAGGAGATCGCTTCAGCTGTTGCCTTTTTCGCTGGTGCCCATGCGGCTTACATCACCGGCCAAGTT
>Ga0007854_10002141_pt1 | contig 12352 bp, 12 predicted proteins | sample CryBogCBH12Aug08_FD_60382 | JGI IMG/M metagenome (GOLD analysis project Ga0007854, IMG submission 60382) | Freshwater microbial communities from Crystal Bog, Wisconsin, USA - CBH12Aug08 | ecosystem: Environmental > Aquatic > Freshwater > Lake | place: Crystal Bog, Wisconsin, USA | collected...
CCCTTTTGATGGCCAAGAAAGCTGGCCAAGACGCTCAAGCCAAGTCTAAAGATCATCCAGAGGAGTTAAGACTGAGCTCGGCTGTAACCATTTCCCGCCAAGTTGCGCAAAAACTCCCACAGGCCGTAATTGAGGCCGCGCTTCGTGCTCCTTCGCAGACCCTTCCCTCATGGAGCGGAGTCGACTTAGGTGGTGAGGGTTACGCTGTCATTAAAATTAATAAAGTAATTGCAGAAAATAGTGAATCAGCAAATAAAGATGTAAGTACGGGTAAGCAAAACAACGAGCCAGTCATGCAGGCTTTGACTGCTGCTGAGAACCTGTCTTATTACAATTTTCTTAAATCAAACTACAAAGCTAAGATAAATGTTGCCTCTCCCACAACTACTGTCCTTGTGAAGTAGACTGGTAAGCGTTGATCAAGGTATAATTAAACCTGCGGTGGCTGTAGCTCAGCTGGTAGAGTCCAGGATTGTGATTCCTGTTGTCGTGGGTTCGAGCCCCATCAGCCACCCCATATAAATAAAGCAAAAAGCCCAGCTCTTACCTGCTGGGCTTTTTGCTTTGGACCGCTTGTAGGCAATCCGTAGGCAAGTTACCTAAATCTGATGGCTCTCCACCATTAACGGGGGATGGGCATCTTATGCACCTGGGACGGCTGCACAGCTCATGTATAAATTCTTTATGAAAAATTTCAGACTGAAGTTCGTGATCAAGTCAGTTTGTTAATTTGCCTGCGCATACCATTGAAGATAGGATCTGCGACATCTGATGGAAAGTCTTTTGGTAATAGTTTGCTTACCGCGTTAATGACTTGAGGGGTAGACTGGACGACATCCTCAATCAGGTCGACTGCTGCTTCGGCTCCAAGTTGCACTTGAGCAGCTTGTGTGAGCCAGTGTCGACGTATGATTTTTTCAATCTGATAATGATTATTTTTGCTATGCACTGCCATGGCCAACTTGGTGTCTTGGAATGCTATTTGATTTTTTGATCTTCCGATGATAGGGTGGGCAGAAAGCACATCGTAAATTGGGGTAGCTTCGTATTGGTTTAGGGGTAGATGGGCAATACTAAAGTTTTTAGCATGACCATCAGTCGCCGCCAAGACCCAGAAGATGATTTGGGTTTTATAGAAATTAAGCCGATCTTGCTTTGCCTGATTTGAGCCTAGTAATATCTCCATGATTCTCGCAGTACCAGGGCCTCCATCAGATTGGTATTTCTGTGTGGGCGGCGTCCCGGTAGCTTGGCAAAAATCTTCCTGAGGTAAGCGAATGATCCAGCTTTTATCCGTTGAAAGTCTGCGATCAAACCTGCTAACCACTAAAGCCTTTTGATCTTCAAATTGTGCCATTTCGCAGTGGGCGATCGGGATGCCGTATGCATCCATGATCTTTGAGCAGAGCCACTCATTTTCAACTGAAGTGCGCATATCAGCCCTCATATTCCCAATAATACCCATTGGCAATTTAAAAATATGGGTGGTTGGTGTGCTTCCTATGGGTAGCATCCACTGTTCGTCATGAAAGAGCAGCGCTGTTTTTTCTTGAGCACCAGCAATTGAGAGTCTCAGTGTGCGATCGGATCCCGAGTTGCCAAGCGCTCTGCCTGAGGTGGCATCTCGAAGTATCTGGGCAATCTCTTTGGGATTGAGTGGTGTGCCTAAAATTTGAAATAGCCCTGCTGGGTCTTCATCTACTGGAAGTAGTTGGATAGCTCCTGCGCAATCACGACCGATTTTTGCCAGTAGCTCAAATGGACTGGTGCTGGTAGTTTGATATTGCTGCGCTAATCGTAGTCGAATCGCACCACTATCTGGCAATAGATTATCAAAAAAAGCGCTAACTTTGGCATCCCGATAAGGTTGATTATCTGGAGTGAACGGCAACGATAGCGATAAGGGGCGAGCCCGCTCACTTAGTAGCCATGCATCAAAATACTGCCATATAGGGCCTCTTGGGGTCTGCTCCCACAGCCCCACAAGCTCGCCATTCATCCAAACATGAAGCTTTCCATAAGCAGTGCGTTTTGCCATCACTACCAACTTTCCTTTTTGACCTTCACAAGGGTGGCCCTTGATCTCTTGAGTGGGGTTAATTCTGGACGTTGCTTGTCTGGCTTTTTTACCTGCTTAATCGGCTTGGTAATTTTAGAATTTTCCTTGCCCGCTAACTGAAGGTCGGTCATGTGTGAAAGTGAGATTTCTGCATTAAGTATGCGCAAAATTTTAATCAATCGTTCTGCGCTAGCCAATTGAGGATTTAATTCAAATTCAGCGTAACTTTGTTGGGTGATACCCAGTTTTTTTGCGACTGCTGCTTGTGACAATCCAGTTGCTTTTCGAAACCCCCGCAAAATCGGCTGCAGTTGAGTAATGGTCTTAATCGGGTAGTCCACAGCACGCTCCTCTGGCGAATGATACATAAACAGGTTGTGGCTTGTATTTTACTATTACAGGCCATGGGTTGTAAAGTAAAATAACAGGCTATGGGTTGTATATATTATACCAACACCAATCAACGTACGCAAATGGTAAAAAAGTAAGGATTTTGACCCTTTTGCGGGTTTTTCGACTTTTCACTCTTTAATTAACCCTTATAGACGGCGAATTTTAAAATCAGTGGTCTGCTCAACATAAGTTATGTTCTTTAATATTGTTGAAATATTAGAGTAACACAATGTTTATAAAGTTAAAGGTCAAATTAGATGAGCTTTGTTGATCCAGTTCCCAAAAAAAACAAACTATACCTTGGTGCAGGATGTGTTTTATGTTTGCATGCCTTATTGGGCTGGGTTCTGTTTATTGGGCTAACAATTAAAACAACCTCTGCAACTTTGAATGAAGTTCAAGCCTCCATTATTGAAGAGTTCAAGCCGCCCAGGAAATCTATTGAGCCACCTAAACAGGTGAAAAAAGTATTTGTTCCCAAAGCAGAAGTGGAGCCTCCTGTAAGCAGAGAGCCTAGTGTTCAAGCAACGTCAACTCCAACGCCGCCAGTAGTAATAACTCAGGCACCCGCAAGTGCAGCACCAACTCAAACTACAACACTACCACCCGAGGTGGTAAACGCCAAATTGGATGTAAGTGTTGGGTGTCAAAAACCAATGTACCCAGACGCTTCAAGAAATGCGGAGGAGGAAGGAGCAGTGACGGTAGGTTTTTATGTAGATATAGACGGTAAAGTCAAAGATAGTCGTATTGAGAAAAGCAGTGGCTTTAGGCGTTTGGATGAGGCCGCACGGCAGGCACTGATTTAGAAAGTTCAAATGGAATTATTGAGATCGTTGCTGGTACCGGTGGTGCTCACCTTCGCCCTATCTCTAAGCTAAAGCCAAATTCATTGGTATTTGACAGTGAGAGTTATGGCGTATTGAAATTAGTTCTTAAATCAAATCAACAGGACTTTGAATTTTTGCCTGTAGCAGGTAAATTTCGCGATGTTGGTGTGATCGATTGCGGTCATTAATAAATATAAAAACCAGTCGATTTTTTTCAATTTTTAAAATATTCAAATGCAAAATCAACACAACCCCATCATAAACCTCCGTTATTGGATCCTTATTAGCTTAGCTAGTATCTTTGGAACAAACACAGGAGATCTAGCTGTTAGATTTGCAAAGATGTCTGGACTTTTTCCAGTTGAAGGTATGTTGGGTATGAGACATTCTGGGCCGTTACCTTTGCTAATCTTGCTATTTCTAGTTCTTTGGTTTGCTGAGAAGAAAAACAAAGAGAAGACAGAACTTTATTTTTGGTCGGCAATTATTATTATCAGAACTGCCGCTACAAATATTGCTGATGTTATGGCCGATGATATTAATTTCGATTTTTGGATTTCATCTGGAATTATTGCTATTGGGTTGTCTGGTTTAGCTATATTTTGGCAAACGAAAAGAATTAAACCCATTGATCCAGTATTTGTTCCTGAAACTACAAACCTATACTGGACTATGATGCTATTTGCAGGTGTTTTGGGAACTGCTGTTGGTGATTATGTCGCTCATTGCTATGGTCTTGGACCCACATCGATTGTTCTTGGACTTGCTATGGTCGCAGTAGTCGTTTTAGGATATAAAAATATATTGATATTCACACCGTTTTATTGGTTTGGAATAACACTGGCCAGAATTGCTGGTACAGATATCGGTGATTGGCTAGCTAAAAGTGCAGAAAGAGGCGGTTCAGGCCTAGATCTTCCAACTGCCACGGTAATTAGCGGATTTGTATTTGTTGTTACTGCTCTTTTTTGGAAAGGAAGTAAAGTTAAATCTGATAATTGATCCCTATTTGCCAAGGGCTATGGTATGGGGATCTCCAAAGCAAACTTTAACTCCTGTCTCCATTGAAAGCCTTTTGTGATCGCTCATCTCCTTACCTTGATCGTAGGTCATGGATAAACGCTTTTGAGCCTCTATTTTCTTGAACACATGCGCAAAGCCATCGACCGCTGACTCTGCGCTCGCTGTTGTCATCTTGGCCAGCACCGTGAATAGGGTGGTACTCTCAACCAAGGTTCCACTGTATGACCCGGTTGAGGGCTCCCTTGATCAAGTCACCTTCCCAGTGTCCTGGGAATAATCTCTCTTCAAACTCTGGTGGCCTGTCTCGGATATTGACCCTGTCTAAGGCAGTCCACCACCTCGGTCCTGAGCGAGTACATAGGGGAAACAACCACTTTGCGCAGGCCACCCCCTTCCTCTAAGCTTTACCGGTCGAATCCACCCATTTCTATTCAATTCTCGAGTTATAGTAGAGGTGGAACGAGACAGCTCCAAAGCAATTTGGGTGGGCTTTAAAGCTATCATTAGTTCCAATTGAATAAAAGTTCTCTCATCCTTTGTCAGTTGTTTGTAGGTTTTAGTCACATAACATTTTCCTTTAAAGGAAAATGCACTTACTTTCTGAGCGCGCCATTTAATACATATTTTGCAAAAAGAATTAAACCATGTCAGTACATACACTTCCCACTCAAATCAACCCTGACCCCATTCAGCAAACCAAGATCCATTTGGCTGCTGCTCTTAGACTGGCTGTTCATGACGGTTTTGATGAAGGCATTGATAACCATTTCACAGTTTGTGTGCCAGGTCGTGAAGACCAATACATGGTTTTGCCATTTGGCTTGCATTGGTCAGAGGCGCGTGCCAGCGACATCATGGTTTTCAATGAAGCGGGCAAAACGCTAGAGGGTCAAGGCGTTGTTGAACTCTCTGCCCAAAGTATCCATGCACCTTTACACAGACTGACTGGTGCCAAAGTGGTTTTGCATACCCACCAACCTTGGGCACTTGCTTTAAATATGCTCGAGGACAACCGTTTGCTACCTGCCACGCAAACCGCTGCTTTTTTTGATGGTCGAATTGCTTATGACGACACCTATACGGGCTTAGCTGCTTCATTAAACGAAGGCGAACGTCTTGCTGGATTGATGGAAAATAAATCGGTAATGTTTCTTAAAAACCATGGCGTGATTTCGGTTGGTGAGACCATTGCACAGGCTTACCGGTTACTCTACAAACTAGAGCGTGCTTGTAAAACCCAGGTGTTAGCGATGAGTACGGGTAAACCTATTCATGTTTTAGAGCAAACCGTCATCGACAAGGTACGTACTCCAAATGTGAATGATAGTCACTCCAGATCAGAACGAGAGCGACTGTATTTCGAGGCGATGATGCGCGTGATAGACCGGGTTAATCCTGGCTATGCGGAGTAATTATTCTTAAGCGCTTCGTTGAAGTTTGTTAATTAAAACCTAAGCAACGCGGCACTCTGTGCGAAACCTTAGAAGCATGGAAAGTAGCTAAAGAACTTGGCTACTCTGCAATTGTTTCAGAGCGATCCGAGTAAAGCAAGTCCAAGGCTCAAATTCAATGACTTGTGAAAACAAGGTTTTGCACGTATTTATATGAACTCTTCGGTTGGGGCAATACCCCAAAAATACTTAAAAAGAGGAACGTAAGTTCAAATCTGCAGCAAAATAAATCTTCTGGAAAGGCTCATGAATACTGGATTTCTTCTAAAATTGGGGCAATTAAATGGACAGTAGTGGATGCAACTCTAAATTCAATTTTCTGAACTTCTTTTTAATGTGAACAACAAGCTCAAAGTATCAAAATCGATGATAAACGTTTGAATAACCGAAGACTAATTTAAAAAATGGAAAATATTGATGTAATGGTGCTCAGAGCCTTGGCAGGTTGGAGAGACAAAGGTCACAAAGCACTATTGGCTACAGTTGTTAGAACTTGGGGATCCTCTCCTAGACCCATTGGGTCAATCATGGCTATGTGCGACACAGGCGCAGTAGTAGGCTCAGTATCGGGGGGGTGCATTGAGGATGATCTGATCGCTAAATACACGAAAGCCTATGCTCACCAAGGTGCAACCCAGACCACTCAAGAAGGCTCCTTAACAAATGATCAAGTGATTCCTAGCGGGCCTCCTGAGCTTATCAAATACGGTATCAGTGCAGATGAAGCACACCGATTCGGACTCCCCTGTGGTGGAACACTTGAGTTGCTGCTTGAATTTGATCCTGATGCAAAATCTTTAAATAATTTAATCTCTTCGCTCGAGTCGGGACAGCTGGTCCAAAGACGTGTCAATCTTCAAACCGGTGCTGAGGAGTTGATACCCTGTAATGAGCCTTCTGAGCTCGCAATTGAAGGCTCTTTCCTAATCAATACATTTGGTCCTGAGTACAGAATGTTGTTGATTGGGGCGGGCCAATTAGCTGAGTACCTCGCAACGATGGCTAAATTCAATGGATTTGCTGTCTCAGTTTGCGACCCCAGAGAGGAGTACGTCGGTGCTTGGTCAGTACCTGGAGTAACACTGATTAGAGAAATGCCAGATGATGTCGTACTGAAATTTAAGGCCGACAAGAGAAGCTGCGTAATTGCGCTAAGTCACGATCCGAAAATTGACGATATGGCTCTTTTAGAGGCCTTAAAGACTAACGCATTTTATGTGGGAGCGATTGGGTCAAGGAAAAACAACCATGCTCGTAAGAATAGATTGGTTGAGCATTTTGATATGACAGAGCAAGAGATCAATAAACTAAAAGGCCCTATTGGGCTTTATATCGGTAGCAAGACACCAGCAGAAATTGCGGTGAGCATAATGGCTGAGGTTTTAGCCGTTAAAAACAATGTCCCCATCTCAGATGATATGAAAGTAGAGATTGCAAAAAACTCAAAAGAACTGAACTAATTAGCCTTGCAAGTAATTAGTTCAGTAGCATAGCTATTTAATTTTAATGGCCAAAAGCGTTAAGCCTCTAGTAGGCTTCTTAACATCCAAGCGGTTTTTTCATGCACATCAAGACGCTGTGTTAACAGGTCAGCGGTGGGTTGATCATTTGCTTTATCAAGCAATGCAAACATTTTGCGAGCCGTTTTAGCAGTAGCTTCCTGGGCTTTCACTAAGTGTCTAACCATGTCCATAGCCTTGGGCGTGCCATGCACCTCTTGAATCGATGTCAGTTTTGTTAATTCAGTGTATGTCCCTGGTGCGTATTCTCCGAGTGCTCGAATTCGTTCAGCAATTAAATCCAGAGCACCCCATTGTTCAGTGTATTGGGCCATGAACATGGTGTGCAGTGTATTAAAGTGAGGACCAGTTACGTTCCAATGAAAATTATGAGTCATTAAATACAGTGAATAACTGTCTGCTAATAGTTTGGATAACCCTGCAGCAATAGCTTTGCGGTCCTTGTCACTGATTCCAATGTCAATTTTGTGTTTTGATATTTTTGTGCTCATATTGGATTCCAAATTTTAGATTAATTAAACAAGCGTGATTTCAACGTCAACATTACCGCGTGTTGCATTTGAATATGGACATACTTGGTGGGCGCTATCTACCAAATCCTTAGCGACTGCTTTGTCCATACCAGGTAGTGCAATTTCTAATTTAACAGCGATACCAAACCCCTGGGTTATCGGACCAATATCAACACTCGCATCGATACTCGCGTCTGTTGGCACACTAACTTTCTTCAGTCCTGCAACGTGTTTCATCGCTCCCATGAAGCAGGCAGAGTATCCTGCTGCAAATAGTTGCTCTGGGTTAGTCGCTGTACCTGCCCCGCCCATAGCCTTTGGTACTGATAAACTTAGGTCCAGCAAACCATCATCGCTTACTGCTTTACCGTCTCTACCACCCGTTGTATGAGTGTGCGCTGTGTACATAACTTTCTCTAGTTTGTGAGTCATTTTTTTCCTTTCTGATTAAAAAATTGTGTGAGTTTGTAGGAATTTGCTTGCGCCAATGGCCAAACCTGCAACATCTATTCCCAATCCTATGATTTGCATCATAGGTTGTGATTTTCTTAAGAATTTAAAATTCATTTAAATTTCCTCCAGCTAATTTCCTAGAAGTCCTGATTTTGACGGTTTAGTCGACATAAGTCTAATTTATTGTCTCTACAGGCTTGATATATTTTCTTAATAATGCGGGCGCTCACCGTATTCTGGGGCCTCTGGGGCTTGTAGGGGGATTGTTTGCTAGAAAACCCCGGAGTTGATCATTTTTAATGTAATTCTCAATCTTCCCTCGTTGTCGATCGATTCAAAAGTATCATCTACAACTTACTAATAGGACTGCACATGCAATTTCATCTGAATGGGTTTAAGCCAGGGGATCCTGATCTATTTCCAAAAGCTCCCGGCACAAGAAGTCCAGGCGATCCTATCCCCCAGACCATAGATGTGCTGATTGCTGGATCTGGACCCGCTGGACTATGCTTAGCTGCGCAACTCTCAAAAGTACCGCAAATCCGTACTATGCTGGTTGAACCTAAAACCGGGCCAATGGAGAAAGGGCAAGCAGACGGGATTAGTGTGCGCTCTATGGAGATGTTCCAAGCCTTTGGTTTTGCTGAGAAAGTGATGCGTGAGTCAGTTTGGATTAACGAGACCACGTTTTGGGGGCCGGGCGCTGACAAAGATCTCACAAGACTTGCCCGTGTGCAAGACGTGCCCGATGGAATCTCAGAGATGCCACATGTGCTCATCAATCAAGCTCGTGTTCATGACATGTTCTTAAACGTCATGAGCCACTCTCCCACTCGGTTGGAGCCAGACTACGGTTTGAAAGTGATTGACTTAACAGTCGATCCCAGTGCAACTGAATACCCCGTTACGGTCAAGCTAGAGCACACTCATCCTGATAAGCAGGGGCAGTTCACTCAAATCCGAGCAAACTATGTGATAGGGTGTGACGGTGCACGATCAAATGTTAGGGGCGCTATTGGTGGTGCGTTGCACGGGGACGCAGCACATCAGGCCTGGGGTGTAATGGATGTACTTGCAGTGACTGACTTCCCAGACTGGCGAATGAAGTCCTTTGTCCGCTCAAAAGATGAAGGAATATTGATGGTGCTACCAAGAGAGGGGGGGCATCTTGTTCGTTTGTACGTAGAGCTTGATGCGCTTGGAGAAAACGAGCGCGTATCCGAGCGCGGGATGGGTGCTCAGGACATCATCGCCAAAGCACAAAGAATATTTCATCCCTTCAAACTTGAAGCTCGTGAAGTGGTTTGGTGGTCAATCTATGAAATTGGGCACAGACTCACAGATAAGTTTGATGATGTACCTGCAAATCAAATCGCAACTCGCACCCCTCGTGTTATGTTGGCAGGGGATGCCTGTCATACCCACAGCCCAAAGGCAGGGCAAGGGATGAACGTATCCATGGGAGACGCATTTAACCTGGGTTGGAAACTAGTCAACGTTCTGACTGGGCGCGCAGATCCTGCCTTATTGCACACTTACTCTGAGGAGCGAAGAGCTGCAGCCAAGAGCCTGGTTGAGTTTGATCACAAGTGGGCGCGAGTAGTAGGCGCCAAAGCCGATAGTCAGCAGACTCTGGGGTTGCCCAAAGTAGCTCAAGAGTTTGTTAACAACCTACCTTTTACCTGTGGACTCACCATCCAATACGAGCCCAGTAAACTCTCATGCGTTTTAACAGGAGAGCCAAAGTATCAACACCTAGCACCAGGTTTTGAGATAGGTAAGCGCTTTCATTCAGCACCCGTTGTGCGCTTGGCCGATGCAAGGCCAATGCATCTAGGGCATTGCATAGATGCAGATGCGCGGTTTCGACTCTTCATCTTTGCCCCTAGTGCTGCCGACTCTCATATAGTAGGCGGTGGGGGTGTTGTAGCCTCGCTTTGTGAGTGGCTTGAGCAAGACACCACCTCCCCCCTACGTCGTCACACCGCTCAAACAGAGGATGTGGATGCAGTGATTGATGTGCGCGCTGTTTTTCAGTCCGATTTTCGCTCCCTAGAATATTCAAGTATGCCGACTCTGCTGCGCCCACACGTTGGAGTTTATAAGTTGTGTGATTATGAGAAGGTTTTTTGCGCTGACCTAAAGGCCGGTGTAGAGGACATCTTTGATGCGCGAGGGGTTGACCGCAGCCGTGGGTGTATGGTCATCGTTCGCCCAGATCAATACGTTGGACAAATCCTACCGCTTGATGCGCGTAAAGAGGTCACTGAGTACTTTGCCTCAATTTTGAAAACCAGAACTTGAACTTGGCCTGAATACTTGAGTTGCCGCTAAATCTTTTAAATGCAGCACAAGTATTCAATCGGTCAGCAAACTCAACATATTTTCATGGTGTGATTTAAATTGAGGAAAATACCTTTGAATCACCTCTATCCACTGGGACTGTTGATCAAGAATCTCTTTGTATCGTGACTCGAATTTTTCTAACTCACCTAGTGAGTATTCAAGAGTATCGTTTTTGAGTGAGTAGACTTCGCGTGCTAAATCAGCATTTGCCAAAATCTGCTCTACCTCATCTAGCGAGCCAGGTAATTTGTCAAGCTCAACGTATGATTGTCCAATTTGCTCTAACGCGTCAAGCATATCTAGAACTATATTTTGATAGTCCAGCGCCGTGAATTGGCGAAGATAGTCCTCGTAAAATTTTTCACCCATCAGTAATGATTTATTCGTCTTGGCATCAAAGACAAATAAACTGCTACGCCTACCCAGGCCCGCACACAAGATCTGCTTTGTCTCTAAGTTGATAAATAAAAATGTGGGCTGATAAACGTTATCGATCAACGCTCTTTTAAGGATCGGGTACACATCAACAAAGTCTTGGAATGTCTCGTAATCTTGGTCAACCAAATAAACCAAGAGGAGATGAGAGTCAAATTGGGGCCCGTATTTCTGCATCAACCATTGATGGTCTTCATGATTGAAGTTGATGTAATTATTTTCTTCCATCCATTTCTTGGAGTAAACATCCACTAAGTGACCTTCACCCTCAAGTCTTTCGATTAGATGCATTGCCTTCAATGTGCCAGTACTTGAAATCATTAAGGTGCTCCTATGAAGAAAGTATGGCGAGAGTTTAGGCTTGAAATATTTCAGATCTTTGAATGTTTGTGTTTGATTTGGTAAACGTTCAATTTAGGGCATAAAACAACCCAAAGGAATTGAATTCTCGATACTTTCTTTAAAAGCCAACGAAAATGGTTGATTTTTAGTAAAAACCCTGTGGTTTAGGGTGATTAAATAGATTGAACCAAGTAAATTTGGCTACAAAATATTTGGGTTGAAGAAAAGATGAAATGATTTTGAATTTAAATGAAAATTTGAATTTAAAAATTTAGCCTGGTCGAAAATTTTGGCCCGCTAGATTCAGATTAATATAAAAATTGGAGTTATGAAAAAAATGAAATTATCAAGACGTAATTTAATAAAAGCAGGAACTGCGTTAGCCGCACCTTGGGTGATCACTTCCTCAAGCGCACAAAAAGCCGAATTTACAGTCAAATTTGGCAGTAACTTACCCGCAACTCACCCCCTTAACTTGCGAGCTGTTGATTTGGCCAACAAACTGAAGGTCGAATCCAAAGGTCGGATCGATCTTCAGGTCTTTCCTTTTAACCAATTGGGCAACGATACCGACATGCTCTCACAGCTTAGATCTGGTGCGCTCGACTTTATGACGCTTTCGCCCCTCATCCTAGGTACCTTGGTGCCTGCGGCTCAGATCAACGGCGTTGGGTTCGCATTTAAAGATTACAACCAGGTATGGGCCGCGATGGACGGCGATTTAGGTGGCCACGTTAGGCAACAAATCGCTGCAACAGGAACTATATTCGCCTTTGATAAAATTTGGGACAACGGCTACCGTCACATAACCAATAGTGTGCGCCCCATCAACTCACCCGATGATTTAAAAGGTTTGAAACTTCGTACACCACCTGGTCCGATGTGGGTATCTATGTTTAAGGCCTTAGATGCCTCACCTACGCCACTCAATTTTGCTGAAGTTTATTCAGCTCTTCAAACCAAAGTGGTTGAAGGCCAAGAGAACCCC
>Ga0007854_10002142_pt1 | contig 12335 bp, 11 predicted proteins | sample CryBogCBH12Aug08_FD_60382 | JGI IMG/M metagenome (GOLD analysis project Ga0007854, IMG submission 60382) | Freshwater microbial communities from Crystal Bog, Wisconsin, USA - CBH12Aug08 | ecosystem: Environmental > Aquatic > Freshwater > Lake | place: Crystal Bog, Wisconsin, USA | collected...
ATTGAAACTTTAAGCTAGATTTATTCACATTTTTATTTTTGGATACAAAGCGTGCACAATCTTGTATCCAAAACGCACTAAAATAAGTTTACTGACCACTGATGCGGCACCAACCTTGTGCAAATTGTCTGAGTCAACCTCTCCAATTTCAACAAAGGCACCCTATTCAATATTTTAAATGTTGGCTTAGTGTTTGCTAGTAACTAATCTAAGGAGATTTACATGCAAAGGGCTTTACTTGGGATGTTGACCCCATCCTCCAATACGGTGCTAGAGCCCGTCACATCTGATATGTTGCGCGCAGTCAATGAAGCGAGTGCGCATTTCGGACGATTTGCTGTAACGAGTATTGCTTTAAGCGAGGGGGCTTTAGCCCAGTTTGCAACCTCAGAGGTCGTCAAAGCGGCTGAGTTGCTTGGACACGCTCGCTGTCAAGTGATCGGATGGAGTGGCACATCATCGAGTTGGTTGGGCTTTGACGCAGACGTTCGACTTTGCCAAAGTATTGAATCCACAACTGGCGCAAAAGGGTGCACCTCCGTTTTGGCAATGAATGAAATTTTGCAAATGACTGGGGCGCACAAACTGGCTTTAGTATCGCCCTATTTGGACAATGTTCAAGAGGCCATTATTCGTAATTACGAAAATGCTGGCTTTGAAATGGTAGCTGAACGCCACCTTGGATTAGAAGATAACTATTCGTTTTCAGAAGTTACGACTGAGCAATTGAAATCAATGATCCGCTCTGTTGCCACCTCTCAACCCGACGCTATTATGATCATGTGTACCAATTTGCGGGGTGCCCCTTTGGTGGAAGACTTAGAAAAAGAACTCGGTATCCCTGTCTACGACAGTGTGAGTACCGTTGTTTGGAAAGCACTTCGTCTTGCGGGCATAGATACACGACGTGTGACGTCTTGGGGTAGCTTGTTTAGGGAGGTTGTATGAGCGCACTGTTTGACTTGGTGATTCGACATGCAGAGATAGCGACAGCTACCGACAGATACATTGCTGATATCGGTATCAACAACGGCCGGATTGACGCTATTGGCAAAGGTTTGGGATCAGGGCGTGAAGAAATTGATGCAAAAGGACGTTTGGTGACGCCTGGTGGAGTTGATTCACACTGTCACCTTGATCAGCCGATGTCGGATGGCTCCAAAATGGCGGATGATTTTTTGAGCGGTACACGCTCAGCAGCGTGCGGTGGAACCACCACAGTGATTCCTTTTGCTTGCCAGTTCAAAGGCCAATCCCTACAAAATGCCGTAGACGATTACCACCAACGGGCAGGACAATTAGCAGCAATTGATTACGCATTTCATTTGATTGTGAGTGACCCAACGCCCCAAGTGCTCAAGGAAGAATTGCCGCGTTTGGTCGCAAAAGGTTATACATCCTTCAAGGTTTATATGACCTATGATGATATGAAACTCAATGATCGGCAGATTCTGAATTTACTCGCTTTAGCACGCCAAGAAGGTGCAATGACCATGATCCATGCAGAAAATGCAGATTGCATCGCATGGTTAACTGATCAGTTGCTAGAGGCGGGTCTGAGCGCACCTCGTTATCACGCACATGCACGCCCCATGTTGTTAGAGCGTGAGGCTACACACCGGGCTATTGCATTAGCGGAATTGGTCGATGTACCCATCTTGGTGGTGCATGTATCAGGCAAAGAAGCGGTTGAACAAATTCGCGCTGCACAAGGATTGGGTCTCAAAATTTATGGAGAAACTTGTCCCCAATATTTGATGCTCACTGCAGAAGATTTAGGCTTAGATGGATTTGAAGGTGCTAAATGTATTTGTAGCCCACCTCCACGTGACAAGGCTAATCAAGAAATCATTTGGCGTGCTTTAGATAACGGCACTTTCCAAGTATTTTCTTCAGACCATGCACCCTTTGCTTTTGAAGGCCCACAAGGTAAGAAGGTGCGAGGCGAGACAGCGGCATTTAATGAAGTTCCAAACGGTATCCCGGGTTTAGAAACGCGTATGCCCTTGTTGATGTCGCACGGCGTTTTGGCAGGGCGTATTGATGTACACAGTTTTGTTGCACTCACCTCTACTAACGCAGCCAAGTTGTATGGCCTCTTTCCAAGAAAAGGGACGATAGCAGTTGGTTCGGATGCGGACCTGGTCATTTGGGATTTAGAGACTCAGCGTACGATTAAAAATAGCTTGCTCCACCATAACGTGGACTACACGCCCTATGAAGGGATTGATGTCCAAGCGTGGCCCGCAATCACGCTCTCGCGTGGCATGGTGGTGTGGCGAGATGGTGAATACCTGGGTCAAGCAGGGCACGGTCAATTTCTAGCCTGCGATCGACCCGTGCCTGCAAAGATCAGGGGGCGCGGTCATCGTTCTCCTTTATGGAGGCCATAAATCAACATGAAACTATTGGTCGTTAATCCAAATATTTCAACTGGCGTGACTGAGCTCATTCGCGCTGAAGCATTGCGCAGCGCATCTGAGGGTACGGAAATTACGACTTTGACCGCGCAATTTGGCGTGGCCTACATAGAAACCCGTTTTGAAGCCATGATTGGTGCTTACGCCACTGCCGAGCAAGTTGCCGCTAATTTAGGAGACCATGACGCAGTCATCGTTGCAGCATTTGGAGATCCTGGCTTACTTGCCTTGCGCGAGGTTTTGCCAGTACCGGTGACAGGGATGACCGAGGCTGCACTTGCGAGCGCATCCCAGCTTGGCAGCAGATTTTCTATCGTCTCCATATCGCCGCGCATGCGCGGTTGGTATCTAGAGACAGTCCATGCTTATCACCTGGGCACTCGCATGGCGAGTTTTAGAGCGTTGAATGAGCCGCTCAAAGATGTTGCTACGGTTCAAACTGACCAAAGCGAAAGATTGATAGCACTCGCCCAACAATGTGTGCGCGAAGATGGGGCTGATGTGATTGTTCTTGCGGGAGCACCTCTTGCGGGACTTGCACGCTCTATCAAAGATCTTTTGCCTGTGCCTGTCGTGGACGGTGTATCAAGCGCCATTCAACAAGCAGAAGTCATGGTGAGGTTGCGTCCAGCCAAGGCCCGTGAGGGTAGTTACGCTGCGCCTCCTCAAAAATTAAACCAAGGCTTATCCATTGCCATGCAGGCTTTGATTAGTTCTAAACAATAAATCCTCAACCCAGTTCTAATTTCTTAGGAGTTATCATCATGTTTAATTTACAAAAACCAATGTCAACGATACGCCGTATCACGACGGTGCTAACTTTGGCTGTTGGATTCGGGTTCGGGTTCGGATTTGGTTTTCAGGTGCAGGCACAAACTGCTGTACCTAAAATCAAAATGGCTTATGCCAAATGTGCCCATTGTTTGTCCATGGCCATGGTGCCTGGATTGGCAAAGGGCGTAGAAATTGAAGCTATCAATTTCAATTCCGGCAACGACGCATTGACTGCGCTTGTATCCAAAAGCGTTGATATTGCACAAGTCACTTACTTGCATTTTGTGACGGGTCTGGATAAAGGTTTGGACTTGGTCGCCGTATCTGGGCAAGTCAACGGCGGCTCTGAGCTTTTGGTGGGCAAAGACACGCCACTCAATGCAGACGATTGGGCTGGATTGAAAAAGATGATCGCAGACTACAAAGCCCAAGGTAAACCATTTCGTATCGCTGCGTCCCGTGGCAATGCACAAGACTTGCATATGCGCGGTGAGTTGCTCAAAAACGGAATTAATCCAAGCAAAGACGTGCAGTTCATCAATATACCTAATCCATCTGACCATGCGGCCGCATTACAGCGCGGAGAAATTGAGTTAATTGGTACCGTAGAGCCCTTTGCATCGCAAATCCGTATGACTGGGGTGGGTAAGCACTTTAACTACCCCTATGATCAAGCAGCTGGACGTTTAACAAACCTGATCGTGACACGCTCTGATGTGGTGAAAGAAAAACCAGAAGCTGTTCGCCAAACCGTGTCCGCTGTTGTGCGCCTGGTTGACCAACTCAACAAAGACAAGGAAGGCTGGGTCGACAGCATCGTCAAAGGCACAGGACTTGACAAAACAGTTGCAACAGAGGCCTTAAAAAATGCCTACCCAGATATTTCCATGAGACGTGCTTCTACCAAAGCCATTGCGGAGATGATGTTGGATTTGAAATACATCTCCAGAGACGTCACTGCCGATATCGACAAAAACATGAACTACACCTTTCTCTCTGAAGCAACGGGGAAACCGGCTTCTGCTCTTGGGTATTGAACGACTTCATTTAAACTTTTTCAGGATTACGTCTTATGAATACTGCACACAAATCATCATCTGCCATGAGGCGTTTGATTTTCATTACAGTTAGTTTGCTTGGTATGAGCATCGGCTTGCAAGCCCATGCGCAGTCCACGGTACCAAAGATAAAAATGGCTTATGCGAAATGCGCCCATTGCTTGTCTATGGCTATGGTGCCTGGATTGGCAAAAGGCGTTGAAATCGAAGCTGTGAATTTCAATTCAGGTAATGACGCCTTGACCGCTTTGGTCTCAAAGAGTGTGGATATTGCCCAGGTAACTTACCTTAACTTTGTTTCAGGGCTAGATAAGGGTTTAGACTTGGTGGCTGTTTCAGGGCAAGTCAATGGCGGCTCAGAGTTGTTGGTCTCAAAAGATATCAATCTCGCCACCAACGACTGGGCAGGTCTGAGAAAACTCATAGCTGAATACAAAGCACAGGGTAAACCATTTCGTATAGCGGCCTCTCGCGGCAATGCCCAAGACTTGCACATGCGTGGTGAGTTGGTAAAAAACGGAATTAACCCCAGCAAAGATGTTCAGTTTGTCAATATCCCTAACTACGCAGACCATGCTGCTGCGTTGCAACGCGGAGAAATTGAATTGATAGGAACGGTTGAACCATTCGCATCGCAAATTCGTATGTCTGGCATAGGAAAGCATTTCAACTATCCCTATGACCAAGCAGCAGGACGTTTAACTAACTTGATCTTGACGCGTTCTGACGTCATCAAAGAAAAGCCAGAGGCTGTTCGTCAAACCGTAGCATCTGTGGTTAGGTTGGTTGAATTGCTTGATAAAGACAAACAAGGCTGGATCGATAGTATCGTCAAAGGAACTGGCTTAGACCGTGCAGTTGCCACTGAAGCTTTGAAAAATGCTTATCCTGATATCACCATGAAGCGTGAAACCACCAAAGCCATTGCAGAAATGATGTTGGACTTGAAATACATCTCACGCGACGTTAGCGCTGATATAGACAAAAACATGAACTACACCTTTTTGTCAGAAATTACTGGCAAGCCTCCTTCAGCCTTAGGTTACTGAGTTTAATATGTCATTTACACGCTCGTTTACGCAATACTTGGGAAGGTTTTGGGTGCCTTCTTTGCTTCTCATCTTTTGGGAGGTGTTTTCTCGATCAGGGTACATACCGCCTGCACTGTTGCCTGCGCCTTCTCGGGTTTTCATGTCTTGGGCTGATTGGGTATTTTCAATCGATGAATTTACCCAAGACAATGCAGGACATTGGTACTTGGATGCTTTTGCAAGCAGTGTGCGAGTTTTCTCTGGCTACTGCATTGCAAGTCTCTTGGGAATTGGTTTGGGTGTGGGAATAGGGTGGTCTCGCATATTTGAAAAAACAGTTGAACCCACCTTGCAAATGTTGCGTCCAATACCACCGGTTTCTTGGATTCCTTTGGCTATTATTTGGTTTGGAATTGCCAATAAACCCGCTATCTTCTTGGTGTTTCTAGGTGCTTTTTTCCCAATACTTATGAACACCATTCACGGCGTTAAAACCGTTAGTCGTGATTTGCTTCGTGCTGCTGCCATGGCGGGGGCAACAGAGCGTCAAATGTTGCGTTTTGTAGTCATACCCGCATCTATGCCGAGTATTTTTGCTGGCTTAAGAATTGGCGTCGGTAGTGCGTGGATGTTGACAGTTACATCTGAGATGGTTGCTGTCAAAAGTGGGTTAGGTTATGTCTTGTGGGACTCTTATTATTTCTTGCGTTATGACATGGTAATTGCCAGCATGATTAGCATTGGTCTATTGGGATTTCTATCAGATTTTGGTTTGAAAATGATCATGCATAAGTTACTCAGATGGCAGCAGGCTGGGACTTTGCAGGGTGTTAATTCTTAAAAGGTTTTTATGTCGTTTATTCAACTCAATGACATCGTCAAAGAATTCCACGATCCAGTGCGTGGAACTAAGACATTGGCAATTGACCACGTTAGCCTAAGCGTTGAAAAGAAAGAGTTTGTTTGCCTCATAGGCCCAAGTGGTTGTGGTAAGTCGACCCTACTGAATATGGTCGCTGGATTTGAAAAACCCACATCCGGCACTGTCTTGGTTGGCGGGCAACCCATTACAGGTCCAGGGGCAGATAGAGGCATGGTCTTTCAACAACCCAACCTCATGCCGTGGCTTCCCGTATGGGACAACATTGCATTTGCTTTGAAACTCAAAGGATTGAGCAAAACCGAAAGGCAACAAGCTGCGCAACCTTTTATCGATGCGGTGAAACTTCGCGGCTTTGAACGCCATTTCCCCGGCGAGTTATCAGGCGGTATGGCTCAGCGTGTGGGTATCGCAAGAGCTTTACTCCAAAACCCGGCCGTCATTTTGATGGACGAGCCTTTTGCCGCCTTGGACGCTCAAACCAAATTAGAGATGCAAGAGGAACTTGTTGCGATTTGGGAGAAGTACAACAGCACCATCGTTTTTGTCACACACAGTGTGGACGAAGCCTTGATACTGGGAACGCAAATTGCCATCATGACGCATCGTCCTGGCAAACTGCGTGAATTGATCAAAGTGGATTTAGACAGACCTCGTGATGTGACCTCGGCTGAATTTAATCAAATCAAGCGTCATGTGATGGAGGTTATCAAAGAAGAGGCACAACTTGCTCGGGAGGTTGCTCCAATTTAATGCTCAGCGTTCAGACCTTAGTCTTAAGGTCTTGCACCTTAAGTGAGATTAATCATGTGCATTGCTGTTGATGAGTGGCGCAGTGTGTCGATTTGTGTTGATCAGTCTCGAAAAATCTCGAAAAATCTTGAAAAGAGAAGCAACGGCTCACAGTCGTCTCTAAGGCTCTGCGGGAAAGGGCCCCGTCCACCTGACAAACCATTGGGCCTGCAAGTGTTGTTGGGATATTTTTAGTTCAGCAAGTAATGGAGATAATTAAATAACTGGATCAATTAAAACCACCCTGTAGTTATCTATTTTCGCTTCCGGCTCATCTAAACCTCTTGTTAAATTCATGAAATCAATAAGCTCACTAAGACAGTTCTGTGATTTTAAATAAGAGTTGTAGATAGTGCTTCCCTCCCAGAAGTCCCAAGTTTCATTATTTGAGGCTTTAACTTGATAGGTATAGTAAGGCATGAGTCATTTACTTTCATATTTATTGATTCAAAACAAATAGTAATTTAAAAATTATTTGCCTTATGTCGTCTACAGTACATAACTCATAATAATTTTGCCATTACACAAATGTAATAAATATAAATTTATGATATATTGAGTCATTACGCTGTGTAAGTTTACTATTTAAAGGCTGAAACGTTTTTTGTAAATTTGATGCGTCTTTCGCTAGTGCTGCACCCATACTCAGTGGTGACTCTTAAGAGTAACTCGTGATGAACTGATCAAAAATTTCCTGATAAAAAGTCTACACGCCAAACGACTGCTCAAAGGTGGGTGTTATAGAAGTCACACCTCGTGGTCACTTATTTTTTGAATACTTCAGGGTGTGTACCAATGTGCACTAAGTACAACTCTTTTTCAATAATGCGGTAGATAAGCACACAGGCATTGGTAATGTAGCAATCCTAAAAGTCTTTGTATGTACCGATAAGTGGGTGGTTAGCATACTTTGCTGGCAATGATTTGCAAGCAATTAGCAAACTCAACACCACCAAATATTCTGAGTGATTAAATTTAGGGCTTTGTACAATTCGCTTAAAGTCTTTGCTGTACTGCGGACTAGTAATAGGAAAAAGCATTAAGGTGGCGTTTATTAGCTATCAGCGAATCCTTTATCTAGTGTTGGCTCGCGCCATTAGCATGAAGAAGCGATATTTCAAAAACTAGCCTACAAAGTGATTGAAACTGGTGGGCAGTATTTTATGCATGACTACTAAGTGCATTCTCAAACGTTTTAGTTCAAGCTAAGCCCGGAGCCTTTGACCAGAGACCTCCACATGGTGAGTTCTTTTCGCAAGGTGAGCTGAAACTCATGAGGAGTTTCCCTCTCAATTGAGGCTCCTTCACTGATGAAGCGCTCCTTTAATTGGTCTTGAGTCGTGATTTCATTAATCGCTTGATTGAGCTTATCAACGACCGATTTTGGGGTGTTGGCGGGGGCTAAAATCCCCCACCAAGTACTCACATCAAGACCACTGATCCCCGCCTCCTGGGTTGATGCAGTAGAGGGGAAAAGTGCCAAGCGCTTGTTACCCGTGACAGCGAGCAAATCAACATTTTTTTGTTTGATGAAGGGCAAGATTGTCGGAACTGTTGAGAAGAACACCTGCGTGCGACCTGCAATCAAATCGATCACTGCTGGACCACTGCCTTTGTAAGGGATGTGGGTCATGGCAATGCCGGTTTTGGCTTTGAAGAGCTCTCCTGTGAGGTGATTGATACTGCCGTTACCCGCTGAACAAAAGTTTAAATTCACATCCTTCTTTTTAGCATAAGCTATTAACTCAGTGATATTTTTAACCCCAAGGCTTTTGGAGGCCACAATTAAGATCGGTCCCTTGCCGATCAAAGCCACCGGTGAAAAATCTTTATCAGGATCGAACGGCAAACTGCTGTCTAGTGATGAATTGGTTGCAAACGTTGACGTGGCAAAAAGCAAGGTGTAGCCATCTGCAGGTGCTTTGGCCACAAAATTAGCTCCTATAGCGCCACCCCCTCCGCCTTTGTTTTCAACAATGACGGGTTGTTCAAGTTTTTCAGACAATAACTTGCCCACATCGCGCGCGATGCTGTCTGTGCCACCCCCGGCTGCAAAGGGCACTATCAAGGTGATAGTTTTTGACGGGAAAGGTGAATCAGCCCAAGTGGGTAAGCCCAAGCTCGAGCCCAAGCCTAAGCCCAAGAGTGCAAGCACATTCAGCAGTGTTTTCATGAGAGTTTCAAATACACTAAAGTTTAAACTATTACCTCAGCAAACCCTCATTTTGGGTTTAACCAAACGTAAAAAGAGTAAAGATCCCCCAAACAAAAAAAGAAAAATGATCTTTAGATAATTTCATTGGTATTGTTAAGAAATTAAAGAATGAGTCTATTGATTAGGGAGATTCTGCTGTAACTTTGATACTGCTGTACCAAGCAGATAGTTGTGAAATTTCCAGATCAGATAAATTTTTTGCAATGAGATTCATGACTTCGCTTTGCCGCTTGCCACTTCGGTAATTTTTTAGTTGTTCAGAGAGATAAATTGCTTGCTGACCAGCAAGATTAGGGGCATTAGGCAGTGTTGCAATACCCAATGGGCCGTGGCATAGGGAGCAAGCTGCATCAGCTTTCTTTTGACCTGGACTCAGATCCTCCGCAATAACTTGAATTGAAAGACACATTAATAAGGTAATGAAAATTTTTTTCATGATTCAATTATTTAAAAAATAGGGGCCCCAAAAGAGGCCCCATTTGCCAAAACTATTCAGTTAATAAGGGAGATGCCTTGAATTAACTTCCGTTGTAACTGATGCGATAAATCGCGCCTGCGTAGTCGTCTGATACCAAGATGGAGCCATCAGGTAAGTTGGCTACATCCACAGGGCGGGCTAAAGCGCGTCCAGTAGCTTTGTCCAAGAAACCATCAGCAAACACCTCCGAGGGGCCGGCATTGCCGTCTGCTTTAATCGGCACAAAGTTAATCAGATAGCCGCTTGGTACTGTTCTATTCCAAGAACCATGCGACGCAACAAACAAGCCACCTTGGTATTTCTTGGGAAATGCAGTGCCTGTGTAATGGGTTATTCCAAGCTGTGCCTGGTGCGCTGGGAACTCAACTTGAGGATAAATTGCACCAGCAGGCTCTTTCATGTCCTTTAGATCAGGAGCAGCAGGTGAGCCAGCAACTTTGAAATGACCGTTGTAGTATGGAAAACCGAAATGCTCGCCAGCTTTGGTGAGTTTGTTAAGTTCACCTGGTGGGATATCGTCACCAAGTCCATCGACTTGGTTATCAGTTGTCCAGATATCACCCTTTGGTCCAATAGTTATGCCAGCAGGGTTTCGCATTCCCTTTGCGTAAACCATACGCCCAGAGCCGTCTAACCCGTTATATCGAACCACTCCGCCAATACCAATCTCTTCGTAAAGTGCTACTTTTTCTTTGGGCTGAACGTTATAGGGTTGTCCTAAGGTGACGTAAATCTTGCCATCGTTGGCGACTTTACACACTCGACCCGTGTGATTGAAGGATTGTTCTTCAACTGGAATAAGCTTACCCTCAGGGACAATTTCTCCTACAGCTACGTCAGGACCTTCATAAAAAAACTCGGCAGCTGGGAAATGCAGGATGCGATTAGATTCTGCAACGATCAGGAAACCGTCCTTTGTAAAGCAAACTCCGTTCGGGTTGCTGAACTTAATCGAAGGAGCAAATTGCTTAACCTCAGTTGCAGCATCACCGTTATTTCGGTTTGTGACAGCCCATACGTTTGTCTTACGTGTACCAACAAAAAGCATGTTGGTTGATGGCGCAACAGCCATGTACCTTGCATCTGGCACTACGGCATACAAATCGATTTTGAAGCCTTCTGGAAGTTTTACTTTCTTCAGGTTCGCTCGAATGGCATCCGCATTCTTACCCTCTTGAGGAACAGTAGGAATAACCATGTTGGTAGATGTATTGCCCATTCGCTGAAGCGTTGACAAGTTCTTATCTTGAGCAATTGCTGTTGATGCACCTAGTGCAGTCACAGCTAAAGCAAGTGCAGTATTTTTAATAAAGTTCACGAGTTTCCTTTGCACAGTTACAGGTAATATCACCTATCAACATGTTAAAACTAAGAGTTTTGGCAATGAAAGGGAGTAACCCTAACTGCTGGTGAATTTTAGGTACCTTTGTGACTTAGGTAAAGCTTGAATTAATTTGTAAGTTCTAAGTGCTTTCACTTACAGCACTGAGCTAGAGGAAAGTGGCGCTTTTTTCAGAATTCAGCAGATTGATAGGAATAGAAGTACTTTGTGAAAGAGAACTCTAGACTGGCTTTTAGCATTGGTGAGAGAAAAATATTGAAGCGTGATCATTTTTTTCGTCAATTAGATTGGGGCTCAAACCAGTTGGGGGGAAACTTGGAGGATACGTTCAGGACTCGGACTTGATCATTCAAGCGGCATCGGAAGTGAAATGTGTCATCAATAACTCAATCAATTCAATAGAAAAATATTGGAAATAAGATTCAAAATTTACCGAGTTTAGTTCTTTGACCCCATAGTAATTGCTAAGTACCTGAGCTAAAAATCAAAATTAATGCGCAACCGTTTGCCGCACCGAACGTTCCCACTGCGTCATCCGATATTGCGCCTCATCACGAGAAATTTGCGCTTCAAACACGTGATCAATCTTCCAGAGCTTCTCTAGTGCATTCGAGTTACTGAACATGCCGCAGTGCAGCCCTGCCAGATAAGCTGCACCCAGCGCAGTGGTTTCAATCACAGCAGGACGAATGACGGGAATGCCCAATAAATCTGCCTGTATTTGCATGAGTAAGTTATTCGCACATGCACCACCATCGACCCTTAATTCTCTAACTGGTACGCCGCCGTGTTGTACCGTATCTTTGCTCATTGCTTGCAACAGCGCAGTACTTTGAAATGCAATGCAGTCTAGTGCAGCACGTGCGAAGTGAGCCATCGTAGTGCCCCGTGTTATACCTACAACTGTTCCCCGCGCATCTGCATTCCAGTAGGGTGCACCTAAGCCTGTAAAAGCCGGGACCATCACTACGCCATCAGCATCTGTCACAGTTTTCGCAAGGGCTTCAATGTCCGCACTATTTTTGAAAGCATGCAAGCCGTCGCGTAACCATTGAACAACTGCACCACCAATAAAAACGCTTCCTTCCAATGCAAATTCAGGCCTGTGACTGATTTGAGCTGCGCTTGTAGTGATTAAGCCGTTTTGACTTGTTTGGAATTGATGACCCGTATGCATCAACATAAAGCAGCCCGTGCCGTAAGTGTTTTTAGCCTGACCCTCGCGCCAACATGCCTGTCCAAATAAGGCGCTTTGCTGGTCGCCTGCAACACCACCAATGGGTAATGGGTGACCTAGCCACTCAGCATCTATGACGCCAAAGTCGCTCGAGGAGGCTTGTACTGT
>Ga0007854_10002145_pt1 | contig 12316 bp, 3 predicted proteins | sample CryBogCBH12Aug08_FD_60382 | JGI IMG/M metagenome (GOLD analysis project Ga0007854, IMG submission 60382) | Freshwater microbial communities from Crystal Bog, Wisconsin, USA - CBH12Aug08 | ecosystem: Environmental > Aquatic > Freshwater > Lake | place: Crystal Bog, Wisconsin, USA | collected...
TTACAAATACAGCTGTGTTTTCAGGTGTTGAAATTAAACAAGGAACAGTACAAACATATACATATACTGTTGACTCCACAACAAATCCAAAATACATATTTGAGATTCCAGATGCTAATATAGACACATCTACGATGACTGTCACCGTTCAACAGTCTTCATCTAATTCTTCTTATCAAGTATTTAATCCAACAACAAATTATTTGTCCTTGATGCCGACTGATCCTGTGTATTTCTTACAAGAAGCTTCAGATGGAAATTATCAGATATATTTTGGAGATGGTATTTTAGGAAAACAACTGAGTGATGGCAACGTAGTTAAAGTTACATATGTTTCCACAAAAGGAGCATCAGGTGGTTTAGCAAATTCATTCTCGTTGATGAATACATTTGCTAGTTATTCCAGTTTAGTAATTACTCCATATCAAGCGGCAACTCAAGGTGAGAATAAAGAATCGATTGATTCTATAAAATTTCAGGCACCCAAGGCGTTTGCAGCTCAAGGTCGTGCGGTCACTAAAAACGATTACATTACATTGTTACAACAGAATAACCTTGGTATCACATTTGATGCAGTAAATGTTTGGGGCGGAGAAGAAAACAAACCTCCTGCATATGGTCAAGTGTTTATTGCTTTGAAACCAACTGGTGCATATGACTTAACCGCAACGCAAAAGCAATTAATCACTAATGAAGTACTCATACCTTATGGTGTGTTAACCATCAAACCAACTATCATAGATCCAGATTATACATACATTCAATTGTCTTCAAATGTATTATTCAATCAATCACAAACATCAATGACACCATCAGCAATTAAGACTGGTGTACAACAAGCAATTTATGCTTATGCGGCCAATAATTTGAATACATTCAATTCAACATTTAGTGCATATGAAGTTCTAACTACCATCAATAACTATGATCCGTCTATCATAACAAGTGATTTTGGTATTAACTTACAGAAGAAGTTTTATCCAACTTTGAACACATCACAGACGTATACACTTTATTATAACAGTTCTTTGCAAAAAGGATTATTCCAGAGTGGTGTAATAAGTACACCAGCTATGCAATTTATTGATCCTGCCAACAATGCTAATATTATTGATGGTGTTTTTATTGAGGAAGTTCCCTCTTCTACAGGTGGTGTAGAATCATTGTCAATTATTAATCCTGGTTTTAACTATCAGTATGCACCAACAATCACTATCGTTGGTGATGGAACAGGTGCTACAGCAACGGCCACAGTTATAAATGGAAGCATTACCGCTGTTACCGTAACAAACATTGGTTCTGGTTATACAAGTGCAATTGCTAATATCACTCCGGCTGCAGGAGATACAACAGGCACAAATGCTGCATTGGTTGTTATTTTACAAGGTCAGTACGGTACACTTAGAACATATTACAATAGTTCTTCGAATATTAAGACAGTTTTAAATCCTAACGCCGGTCAAATTGATTACACGAATGGTATTATCACATTGAAAGATTTGAATCCTGTGAATGTTGATAATCCATTGGGACAATTAACAGTGTCAGCACATCCAACAACAACCATCATATCATCAACATATAATAGAATCATCACAGTTGACCCCTATGATCCTGCAGCGGTAAGTGTTACTGTTAATGCAAAAACTAGTAGCTAAGAATGATACAAAGTAATCAAAAAACATCGTTACTGGTACCATATGAGTTACCAAAGTTCATTGCAGAAGACCCAAATTATGCTAATTTTGTTCTTTTCTTGCAAGCTTATTACGAATGGATGGAACAAAGTGGTAATACATTAGATTTTACCAAAAGTTTACTGACTTATATGGACGTAGATACTACTACGACCGAATTCTTAAACTACTTTGTAAACGATTTCATGACGTATTTTCCGAAAGATATTCTTGCGGATAAAACAAAAGTAATAAAAATTGCAAAACAATTGTACCAATCTAAAGGTACACCAGCATCATATAAGTTTCTTTTTAGAGTCTTATACAATTCAGATTTTGATTATTATGTAACTGGTGATTCAGTACTTAAAGCTTCTTCGGGCACATGGTATGTACCAAAAAGTTTAAAACTAGACACACTTGATCCAAACTTTTTATTAATCAATAACCTAAGATTGTTTGGTTTAACATCGAAATCGATTGCTACAGTAGAAAACTCGATAATAGCTGGATTAAAAACTGAAGTATTTATTTCCAATATTGAACGTCTTTTTCAATCTGGAGAATTTATTACTGTTGTTGATTCTAATAATCAACCTGTATACTTTTTAAATGGTGAACGAGTAGATTCGACAACAATAGGTGCAGAAACTCTAACTGCAAAAATTGTTGGTCAAATTAGTCAAGTTAATATTAATCCAAACTTCCGAGGTACATTGTACCAATCTGGTGATCCTGTTATTGTATATGGTGGTTTGAATTTAAATACTCCAAATCCAATTGGTGCAACAGCAGAAGTTGGTACAGTAACTTCAGGTTCAATACAGAACATTATTGTAACAAATGGTGGTTACGGTTATACTACATCTCCAAATACAATATTGAACATAACTAATGCACCAGGAGCCAGTGCAATTGTTGGTAATTTAAATCCTGCTGCAAATTCTATTGCAAACATTACATATTTTTCTATAGATTCTATTGCAACCAAAAAGAATATCACTATTGGTAATACTTCATATGGATTTGCTAACCTAAGTTCTGCAAATGCAAATACGAGTTTTGCAAATGCATTAACCTTCTTATCCTTTACAACATATCCAATTTCTTCTGTTACACTATTAAACGGTGGTGGTGCAATTTCTACACCTCCTGTGGTAACTGCGGTTGCTGGCCATCTAACAGATAATCCAGATACAGCAAATGCTTATGTTTCCATATCATCTTTAGGTATTCTGGCACCAATTCAAATTGTATCTGGTGGTGTAGGTTATCAAAACAATGACACCATTCTTATTACTGGTGGTGGTGGATACGGTGCCTATGCAAATGTATTGTCTGTTAATGCAACAGGTTCAATTCAAACAGTAGGTTATGTTTACCCCGTTTCAGATACTCCACACCATTATCCATTAGGTGGATTATCATATAGCACATCTAGTTTACCAACTTTAAGTGTTGTTTCTGCCAATGCGTCTGCGACTAATGCGGTTCTGACTGTTCCTGGTATTTTAGGAACAGGTGCCACGTTTACTGCCGTGACAAGTAGAGTTGGTTCTATATCAACAATCAATATCACTAATCCTGGTCAAGATTATGTATCCACACCTAATGTCTCTTTGATTGTACAAGACATTGTGATTTCTAATGTATCAATTACAAACTTACCACAGTCTGGTGATGTTGCATTTCAAGGCTCAAATGTAATAACAGCCTTATACAAATCAACTGTTAACAGTATTACTTTGTTAGTTTCTAATGCTAATCCTTTACAGTCTTTGTATAATTTAAGAGTATTCAATTATAGCTCAAATCCAAATCCAGGCCAAGTTATTAATATATTAGGTAAAAATATACATATGGTCACACAGAATGTGGCCTACAACCAATATTACAATTCTTATGGTGTGAGAAATTATGGTGACGGACTAGCGCAGGCGACTGCATCATTCTTAAATGGTTTGGTTAGTGGCAAAGGCCAATATTTAAATACAAGTGGTCAACCAAGTTCTTATGATGTATTGCAAAGTTCAATTTATAATAATTTTACATATCAGATTACTGTAGAAAAAGAATTTGCAAAATATCGCCAAGTATTACTAGACTTATTGCATCCAACAGGTATGCAAGTACTTGGTCGTTATGCAATGAAATCCAATGCTCACATAAATTCAACTGTGACAGAATCTTTGTATCAAGGTTATCCTTTATACTATTACACTGGAACTACGGCGTCTGGTATAACAATGAGTGCGAATTTTACATCATTTGCTTCTAATACCGTTGTATTCAACAATTTGTCAAATTCAGATATTACACAATTCATCTTTAGTAATCAACCTGGATACGCAAACAGTATCATTCAAATTGAAACTCCGCATGGTCCAAATGTAAGGTCTGAAGTATGGAGTATAGCTGATGTTCCTCCTGTTGACTTGTTAACATCATCAGGTTCAGAAGACATTATGGCTGAAACAGGTTCAGAAGATTTCTTGAATGAATCAACATCAGTCAACTTAAAAGAAAGTTATTGGTTAACATTTGCGAATGTTGCAACAGTTACCGCAAACTCAGGTTCGAACACAATAAATATAACGTCACTAACTGGTAACTATGACATTATCAATGACGGAGTTTATAGCAATACAACTTATCCATTGATGGACATTGTATATGCAGGAGATTTAGTTCAAGTTAATAGTATAGTTTATACAGTATCCAGTGTGAATTATACTGGTGGAATAATCACAGTAGCAAATAATTTTACATCTAATGCAAATGGTTTCATGACTGTAAACAGAACTTTGACAGCATCAGACGGACAAATAGTAATTTATGGACCATTAGGTCTTGCTTATACTCCAGAATTGATTACTGAAGATGGACAATTATTAACAACAGAAGATGGAAACATTCTAATATTAGGATAAAAGATGTCAACGATAAAAATCACACAATTACCGGTTTTAGCACAACTAAACTCAAACACTTCAAACACTTTGTTTGTTGGTGTTGATGTTCCTTCTGATATAACAGGTAGATTTACTGCAACCACATTGGCACAAGGATTGTTTGCAAACAACATATTGAATGTTGGTGTAAATCAACAAAATTTGCCAAATACAATTGCACAGTTTTCGTTGAGTGGAAACTCATATATTCAAACTAATTTAGTCAATACTAATGATGGTGGTTCTGCTGATATTGTTGTGACCGCAAATATTGGATCTGGAGGTACAGATTCGACTAACTTCATTGATATGGGTTATGCAAATAAAAATTATCAACCTGGTTCTGAATTTAATAATATTGGAACTGCAATTTATCCTTTAGACGGTTACTTGTATGCTCAAGGTACTACAGGTTCATTAGGTGGTAATTTAATTGTTGGTACTACTACATCAAATACAAGTTTGAAATTTATTGTTGGTGGCGGTACCAGTGGAAATATTGTTGCAACAATGACTTCTAATAGCTTGGTATTAAACACACAATCATTCATCACGTTTGGAGATGGTACTAAACAAACAACAGCTGCAGCATCAAATGCATATACTCAGGCTGCATTTACTGCTGCAAACACCGCAGCATCTAATACGGTATATAATACAGCAGTTGGTCTGACACAAAATACAAATATTCAATCCGCATGGAATCAGGCCAACGTTGCAAACTCTATTGCAAATACCGCAGTACAAAATACTACAACGATTACAGTAAATAATTTGACAGTCACTGGTAATTTGACTGCTAATACACCAAGTACGAATGTTTCTTTTAATACTGTTACATCAAACAATGCAACATTCAGTAAAAATATGACTGTTTTAGGTAGTTTAACTGCAAATACATTGTTGGGTAATATTTTCTTTTCTAATGTAACTACAGTAACAACACAATCTAATTCTATTCTCTGGACTACACAAGCCAGTAGTATTTCTCAACAGACTGCACAGTTATGGTACTATAGTAATACACAGTCATTGATTTTAGATACAGACATTGCTGGTGATAGACTTTCTATTTCAAAAGTTCTTTTCTTCCGTGCATACAATTCTACTGGTGCAACAATACCAGCAAATTCGTTTGTTCGTTTAATATCCGGCGTTACAGCTAATCAGATTCCATATATTGCTCTGGCTGATGCAACATCATCAGCTAATTCAACTGTTGCTGGTTTTGTTAAAATTGCAATTGCAAATGGTGCATTTGGTTTTGCGTACTCACAAGGTATTGTTGGAGATTTAAACTCAACAGGTCTCGGACAAAACGGAGATATTCTTTTCTTATCTACAACACCAGGTGTTGCTTCTAATACTGCGCCAATAACTGGTATTTCAAATACTGTTGTTCAGTTGGGTAGAATCATTTTAAGTGATGCAACTCAAGGTAAATTGTTTATTCAAAATCAATTACGCCAAGCATATGGTCGTACTAATGGTTCTGTATTATATTCTTACGCAAACAACATTGTTTCGAGTAATTCAATCAATATCAATGATGCAATTGGTGTAGTTAATGCTAACACAATTATTGCAAACACTTTTGTGTATGGTTCTGCTACTGCTAATGCAATGGTAACTCAGTTGACTAGTAAATCTACAGCAGTTACCGCAAACGGTGTCACTGGTCAAATTACAATGAACAATGCTGCATTAGCGGGTGGAGCATTTGCCACATTCACAGTTAATAATAGTTATGTCCAACATGTTAATGATATACCTATTGTTGCGATTCAAAATCCAGTAACAACGCCAAATCCTTACTCGGTTGGTATTGGTGGTGTTCGTGCCGGCAGTTTTGATATAACATTATTCAATAATGCTACTGGTGGTGGTTCATCACACTCAGATGCAGTCGTGTTAAACTGGTCATTATTAAGAGTTGGATCATAAGAGATAAATAAATCATGGCAAATCAAAACATTCTTACCTACGGCGCACAAATCTCAAACATAGAACAAACGTACTATGCACCTGTTGCGGTTGTTCCTCCAGCAACTATAGCTAATACTGTCCCACTAGGAACTTCTTATGTGTTCTTAGCTAAAGTAGATCCATGGCCAGATGACACTACTCCTCCAACACCAACACAAGACCAAGCTTACATAAAATCTGTATTTAAAAATACTTTTGTAGCTAAAAAAGTTACATCAAATGATTTGTCTCCTGTTATAACAAGAATCGATTGGACGACAAACACTATCTATGATTACTACAATGATACTGTAGATATGTTTGCAAAAGATTCTAATGGTAATCCAGTATATCAATTTTATATTAAAAATACCTATGACCAAGTATTCAAGTGTTTATGGAACAATAATGGTGGTCCGTCTACATTCATGCCTTTTTTCCAACCTGGTTCATACGGCACAAATAATATTTTCCAATCTATTGATGGTTATAAGTGGAAATATATGTATACCATCAATTCAGGCCTCAAAGTAAAATTCATGGATTCCCAATGGATGCCAGTTCCAGTGGGTCAACAGACACCAAATGCGTTTATCTCACCTGCAGGATATGGTGATATTGAAGTTATTAATATGACAAATGGTGGTTCTGGTTATGATCCCGCAAACTCACAGATTTATGTAACTGTGGTGGGAGATGGTACAGGTGCAACTGGATCAACAACTGTGATAGGTGGTGTCATTAGAGATATCAATGTGACAAATCCAGGTTCTAATTACTCCTACGCAAACGTGGTCATAACCTCAGCATCCGGTTCAGGTGCAACCGCGGTTGTTTTCCCTTCTCCAGTTTCTGGTCATGGTTATGATCCAATCTCAGAACTGGGATGCAGAAACCTTATGGTTTCCGTTGAGTTCAATGGTTCTGAGGGTGGTAACATTCCAACGGATATCACATACCACCAATTAGGAATCGTGATAGATCCATCAACATCAGCAATATCAGCAAATACACCGTTTGCAAGTGGAACAATTTATCCAACAACTACTAATTTAGTAATTGCTCCTGGTTTTGGTTCTTATCTAAGTGATGAAATAATCTATCAGGGTACTGATTTTCCTTCAGCCACATTTACTGCAACAGTATTGAGTTTTGATGTCGGAAACAACGTGGTAAAACTCATAAATACAACAGGTACTCCAACCATAAACTCACCAGTGTTTGGACTAACGTCTGGAACAACAAGAACACTTTTATATTACAACCTTCCAAATTACACATTATTTTCTGGATATATGACATTCATCGAAAACAGAAGCGCAATTCAGAGAAGTCCGGATGGAATAGAACAATTTAAGATTGTATTAGGTTACTAAAGGAAAAAAATGGCACTCAATTTTGACGTATCACCATATTATGATGATTTTGATCCTGCAAAGAACTACTATCGTATTCTTTATAAACCAGGATACGCTGTTCAGGCAAGAGAACTAACACAATCACAATCGATTCTACAAGACCAAATTTCCAAATTTGGTGATGGAGTTTTTACTGATGGATCCAAAGTTACTGGTGGTAATATCACAGTTGATACAAATGTTACTACATGTAAATTAACTTCAGCTGCGTCCACTTATATTTCTAATTTTACAGGTTTGTATGCAGTTGGTGTAACTTCTGGATTTGTTGCATTAGTTAATAGTGTAGACATAGTAAATTTTTACATCATAACGAAAATAGTCAATACAGCCAACGGTAAAGCTTTTGCATCTGGAGAAACAATTAATTTTTATGTATCTAAACTTGATGCTTTAAATTCTTTAAACACAACTATCACTCCACAATATACTGCAACTGCAAAGTCGGCAGTTACATTAACCAGAACAGTAACAGGAACATATTTGAGTTCTACACTCAATGTAACTTCAACTGCTGGTATTAGTGTTGGTGATTTGGTTAGTATTTCTTCTGTTAATTATCTTGGTATTGTATCATCCATATTGGATGGATCAAACATAACACTTAGTAGTGGATTAACATCTGACCTTACTAACGTCACAGCAACAATAACAAATAGAATATCCGTTAATGCTTTAGAAGTGAATGTTGATAATGGTGTTTGGTTTACCAATGGTGTATTTGTAGAAAATTATGTTTCATCCATTGTACCAGACCCACTCAATGCTTATCCTTCTTGTGTTGTTGGTTTTGAAGTTGATGAATATATTATAGATTCATTTTCGGATCCATCTTTACTTGATCCAGCAATCGGTGCATCGAACTATCAAGCACCAGGCGCTGACAGATATCAAATAAAATTATCATTAGTGACTAAGCCTTACATTAGTGACCAAGTTGTTACAAATTTAACCACAAATAAATTCATTGAATTGGTGAGAGTCAATGCTGGTAATATAGAAGATATTCATAATATTCCAATTTTTTCTGACGTTTCTGCAGCAATTGCTACGGCTGTTTCGGATATATCTGGTGATTTTATCGTTAATCCGTATAATTTGACAATTGGTAGTGCATCTAATACTACAACCAGTAATATTATTTCTTCTATTAGTGCAGGTAAAGCTTACATTAGTGGTTATGCAGTTCAACATGTTGCACAAACACCTTATTACTTACAAAAAGCAAGAAGCACAAATACACTATTGAGTCAAGATATTGAAACTTACTATGGTGATTACACAAAAATAAAGAACTTAAATGGTTCTATTGTTAACTTTCAAATAGCGAACATTGTTGAATTACATAATGTAGCATTTGGTGCAGCCAATACAAACACAAAGATTGGCCAAGCTCGTGTACGTAACTTCTCTTATGATTCGGGTAGTAACGCTGCAACTCAATATAAAACATTCTTATATGATATTACATTAGCAAACAATGCTTTCAGTAATGTAGCATCAATGATTATTCCTGGTGCAGCAAACAGTTATAGTACTGTTTCTTTTTCAGCTAACACAGTATCTCCAGTAACACTTGTAGATAACACATACAATGCATTGATTTTTCCAATGCCACAGACAAACATTTCAAATGTTTCTTCTGTTAATTATGTCACTACAAGGTTGTACAATATACCTTCTTTTTCTTCTGGTGTAGCAACAATAACTACAAATGGAACTAACGAGACATTTGTTGGTGGTTCTGGTGCAATTTCATCTGCACAAAGACAAATCAATTACTTCTTAGTGACAACATCGGCTTCTGGAAGTTATGCAAATGGTCAATTCATTCCGATGGATCAATCCAATGTATCAATCACAATCACTAACTCTCCAGGAACACCGCAAGCTGTAATTAATATTGGTGGAAACTTTGGTGGTTCTGGCCAAATTTATGCAACCATTTCTGTTGTTGGTGATAATCCAAAAACAAAAACATTGAATCAGTTATACACAGTTCAAGTTTCCGCAAATACATACGGCCAACCGCTTGATTTAGGTATATCAGACATTTATCAATTTGATGGAATTTATGAAATGTCCAATACTTATACGTATTTGGGCGTATATTCAAATACTACAGCATATACAGCTAATAGTGCTGTATTAGATCCAAATGGTAATGTCTATGTTGCTTTGACAAGTACAAATGGTCATTTCCCGAATACATCTATATCTCTTTGGAGTCCTTTGACTAACAACATTGCCTTCTATTCAACAGATAATGGCCAAAGAGACACGTTATATGACCACGGTAAGATTACAAATATAACTGGAGCACCAAGAGGTAATGTTGTTGTAGTTTTTGATTACTTCACACACTCTGGCGGAACAGGATTTTTTGATGTTAATTCTTATCCAGTAAACTATGCAAATATACCATCATTCACTTCACCGCAATATGGTACAAAATATTCATTGAGAGATGTGATTGATTTTAGACCACGTAGAACCGATAATGCAGTAGGCATTAATTCATTTCAATTACCTGCACCATTTAACAATGTATTCTTGAATTATGGTTACTATTTAAGCCGTATCGATAAAATTGTATTGTATCCAAATGGACAATTTCAAACTATTCTTGGTATCCCAGCATATACAAATCCTATTGCACCTTCTGATGCACCTGGAACGTTAACTTTATTCACGATTTATTATCCTGCATATACGTTTGCAAAAGAAACAATTCAAGTGACACCAACAAATCTCCGTAGATATACAATGAGAGATGTTGGAGTTTTGGATAAACGTATCTCTAACCTAGAATCATACACATCATTATCTATTTTAGAAAATCATGTTACAGGTGCTGACGTGACTGATTCGACTGGATTAAACCTATTATTTAAAAATGGTTATCTAGTAGACGGATTTACAGGGTCTTCAGTTGGTGATGTATTGAATCCAGACTATGTAGTTTCAATTGATCCTACTGAACAATTGGCAAGACCATCTTATATAGCCAATGTTGCTTCTTATTATGTTAATACATCTCAAGGTACATTTGTAACTTCACCTTATACTGGATCAGGTACAGGAAAAACAAACAATCAATTATCGATTGCTAACAATATCGTCACATTCTCTTATAATGAAGCTTCATTGGTATTTCAAAATGTTGCAACAGAAACCGTTAATGTTAATCCATTCAATGTAGTTAACTTTACAGGATCAATAACATTAAATCCATCTAGTGATGTTTGGTATTCAACAAGTACACGTCCTAATATTAACATAATTACTGATGACCAATCAGCATGGGTTGCCGCAGTTGGAGGAACAGGAAATGGTTCTCAATGGAACGATTGGCAATTAAATTGGACAGGTCAATCAACGGATACGGTTGTCACTTCGGCCGACCAAACATCCATAGCAAGAGATACAGTTGCAATTACGAACGCAATTACGACTCAAGGTTTGACATCATCTCTAAAAGGTGGACCAATCCAAGTCAGTACCACAACTAAGGTATTATCTAATGCGGTCATTCCTTATGCAAGGTCAATACCGGTTAATTTCATACTTAATGGTATGGCACCATTCACAAAAGTACATACTTTCCTAAATGGTATTAATGTTGACTCATATGTTACTCCTAGTATCGGTTATACAGATACTGTCAATTATGTCAACATTATCAATCCAGGATCTGGATACACTAACGGAAATAACCAATCAATCATAACAGTTACTGGTGCAAATACATCTCCTGCAATATTTACTGCTAACGTTTCTGGTGGTCAGATTGTTGCTATTAATTATGTTTCATTAGGTTCAGGTTATCGTTCGATTCCAACAATCCAAGTTACTGGTGCCAATACAACTGCAGCTATATTGTCTGCCAACGGCGCAGGTTATATGGGTGGTAATTTGGTAGCTGATATTAGTGGTCATATTGAAGGCACGATACAGATTCCAAATAATGATGCGGTCAACATTCCAACAGGATCAATAATAGTTGAATTTGCTGATAACTACTTATCACCTACAATAAGTTCTATATACGCAAAAACAAATTTCTTTGCACAAGGCACATTACAGACAACTCAAACAACTGTAATATCAACAAGACCTCCATTAGCATCACCAAAACCACAAGTTACACAAGTTGTTGTAACTAATAATCCTCCAGCAACTGTAGCTGTAAGCAATGCAGGATATTATACAAGTGTAAATACTTCTGGTGTTACTACTCAAGTTGCACCAGTTGGCCAACAAGTTGCTCTCAGTTGGACTGGTGCATTAGCACAAAATTATGGTT
>Ga0007854_10002147_pt1 | contig 12311 bp, 8 predicted proteins | sample CryBogCBH12Aug08_FD_60382 | JGI IMG/M metagenome (GOLD analysis project Ga0007854, IMG submission 60382) | Freshwater microbial communities from Crystal Bog, Wisconsin, USA - CBH12Aug08 | ecosystem: Environmental > Aquatic > Freshwater > Lake | place: Crystal Bog, Wisconsin, USA | collected...
TTGATTGCGGTGGGCGGATTTGCTGCCGCGACGCTGATATTTGGGGCTGTCAGCTGGCTTGCCGTGCGTCTGCTGCGCCGCAGTGTGAACGAGCGCACAGCGCCGCGCTGGCTGGTGTTGGCAACCCGGCAGGTGGCCGCACAGCCGGCCTATACGGTGTTGCAGGTCAGTGCACTGGCGTTGGGGCTTCTGGCGCTGGTGCTGCTGGTGCTGTTGCGCACCGACCTGATTGACAGTTGGCGTCAGGCCACGCCGGTCGATGCGCCCAACCGCTTTGTCATCAACATCATGCCCGATCAGGGCGACGCCTTTCGCGCTGCATTGCAAAAGGCTGGCGTTACCCGCTTCGACTGGTATCCGATGATGCGTGGCCGGCTGATTTCGATCAACGGGCGCAATGTGTCTTCGCGTGATTACAAGGAAGAGCGCGCGCAACACATGGTTGACCGTGAATTTAACCTTTCAAACAGCACGGTGTTGCCAGACCGCAATGTGGTGGTTGCAGGGGCCTGGAAGGCGGGCGAGGCCGACGCCATCAGTGTGGAAGAGGGCATTGCCGAATTGCTGCATCTGAAAATCGGGGACCGTCTGCGTTTTGACATTGGCGGGGTTCAGCAGGAATCGCGCATTACGTCGTTGCGCAAGGTGGACTGGGGCTCCATGCGTGCCAACTTTTTTGCCATGTATCCGCTGGAGCGTGTCGACAACGTGCCCGCTACGTATCTGGCTGCGTTTCGGTCGCCTTCGGCAGCGGGTTTTGACAATGCGCTGGTGCACCAGTTTCCCAACGTAACCAGCGTGGACATCAGTACCACGCTCAACCAGGTGCAGCGGGTGCTGGAACAGGTTACGCGGGCGGTGGAGTTTTTGTTTGTCTTTACCCTGACTGCCGGTCTGGTGGTGCTGATTGCGGCGGTGGCGGCTACGCGCGAAGAGCGCGCCCGGTCTTACGCCATCATGCGCGCTGTGGGGGCCTCGGCCGGCCTGTTGCGGCAGGTTCAGCGGGCCGAGTTGATCGGGGTTGGAGTATTGGCCGGTTTGCTGGCCTCAGTGCTGGCCAGTGTTATTGGTTGGGCGCTGGCCCACTACGTGTTTCAGTTTGAGTGGACGGGTTCGTGGTCCATTATTTTGCTGGGTGCGGCCAGCGGCGGCCTTCTGGCGTGGCTGGCAGGGTGGTGGGGATTGCGCGGATTGTTGCGTCGGCCGGTGGTGGAAACTTTACGGCGTGCTGCAACTTGATGCGCCTTGATGCACCTTGATGCAATTTAAGCAAAGCAATTACCCACACCTTAGTGGGCTCCGGCCGCGGCATCCTTGGCTGCGGCTCCTCCGCCCCTGATAGGCCGGGCGAGCCAGACCAGCGGAATCAGCGCGATAAAAATAATGGCCGAACCGAGAAAAACGTCGTCTGCTGCCATCGTAAAGGCCTGCTGATCTACCAGTCGGTTAATTTGCATAAGGGCCTGCTCTTTGTCAAGTCCGCCGGCCTGCAGTCCGGCCAGAGCGCTGTTGGCTGCGTAGCGCCCCTGATTGACCAGTTCGGACAGATTGGCGTGGTGCAGCGCGGCGCGGTCCTGCCAGATGGTGATGGCAATCGAGGTTCCAAATGATCCGCCCACGATCCGCGCAAAACTCGACAGCCCGGAGGCCGACGCCATTTTTTCATGCGGCAAGCCGCCCAGAATAATGCTGGTCAGCGGAATAAAGAAAAACGCCAGCGCAACACCCTGCAGTACGGTGGGAATCATCATGGTGGTGAAGTCGGCCTGCGTGTTGAAGCACGACCGCAGCCAGAGCACACCGGCAAAAACCACAAATGCAATGCTGGCGAGCACGCGGGGATCAAACCGCTGCACGTTTTTGCCCACCCACGGCGACAGCAATATGGCCAGAAGGCCCACCGGCGCCATCAGCATGCCGGCTTGTGTGGAGGTGTAGGACATGAACTGTTGCAGCCACAGCGGCAGCAGAACCAGATTGCCCATGAACAGGCTGTAGGCCACCGACATCGCCACGGTGCCAGACCAGAAATTACGCACCTTTAACAGGCGCAAATCAATCACGGGGTGCTCGTCGGTGAGTTCCCACGCAATCAGATAGGCAAATCCGATCACTGCCACCACCGCCAGCGCAAGCACCTCAGTCGAGTGAAACCAGTCGAGCTCCTTGCCCTTGTCTAGCATGATCTGCAGCGCGCTCACGGCCACTACCAGAAGCGCCAGTCCGGTTGTGTCGATGGGGATTTTGCGCGTTGGAGTTTCACGCTTGTGATAAACCGTCCAGGTGATAAAGGCCGCCAGAAACCCGACCGGGATGTTGATAAAAAATATCCAGCCCCAATGGGTCTGATCGGTGATCCAACCGCCCAGCAAAGGCCCCATCACGGGGGCTACCAGCGTAGTCATGGCCCATAGCGCCATCGCCATGCCGGCGAGAGCGGGCGGATAACTCGAAAGCAGCAGCGTCTGCGCCAGCGGCATCATCGGACCCGCTACAAACCCCTGCAGCGCGCGCATTGCAATCAGCATCCCCATGCTGGGCGCCAGTCCGCAAAGCCATGAAGAAATGACAAACAGCAACACGCTGCCAACAAACAGACGCACCTGTCCAAAGCGTTGCGACAACCAGCCGGTGAGCGGCAGCGCAATGGCATTGGCAACACCAAAACTTGTAATCACCCAGGTGCCCTGATTGGGGCTGACGCCCAGATCCCCCGCGATGGAGGGCAGGGAGACGTTGGCAATCGACGAGTCCAGCACGTTCATGAACGTGGCCGCCGAGAGTGCAATCGTGCCCCACATTCGGGCAGCGCCTTGCAGGGGGGCCGGCGGGGCGTAGGTTGCGTTACTCATGGGTTACTCAGGGGTTTTCTTCTATGGGCTTATTTGCCGGAATTTGCGGCGATGATGCGACGCACCTCTTCGGTGGCCCCTTTATCCATCGCTGCGTAAACCTCGGTCTGCTCGCTCGATGTGGTGCGGGCGGCATCGGCCAGCGCTTTCCCGCTTTGGTCGCTCACATCGACGGTGGCTTCCATCGAGAGGCCTACGCGCAGCGGATTTTTAGCCAGTTGGGCCGGGTCCAGACTGACGCGCACGGGCACCCGCTGCACCACCTTGATCCAGTTGCCCGTTGCATTCTGAGCCGGCAGGAGCGCAAAGGCCGCGCCTGTACCAGCACCCAGTCCGGCGATGGTGCCGTGGTATTCGGTGCGTTTGCCGTAGACATCGGCCGTGAGCAGCACGGGCTGCCCGATGCGGATATTGCGCAGCTGCACTTCCTTGAAATTGGCGTCCACCCAAACTTGCCCCAGCGCAATCAGCGACATCAGCGGTGCGCCAGCGTTGATGCGCTGCCCGAGTTGCACGGTGCGCTTGGCAACGTAGCCATCGACCGGTGCTGGCAACGTGGAGCGGTGCAAGGCCAGATAAGCCTCGCGCACCCGGGCCGCAGCCGCCAGCACGTTGGGGTGGTTTTCCAGTTGGGTGCCGTCGGTCAGGGTCTGATTGCTGTTGAGCTGATCGCGAGCGGCGGCAACGTTGGCCTGCGCAGTTGCCAGCGCGTTGCGGGCGGCGCTTAGCTGGGACTGGGCGTGTCCCAATTCTTCCTGCGATACGGCGCCACTGTCGATCACTGCCTGACGTCTGCGCACGTCTTCTTCAGCGCGGGCCAGGTCGGTACGTGCGCGTTCCACGTCGGTTTCGCGCACCGCAACCTGAGCATCCAGGCTGTGGTTGTTGGCATACAAACTGCGCACCTGCCGAACCGCCTGCGCCAGACTGGCCTGTGCTTGTTCAAGCGCCACGCGGGCATCGGCCGGGTCGAGCTGAACCAGCGGCTGGCCTGCCTTGACGAAGTCGGTGTCATCTGCGTAGATGGCGGTTACAGTGCCGCCCACCTGTGGCGTAATCTGCACCACGTTGCCCTGCACATAGGCGTTGTCAGTAGATTCTTCGTGGCGCGAGCTCCACCATTCGTAGCCACCGTAGGCCAGCCCAACCAGCAATACGAGAGACAGGCCGGTCAGCACCTTGGTGCGGTTTTGGGACGGCTTGGCGGATGGTGCCGCGGGTGCGGTTGCGGGTGAAGGTGTCGGTGTCGGTGTCGGTGCGGATTTGGTTTCAGCGTTCATGGGGTGACTCTGTTGAAAACGGTTGAATCAGTTAATTGGGTGGCTGTCCGGGGCGGTGACAGGGGTCACGGCGGAGCGGGATTCGGTGCTGCTCGAGCTCTGAGGTACGTTGCCCAGAGCACGCAGTAGCTGGACCCGGGCGTCCCAGGCGCGCGCCGCCAGATCGGCTGCGCTTCGCTGTTGCGACAGCAGTGCAATTTCGGCCTGCAATACGGTCAGCGAGGTTCCCAATCCGGCTTCATAGCGCGATAGTGCAAATTGGTGCGTGTGGGCCACCGATTGCTCCCACGCCGCCTGTTGTTCCTGCTGCGCCGCAATCGACTGCGCACCGGCAATCTGATCCGCCACTTCGTGAACCGCCTGCAACACTTGGCCGTTGTAGCTTTCGATAGCAGCGTCCAGATCGGCCGTCTTGCCGCTCAACTGTGCGCGCAGGCGTCCGCCTTCAAACAGCGGCAACTGAATGGCAGGCCCGATGCCCCACTGCAGGCTGTCACTTTTCAGCAGTTTGTCAAAGCCGATGCTTGAATAGCCGGCGTAAGCCATCAGGTTGATATTTGGGTAAAACTGCGCCTTTGCGGATTTGACATCCTGCTGCGCCGCTTCAATGCGCCAGAGCGCTGCAGTGATGTCGGCCCGCGTAGACAACAAATTCAGCGGCACCGATTGCAGCGCAGGTGGAGCATCTGCATTGTTCAGGTCGGGCAGTTTGAACACCAGACTTTCTGCCGGCTGCGCAGTCAGGGCGGCCAGCGCGTTGCGTGCCGTGTTTTTCTGCTCAACCAGTTGCGCCAGTTCCATTTTGACCTGCGGCAGCGTGCTGCGGCTCTGCTCCCAATCCAGTCGGGTGTCCAGACCGGCCTTCAGGCGCTGCGTGACGAGTTGCTGCAACTGCTCTCTTAACGACAGTTGACGTTGCGTTAGCGTCAGTTGCTTCTCGATGCGTGCAAGTTGATAGTATTGATGGGCAATGTTGGCGGCCAGTAGTCCGCGTGCTGCTTGCTGGTCAGCCTGAACTGCTTTCAGTTGGCCCACACTGGCAGCAATGGCCGCGCTGTTCTTGCCAAAGAAGTCGAGTTCCCAGCCGGCCGTGGCCTGAAGTGTTCCGCTGTCGTAGACGGATCCGCCAAAAGGAGGTGGATAGATGCTGTTGGCGGAAAACAACTGGTGCGTCAGGTCCAACTCGGCGTTAACCTGTGGCCCGTCGGTTGCTTTGTGAATATCGAGCTGCGCTTGGGCCAGAGCCAGGCGGGCCTGCGTGGCACGCAGGCCAGGGCTGCGCGCAATGCCGGCTTCAATCAGCTGCGTCAACTGTTTGTCGGGCAACGATAGCCACCAGTCGCCGGGGACGCCTTCTTGGGCACTTTGGGTGGCGCCTTCCTGGGCGCGTTTCGTTGCATCGGCACTTTGCGCAACATTGTTCAGCCCCAGCGTGCTGGCATCCAGCGGATGGGACGTGGTTTCAATGCCGCTGTAATTGGCGCAGGCGCCCAGTGTGGCCAGCAAGCCGGCACTCAGCAGGAGGCGCAGCTTGCCCGGTTGGCCAATGGCATCAGGGGTTGGAGGCATGGTTGGATATGGTTTCGGCATTGTTCAAAATTCTGCGCAAATAGCTTCTCAGCGTTTCGACTTCCTGTGTGCTGAAGCCGGAAAGATGGGCGTTTTGGACGCCACAGAGAATTTCGGGTATGGCGCTGGCGGCTTGCTGACCCGATTCGGTCAGCTCGAGGTGCACCACCCGGCGGTCGGTGTCCGAGCGGACCCGTTTACATAACTTCTTGGCTTCCAGACGGTCGAGCATGCGGGTCACAGCGCCAGTATCAAGCTGGCATTCACGCGCAAGTTGTGCCGCGGTGCTGGCCTGCCCGAGTGCCAGCTTGAACAAGGGAACCCACTGCGCGTTGGTCAGATCGGTGTGGGCCAGCTGCCGCTCCACCTCGTGCGCAAACCGGTTCAGGATCTGGCGCATGAGGTAGCCGATGCTGTCTTCAGGTCGGTAATTGTCGGCCTGATAAAAATTGACCGGAATCAATTTGATGGGGTTGCCCGAAGCGGCGCCACCGTCCGACAGCGTGTCGCCGAGGCTGGCTGGGGACGGTGCCGGTGTCGACGAATCAGAAGATGTCATGGCTGGATAATAGCTGCCTAAGCAGATATTGTCTAGCCTGTGATTGTCATGTCAGCGTTAGCAACAGGGTTATTCGAGAACCCTCTGATAGGGCTATTTCAGAATATCGCCAATGCACAGATATTTGATTTCCACATAATCGTCCATTCCGAAGTGTGACCCTTCGCGGCCCAGACCCGATTGCTTGACGCCTCCAAAGGGCACGTGCTCAGTGGCCAGAATGCCTACGTTGATGCCGACCATGCCGTATTCGAGCGCTTCGGCAACGCGGTAAATGCGTCCGACATCGCGGCTGTAGAAATAGCTGGCCAGACCAAATTCGGTTGCGTTGGCGGCGTCGATGGCCTCCTGCTCGGTGCTGAATCGGAAAATCGGTGCAAACGGACCAAAGGTTTCTTCGCGGGCGCACAGCATGCCGGCGTGGGCGCCGGAAACAACGGTCGGTTCAAAAAATTGCCCCTGCATCGCGTGACCACCGGTTTCCACGGTGCCGCCTTTGGCAATGGCATCGGCCACGTGCCGGTTTACTTTTTCCAGCGCGGCGGGTTCGATCAGTGGGCCCTGCACCACACCGTCTTCAAATCCGTTGCCAACCTTGAACGATTTTACCCGGGCGGTAAATTTCGACACAAATTGCGCGTAGACGCTGTCCTGCACATAAAAACGGTTGGCGCAGACGCAGGTCTGGCCGGCATTGCGGTATTTGCTGGCAATGGCGCCTTCAACCGCGGCGTCGAGGTCGGCGTCGTCAAAGACGATAAACGGTGCATTGCCGCCGAGTTCGAGCGACAGTTTCTTGACCGTGGGCGCACTCTGGGCCATCAGGATGCGGCCCACTTCGGTGGAACCAGTAAAGCTCAGGTGGCGCACCACATCGCTGGCGCAAATTACTTTGCCAACGGCAATCGACTGCTCGCTGTCGGCACTAATCATATTCAGTACACCGGCAGGAATACCGGCTCGCAGCGCCAGTTCGGCCGCTGCCAGAGCGGTGAGGGGCGTCAGCTCGGCTGGTTTGATCACCACCGTGCAGCCGGCCGCCAATGCGGGGGCCACCTTGCGCGTAATCATGGCCAGCGGGAAATTCCAGGGCGTGATGGCCGCACAGACGCCAATCGGTTGCTTGATCACCGTCAGGCGACGGTTGTTGTCAAACTGGGGCAGAACTTCCCCGTTGAGCCGCTTGGCTTCTTCGGCAAACCACTCCACAAAGCTGGCGCCGTACGCCACTTCGCCCTTGGCTTCGGCAAACGGTTTGCCTTGTTCGGCTGTCATGATGCGCCCCAGGTCTTCCTGATTGGCCATCAGAAGATCAAACCATTTGCGCAGGATGATGCTGCGTTCCTTGGCGGTTTTGGTGCGCCATGCCGGCCAAGCGGCGTTGGCGGCGGCAATGGCCTGCTCGGTTTCGGCCGGCCCCAGATTGGCAACATCCGCCAGTTTGTGGCCGGTGGCGGGGTCCAGCACGTCAAAGCGCGAATGGCCTTTAACCCACTGGCCATTGATCAGGCCGTCGGTCTTGAGCAGTGTGGCGTCCTTGAGCAGGGCCAGCGGTGAGGTTTTCATGTCCATGGGTTGCTCCTGTTGGGTGCTTGGAAAAATAGCGGGCGGCGCGTTACATGTTACGAGTTACGCGATGCGTACAGGGTGTGAAGCATAGTGGCTAACCGGTCTGGCGCAGGCGCCGCCTTGGGCCTGCGCGCGGGTACCACTTGGCGGTGATAATACGATCTTTCAGCAGCCTCTGTTTTGTCATCTCCATGACCTCAGCCACGACCGTGAATACAAGTAATACCCCGAGCGCGATGAGCGTCGCCGACATTCGCAAGACCTTTCTGGATTTCTTTGCCTCCAAGGGGCACACGGTGGTTGCGTCGAGCCCGCTGGTGCCCGGCAACGACCCCACCCTGATGTTTACCAACTCCGGAATGGTGCAGTTCAAGGATGTATTCCTGGGCACGGACAAGCGTTCGTATGTGCGCGCGGCTTCCGTTCAGGCCTGCCTGCGCGCGGGCGGTAAGCACAACGACCTGGAAAATGTGGGCTATACGGCGCGCCACCACACATTTTTTGAGATGCTGGGCAACTGGAGTTTTGGCGACTACTTCAAGCGCGAATCGCTGGTCTGGGCGTGGGAATTGCTGACCCAGGTTTACCGTCTGCCGGCCGACAAATTGTGGGCCACGGTCTATATTGAAGACGACGAAGCCTACGACATCTGGACCAAGGTCATAGGTTTGCCGCCTGAGCGCGTGGTGCGCATCGGCGACAACAAGGGTGCGCGCTACGCGTCCGACAATTTCTGGATGATGGCCGACACCGGCCCGTGCGGCCCGTGTTCCGAAATTTTTTATGACCACGGCCCCGAAATTCCGGGTGGCCCCCCCGGCAGCCCGGACGCTGACGGCGACCGCTACATTGAAATCTGGAACAACGTGTTCATGCAGTTTGACATGCAGCCCGACGGTTCAGTGCGTCCGTTGCCAGCGCCATGCGTGGATACCGGCATGGGGCTGGAGCGCCTGGCCGCCATTCTGCAACACGTGCACAGCAATTATGAAATCGACCTGTTTACCCGCCTGATTGCGGCTGCCGCGCGCGAAACCGGTTGTACCGACCTTGAAAACAAGTCGTTGCGAGTGATTGCCGACCACATCCGCGCGACCGCTTTTCTGGTGGGCGATGGCGTTATTCCGGGCAATGAGGGGCGCGGCTACGTCCAGCGTCGCATCGTCCGGCGTGCCATCCGCCACGGCTACAAGCTGGGCAAGAAGACGCCGTTTTTCCACAAGCTGGTGGCTGATCTGGCGCAGCTCATGGGCGATGCCTATCCGCGTCTGCGTGCCGACGAAAAGCGCATTACCGAGGTGCTGCGGGTGGAAGAAGAGCGGTTCTTTGAAACGCTGTCTACCGGCATGGAAATTCTGGAATCGGCGTTGCCGGGTAAGGCGGAGGCCGGTGCGGCAAGCGCCGCTGTCATCGATGGCTTTAAGCTGCCCGGCGATGTGGCCTTCAAGCTGCACGACACCTACGGATTCCCGCTGGACCTGACCAACGACGTCTGCCGCGAAAACGGGGTCGAAGTGGACGAAGCCGGGTTCCATGCGGCCATGGAAAAGCAGAAGGCGCAGGGTCGGGCGGCTGGAAAGTTCAAAATGGACCGTGCTTTGGAATACACGGGCGCTGGCAACACGTTTGTTGGCTACGAACACCTCAGCCAGAGCGCTACAGTGCTGGCGCTTTACCACGAGGGCACGCCGGTCGACGCGTTGCAGGCGGGTCAGAGCGGCGTGGTCGTTCTGGACAGCACGCCGTTTTATTCGGAGAGCGGTGGGCAGGTGGGTGATCAGGGCGTTTTGTTGAATGTCGCCAGCAAGTTTGTGGTTGCCGATACGCAGAAAATCAAGGCCGATGTTTTTGGTCACCACGGAAAACTGGAAAGCGGTGCTTTGCGGGTGGGCGACGCCCTGACGGCGCAGGTGGACGGTGCCTTGCGCGCTGCCACCGAGCGCCACCATTCGGTTACGCACCTGATGCACAAGGCGTTGCGCGAAGTGCTGGGCGAGCATGTGCAGCAAAAGGGCAGTCTGGTCGATGCGGAGAAGACCCGTTTCGACTTTGTTCATAACGCGCCGGTTACCGATGCGCAGATCCGTCAGATAGAAGCGCTGGTGAATGCAGAAATTGTGGCCAACGGTGCCACGCAGGCCCGTTTGATGGACATCGAAGCCGCGAAACAAACCGGCGCCATGATGTTGTTTGGCGAGAAATATGGCGATGTGGTGCGCGTGCTGAATATCGGCAGCAGCATTGAACTGTGCGGCGGCACCCATGTGCAACGCACCGGCGACATTGGTTTCTTTACCATCACCGGCGAAAGCGGTGTGGCTGCGGGCGTGCGCCGGATTGAAGCCGTGACCGGGCTGGTGGCCTTGCAGCACGTTCAGAACGTGGGCGCCACGCTGGCAGAAGTGGCGGGCGCCTTGCGCGTTACAGCCGCCGAATTACCGGCCCGTGTGGCATCGCTGACGCACCAGATCCGGGATCTGGAGAAAGAACTGGCGGCAGCCAAAGGCAAGCTTGCGTCGGCGCAGGGCGACGATCTGGTTGGGGCGGCAAAGGATGTCAAGGGCGTCAAGGTGCTGGCAGCCCGGCTGGAAGGGGCCGACGCCAAAACGCTGCGCGACACCATGGACAAGCTCAAGGACAAACTCAAGACTGCCGTGATTGTGCTGGCCAGTGTTGAGGGCGAGAAGGTGCAGATAGCTGCCGGTGTGACGGCCGATTGCACGGCGCGCGTCAAAGCCGGTGAGCTCGCCAATTACGTCGCCAGTCAGGTCGGAGGAAAAGGCGGCGGCAAGCCGGATCTGGCCATGGCCGGTGGTACCGAGCCCGCCAAGCTGGGCGAAGCGCTCGCGGGCGTGCTGGGTTGGGTTAGCGAGAAGCTCTGAAAAAGATCTGAACCTGAGTTTCAGGGGCCAGCAATGCGCGGCTGAACGGTGGTTTAGCTGCCGTCTGGCACCTGTGCTTCTGTCAGGCGCCGGGCCAGTGCCTGGGCCAGCGGATCGATGCCTGCAGGGGGCTGATCGGTGTCCTGAACGTGTAACTGGACCAGACGCCGCAGCGTTTGCGGATGCGGCGTCAGGGTGCCAAAAAAGCGCGCCTGACCGGCACGCGTGATCAGGATGCTGGGAAAGTTTTCAATTTCCAGCGGTTCCACCAGATCGGCCTGATCTTCAATGTCAATCCAGCCGAAATGAACCTCTTTGAACTCCTGCCCCACTGCCTGGAAGGTGGCGGCGTAATCTTTGCAGGTTCCACACCATTGTGCGCACAGGCAGTAAACCGATAGCGAGTGGGGGTTGGGTTGCATGTCTGGGCCTTGCAGTGCGGGAGGTGTCAGTTCGGGAAGTGTCAGTGCGGCAGTTTGGGCTTGGTTAAAATGGTCCACTGGGGTTTACACTATAGGGTCGCTGTCGTGCAAAATCGTATGCGCGGAGCTTGATTGAAAGTTCTTGATGAGTGCATTTCTGGAAGAAACCGTATTAAGCGTACATCATTGGACAGATCGACTGTTCAGTTTTAAAACCACCCGGGACCCGGCGCTGCGTTTTTCCAACGGACATTTCACGATGATCGGCCTGCGCCAGGAAAATGGCAAGCCGTTGCTGCGCGCCTACAGCATCGTGAGCGCCAATTATGAAGACCATCTGGAGTTTTTGAGCATCAAGGTGCAGGACGGCCCGCTCACCTCGCGGCTGCAGCACATCAAGGTTGGAGACAAGATTGTGGTGGGGCGCAAACCCACCGGCACGCTGCTCATTGACTACCTGTTGCCCGGCAAGAACCTTTATTTGCTGGGAAGCGGCACCGGTTTGGCACCGTTTATGAGCGTGGCCCGTGATCCGCAAACCTACGAACGCTTCGACAAGGTGATTGTGGTGCACGGCGTGCGCGAGGTAAACGAACTGGCTTATTACGATTACCTCACCAACGAACTGCCGGATCATGAGTTTCTGGGTGAAATGATCACCGAGCAAATGCTTTATTACCCCACGGTGACCCGCGAACCCTTCAGAAATCAGGGTCGAATCACGACGTTGATCGAAAACAACAAACTGCCTACCGACTTGGGTCTGCCGCCGCTCGACCCGCTGAACGACCGCGTCATGATTTGCGGCAGCCCGGCGTTGCTCAAAGACCTTAAAGTTATTCTGGAACATCGCGGTTACGTCGAAGGCAGCACTACCAGCCCCGGCGACTACGTGGTGGAACGCGCATTCGTAGAGCAATAAGCTCCGTACCAACGAGCGCAACTGAAGTCAACAACCCATGAGTAATTACGACCTCTACGCCATCGGCAACGCCCTGGTGGATTCCGAATACGAAGTCACCGATGCGCAGTTGCAGGCGTTGCAGGTCGAAAAGCGCCACATGACGCTGATCGATGCGCCACGCCGCGCAGCTTTGCTGGCGGGCCTTGAGGGGCAGCATGCACGGCGTACTGGCGGTGGTTCGGCCGGAAATACGGTGGTTGCCATGGCGCAACTT